>Ga0209092_10000087_pt1 | contig 77991 bp, 74 predicted proteins | sample FraStrMetagenome_FD_187446 | JGI IMG/M metagenome (GOLD analysis project Ga0209092, IMG submission 187446) | Marine eukaryotic phytoplankton communities from Arctic Ocean - Fram Strait ARC3M Metagenome (SPAdes) (version 2) | ecosystem: Environmental > Aquatic > Marine > Oceanic | place: Fram... | reverse complement strand
TTTTTTTTTTTTAAAGTATTGGTTTATGATTAACGAATATTAAAAACGTTTATAAAATACGAATGTTTTTAACAATTATAATAAAATTATTGTTTTAGTAGTCTTGATGTACATTCCATGATTCTAAAATTTCTTTTAAGGTTTTAATAAACATTCCACCTAGAGCCCCATTTACAACTCTATGATCATAAGAATGAGAGACAAACATTTTCTGTCTTATTCCGATAAAATCTCCTTCTAAAGTTTCTATAACTGCCGGAACTTTACGGATAGCTCCTAATGCTAATATAGCAACTTGTGGCTGATTGATAATTGGTGTTCCCATAACAGAGCCAAAGCCGCCCACGTTGGTAACAGTATAAGTTCCCTCTTGAATTTCATCTGGCTTTAAAGCATTATTTCTTGCTCTATTCGCCAAATCATTTACAGCAGTTGTCATACCTACTAAATTCAACTGATCGGCATTTTTAATAACAGGAACAATTAAATTTCCGTCTGGTAATGCAGCAGCCATTCCTAAATTAATATTTTTCTTTTTAATAATAGTATCACCATCTATCGCAATATTTATTAAAGGATATTTTTTGATAGTAGATGCAATTGCTTGCATAAATATGGGTGTAAAAGTTAATTTCTCTCCTTCTCGTTTCAAAAAAGCATCTTTAACATTGTTTCTCCATTTTACGATGTTGGTAACATCAATTTCAATAAATGATTGAACATGAGCAGAAGTTTGAACAGAATCTACCATGTGTTTTGCAACTAGTTTTCCCATTCTGGTCATCTCAATAATTTCATCACCACCATTTACAGAAATAGGCGTCGCTTTTGCCTCTTTATGATCTAAAAATTGAGTTTTAACAGGAACAATATTTGTAGTTGATTGAGAGCGTTTCTCTCCATTTTCAATGTATGAAAGAATATCTTCTTTCGTAACTCTAGCATCTTTACCAGAACCAGTAATTGTGTCTAGTTCTGCAAATGATATGCCTTCAGTTTTTGCAATATTTCTAACTAGAGGTGAATAAAATTTGACTGAATCAGTGTTTTTAGAGTCAGGAATAGAAACAACCTCAACAGCTTTTTCAATTATTTTTTCTACTTCAGTAATTTGAGATTCCCCGATAGAACCTGGAATAATTTCTATTTTTGAATTAGAAGATCCTCCTTCAATTTCTATAACAGCAATGGTTTCACCTACAGCAACTACATCATCTTTTTGATACAAAAGCTCTACCAACGTTCCTTCTACCTCACTTGGCACTTCAGAATCTACCTTATCTGTAGCAATCTCAACGACAGCCTCATCAATTTCAATTCTATCACCAACCTCTTTTAGCCAAGCAGTAATGGTTGCTTCAGCAACACTTTCACCCATTTTAGGTAACTTTAACTCAAATCTTGCCATTTATAATTGATTTATAGATTGCAAAAGTACTAAAATTCGTTGATATTTTTCATGTTTTTGAACTTGAAAATAAATAAAACTCGAAATACGAACCTACATTATTCGTAAAAAATCAATAAATAATAATAATAAAATTATAAAATTATTATTTATTATATTAAAATTACAATAATTCAATAATTAATTAAATCCAATCTATTGGTTTTGATAAAACTTTTAAAAGTATTTCTTCTTTAGAGTTTTTTACCGTTTGGTGATTATAAACCCACTGAACATGAGGTGGTAAAGACATTAAAATACTTTCTATTCGTCCGTTTGTTTTTAACCCAAATAAAGTTCCTCTATCATGAACTAAATTGAACTCTACATAACGACCACGTCTTATTTCTTGCCAGTTCTTATGAGCTGATGTAAACTTAAGTTCTCTTCTTTTGGCAACAATTGGCAGATAGCTTTCTAAAAAATGATTGCCTACTTCTGTCACAAAATTAAATCTATCTTCAATTGAAAATTCATCAGTCTCTTTTAAGTAATCAAAAAATATACCTCCAATTCCGCGAGCTTCATTTCTATGTGGATTCCAGAAATAGTCATCACAGTTCTTTTTAAACTTCCGATAAAATTCTGAGTGATAGGTGTCGCATGCGGCTTTACAAACTGTATGAAAGTGAATGGCATCTTCATCATATAAATAATAAGGAGTTAAATCTTGACCGCCACCAAACCATTGTTTGACAATTTCACCTGCCTCGTTATACATTTCAAAATAACGCCAATTCGCATGGACAGTTGGTAAAAAAGGATTCTTTGGATGCAAAACTAAACTCAGACCACATGCAAAAAAGTTACCTTCTTTTACTTGAAATTGATTTCTTAAAACTTCTGGTAATTCTCCATGAACAGCAGATATATTTACCCCCCCTTTTTCAAAAATAGCTCCATTATCAATCACACGAGTTCTTCCCCCACCCCCTTCTTCTCTTTCCCAAATGTCTTCTTTAAACTTTGCGAGACCGTCTACTTCTTCTAATTTAGAAGTAATCGCTTCTTGTAAATTCTCTATGTAATTATAAAATTTATTTTTCATTATCTTTATTTAATAACTCTATAGTTTTAAGTGATGCCCCTGTTACAGATAATGGTAAAACGATAATAATTCCTATAACTGGGATTAACAAACAGGTCATAAAAATGATACCATTTCCTATAGAATAACCTTTATTTTTTTGAATAAAATTAATGCTATTTTTATAGTTTAAATGCCTTTCTAGAGTATAATCCATATTTCCAAAACCTGCATAATATGCTTGTAATAAAAACAAGAAACCTGTAGAAAATATATTTACAATAGGAATGAATTTTAATAGTAATATAGGAATTGTAAGTACTATTTCTTTTCCTAAATTTCTGATATTTATTCTAATACCTCTCCACAATTGTTCTTGAAAAGTAGTGTTCCTGTAATTGTAATGTAGCTTTCCATTGACATGGATTTCTATTTTTTCTGAAACAGCACTCATAAATGGTGCAGACAGTGCTAAAATAATATACTTATACAAAATCAATCCAATTACTAAAACAAAAATACCCCCTACAAAAGAAGTGATTGTCGTGACAGTTTCTTTGCCCCAATCCCAAATCCACATTTTAGCTAAAACCTGGCCAATAGAATCTGAGAGGGTATAGGCAGTAAAACCAATAAATATGGCAGTAAAAACACTAATTACAATCGGAACTATAAAATATTTCCAAAGTTTTAATTTGGATAGTAAACTGAAAGCACTTGCGTATGCTCTGGTTCCTGAAAGTATATTTTTAATCATCTACCTATATTTGCGTTAGCGATTGAAATGACATCCTTTTATGAGTATCCGAATAAAAGATAAAATGGAAAGCGCGACCTTAAGGGAACGCCCAAATTATAATTTATATTCTTTTACAGCATCTACAAATGCTTTTGCATTCTCTAGAGGAATGTTTGGTAAAATACCGTGACCTAAATTTACAATATATCTGTCTTTACCAAATTCGTTAATCATCTGATGCACCATTTTCTTAATTTGTGCCGGTGGTGACAATAATCTTGATGGATCAAAATTTCCTTGCAAAGTAATATTTCCACCAGATAGATAACGTGCATTTCTTGCAGAGCAAGTCCAATCTACCCCCAAAGCAGAGGCCCCAGATTTAGACATGTCATTTAAAGCAAACCAGCATCCTTTTCCAAAAGCAATTACGGGTGCATCTTCTTTTAGCGCATCTATTATTTGCTGAATGTATTGCCAAGAAAATTCTTGATAATCTACTGGTGATAGCATTCCGCCCCAAGAATCAAAAACCTGAACGGCATTCACTCCTACAGAAACTTTTGCTTTTAAATACGCAATAGTAGTCTCTGTTATTTTCTGTAATAATTGATGAGCTGCAATTGGGTTTGTAAAGCAAAATTCTTTTGCTTTGTCAAAATTTTTGGAACCTTGCCCTTGAACCATATAGCACAAAATTGTCCATGGTGAGCCTGCAAAACCAATTAATGGAATCTCATTATTCAATTTTTCTTTAGTTGCTTTAATAGCTTGGTATACATAGTCTAATTCTACCATTACATCAGGTACTATAACATTGTCTACGTCTTTTTGAGTACGAATTGGATTTGGCAAATAAGGTCCGAAATCTGGTTTCATTTGCACCTCAACATTCATTGCTTGAGGAATAACTAAAATATCTGAAAACAAAATTGCAGCATCCATACCGTATCTACGAATTGGCTGAACTGTAATCTCTGAGGCTAACTCTGGAGTTCTACAACGTGTAAAAAAATCGTATTTTTTTTTGATTACTTGAAACTCTGGCAAATATCTTCCGGCCTGACGCATCATCCAAACGGGAGGTCTATCTACTGTTTCTCCTTTTAATGCTCTTAAAAATAAATCGTTTTTAATCATGATTTAGCTTTTGGCTATTCGCTGTTCGCTTTTGGCTTTGGCTACTAGCTATTCTTATTTTTATTTGACGTCATTTTAGACAAACCAAGGAACTTATTATTCTATAAGATATGATCTTAATCCCTCAGAACTAATGACATTTTATTTACTTACATCTTTGAAACAGCTTCCATTGCTTTGTCTACTGCCATTGTTAATTTTTTCATATCTCTTGCTGAAATTGCTGATGATAAAAACCATGCTTCAAATTGAGATGGCGGTAAAAACACACCATTTCGTATCATTTCCCAAAAGAAAACCGCAAATTTATCTGTATCAGATGTTTGTGCTAGTTCGAAGTTGGTTACTTTTGATTTTGTAAAAAAGGGATTCAACATCGAACCAAATCTATTTACTGATAAATCTACCTTATGTTTATTAGCCGTTTCTAATAAAATTGTTTCTATCGCATTTCCGATTTTTTCAAACTTATGATACGGATTTTGCTTTTTTAATTCTGTTAATGTAGCAATTCCTCCAGCCATTGCAATTGGATTTCCACTTAATGTACCAGCCTGATACATGCCACCTAATGGTGCAACTTGCTCCATGATTTCATTTCTCGCACCGTATGCTCCTACAGGAAAACCACCTCCTATTACTTTTCCTAAACAGGTAATATCTGCAGTAACTCCTAAAACTTCTTGTGCGCCTCCAAATTTAGAGCGGAAACCAGTCATTACTTCATCTGCAATTAGTAGGGCTCCTTTTGTTTTTAAAAAGTCTTTTAATTCTTTTAAGAAATTATGCTGTGGTATAACAACTCCCATATTACCACAAATTGGTTCTATAATTACAGCTGCTATATCTGTATGTTCCTCAAAATGTTTTTTTACACTTTCTAAATTATTGTATTCTGCAATTAAGGTATTTTTTACGGCCTCTTCAGGAACTCCCTTAGAGCCTGGTAAACTTAAAGTTGCTAAACCAGAACCGGCTGCAACTAATAATGAATCTTGATGCCCATGATAACACCCCGAAAATTTGATAATTTTATCTTTACCCGTATATGCTCTTGCCAAACGAACTCCGCTTATAACTGCCTCTGTTCCAGAATTCACAAAACGTACTTTATCCATTTTTGGAAAAGCATCACACACTATTTTTGCCAATTTAATTTCGTTTTCTGTTGAAGCTCCAAACGAATATCCATTCTTTAATGCTTTTGCAACTCCTTTTTGAACTTTTTTATGACGATGCCCAATAATCATTGGCCCATAAGACAAAACTAAATCTAAATATTCATTGCCATCAACATCAATAATTTTACTTCCTTTTGCTTTTTTAATAAACAACGGATTGCCACCAACGGAGGAAAATGCTCTTACAGGAGAATTTACGGCTCCTACAAGATTTACCAATCCCTTCTTATATAGTTTTTCTGAGTTTTTGAAATTCATTTTTTAAGTTATATCTAATGTTGAGATTCTTACATTCTAAAGAATAACAGGTCAGTTATTTTTTATCGTTTTTTGATAATTGCAAATTGTCAATATCATTCACAAAGTATTATGCATTTAATATTCTTGCAGCTTCCTTTGCAAAATAAGTAATAATGATATCTGCTCCTGCTCTTTTCATTGACAATAAACTTTCTAACATTACTTTTTCACCATCAATCCAACCTTTTTCTGCGGCTGCCTTTACCATTGCATATTCTCCACTTACATTGTAGCAAGCAATAGGTCTGTCAAAATTATTCTTTAGATCACGAATAATATCTAAATATGATAAGGCTGGTTTTACCATTAAAATGTCGGCTCCTTCTTGATCATCAAAAATTGCTTCGCGCATTCCTTCATCTCTATTTGAAGGATCCATTTGATACGTTTTTCTATCACCAAAGGTAGGAGAAGAATCTGCTGCATCTCTAAAAGGGCCATAAAAGGCGGATGCATATTTTACAGAGTATGCCATGATTGGTATATTAACAAAGCCGGTATTATCTAAAGACTCACGAACCATAGAAATTGTTCCATCCATCATTCCTGAGGGAGCAACCATATCTACCCCTGCTTTTGCATGCGAAATTACTTGTTTTGCGATATTTACTAAAGTCGCGTCATTGTCTACATCATTGTTATGAATAATACCGCAATGACCATGAGATGTATATTCGCAAAAACAAATATCTGTTATTACATATAAACTTGGGTAGTTCTTTTTGATAAAACGAATTGCTTGTTGAACAATTCCATTATCATTCCAAGTTTCTGTTCCTTCTTCGTCTTTATTTGAAGGAATTCCGAAAAGTAAAACTGCAGGAATTTTTAAAGAAACAACTTCGTCTAACTCTTTGCTGATACGATCTAAAGAAAAACGTTTGATACCGGGCATTGAAACAATTTCTTTTTCAATATTCTCGCCTTCTTCAATAAAAAGTGGGTACACAAAATCGTCTACAGATAATTTAGTTTCTCTTACTAACCTTCTAATTCCTTCTGATTTCCTTAACCTACGAGTTCTAAACATTTTTTAATATTTATTTTGAAAAATGAGTGTTGACTAATTCTAAAAGACTATCTACACTGGGTAAATTTGCTACCTGAATATTTTCAAAGTGTTTTCTTGCTTGCACTGCTGTTGTCTCTCCAATACAAAAAGCAACTTTATTTGTATTATTTTTTTGTAAATAACTATCAATCCCAGAGGGACTAAAAAACAAAACTCCAGAAACTTCATCATTAATTTTAACTGGACTGAACATTGTTTTATAAGATTCAACTTCATTTACAACAACCCCATTTTCTTTTAAATAAGTTGGTAAAGTATCTAATCTAATATCACTACAGAAGTAGGTTACTTCTTTCTTTGTTAATTCAGTTGATAAATATTCTCCTAATTTTATTGCATTTTTCGCAACGTGGGCGACTTTACCAATTCTATTTTCAATGAGCTTTTTTGTTCTTCTACCAACGCAAAATATGTTTTTAAAATTCATTTCATCTTTAGTGAAAGAATTTAGTAGAGCTTCTACTCCATTTTGACTTGTGATCACAACATTTTCAATTTCGTTTTTCATCACCTTTGGTGGTATTCTATTAAAACGAATTTTAATAAAATCACTATCTTTTACTCCAATTGCGTGAGATAATGTTTCTTTTTGAAGCTCAGAAAGTTTTTTAGTTGAATAAATATCTCCGATATTAGTAACACTATCATCTTCTTCAGAGATTAACTCTTTTCCTCCTCTATTAATTACATAATCTGCACAATCTTTTGCCAAATAATCATGACTTCCAACTTTTGCAATTTTATTGACTGTGATTTTTTTAGAACCGTCTTTATTTAATAGAACGCCTTTGAAGTTTATTTCTTCTGTTTTTCCATCTATATATGCCAAAGCTCCTATTGGTGCTGTACAACCACCCTCTAAAAGATTTAAAAACTCACGCTCTATACTGGTACAAATTTCTGTTTCTCTATGATTTAATTGCTCACATGCATCTAAAGAATAATCATCTTCCTGTAAACATGTTATCATAATTGCACCTTGTCCTGGTGCAGGAATCATCCAAGAAAGTTTGATTGCTTCTGCTGGTATTTTTCCGAGACGATACAAGCCTGCTGCTGCAAAAATAGCACCATTCCAACTTTCACTATTTTCTAATTTTTCTAGACGAGTGTTTACATTTCCTCGCAAACCAACTACTTTATGAGTTGGATAGCGGTTTAACCACATTGCTTTTCTTCTTAAACTTCCTGAAGCGATCATCCCATTTGGCTGTCCAAAAAATTCTTCTGTGCCTTTTAAAACTAAAACATCTGAATAATCATCACGCTTTAGAACAGCAGCTTGCATGATTTTTTCAGGTAAAACGGTGGGTACATCTTTCAAAGAATGAACTGCAATATCAATTTCTTTATTAAGCATTGCAATGTCTAGGCTCTTTGTAAAAACACCTGTTACTCCAAGTTCATAAAGAGGCTTATCTAAAACAATATCACCCAAGGATTTGATTGGAACCAACTCAGACTCATAACCTAACTCTTTTAACTCATTTCTCACTTTATTGGCTTGCCAGAGCGCTAATTGGCTATCGCGAGTTCCTATTCTTATTATTTTCTGCATGGAGTTTTAATTAAGATTGAAAAACCTTGTTGATTACCTGAAGGCTTTGTGAAACAGAAGTTTCTTCGTCTTTTAAATGTTTGACAAACTGTGTGGTTATTTTTTGAATAAAACGTGACGTTAAAATTTCCGCTTGGCTTTCATCGAAATGAGCTATTTTTTTCTTCTGAAAATTAATTTCATCGTTTTTTATGTTTTCCAATGATTTTTTTAAAGCCGCTATAGCTGGCGTAAATCTTCTATGATTTAGCCATTCATTAAATTCTGCTTTGTGAGTTTCTATAATAGCCTCAGCAAAAGGCACTTCTAGTTGACGCGCAGCTAAAGTTTCATCTGTTATTTTAGAAAGCTCGTCAATATTTACTAAAGAAATATTCGTGTTTTCAGTTACATCTTTCATCACATTCTCTGGCATCGACAAATCTAAAATCAACAATTCTTTGTGAGCACCAATATGCTCTTTTGTAATTGTAGGTCTATCTGAACCTGTGGAAACTATTAAAACATCTGCTTTTTCAATTTCTTCTGATAAATTTTCAAAAACAGCTTTTCTGATAAAAGTGTGTTCTTTTACAAACTCATTTGTTTTTTCTTCAGTTCTATTAATTAAACAAACTGATTTATTTTGAGTATATTCTGCTAAATTTTTACAGGTGTGTTTTCCCATTTTACCCAAGCCAAAAACTAAAATATTTTTTGAATTGTAATCCGGTAAATTTTTTATAATGTATTGAACAGCTGCATATGAGACAGAGGTTGTACCAGAACTTAATTTTGTTTCATTCTTAACCCTCTTGCTAGCTTGAAGTACAGAATTTATCAATCTTTCAGAATATGCATTTGTAGCCTTTAGAGATTTTGCGAGTTTAAAAGACTGTCTTAATTGACCAACAATTTCGTAATCTCCTAATATCTGACTTTCCAAACCAGTACCAATTCTGAATAACTGATGAATTGCTTCTTGGTTTTTGTAAATATTAGAAACCTTTGCAAATTCTTGAATTGAGCCTTCTGAAAATTCACACAACAATTCTATTAACTGACAAGGTCGCTCTGCGAAACCACTAATTTCTGTTCTATTACAAGTAGATATTATAAAGACACCTTTAAAGCCTTTTTGTTTTGTAAGTTTTAATAAAGAAGATTGGTTTTCTTTCGTTAAAGAAAATTTTCCACGGGTGTTGACATCTGCTTTTTTGTAACTAACTCCAATATTATAAAAGTCCTCTTGCCTCTCTTCTTGCATATATTTCTAAAAGTTAGTCAAAAGTAAAACCTTCATTTAAAAAAAAATGTCGCTAAAAGTACTTTTTATAACGCTATGTGTTTTTTATAAACATTTTAACAAAAAAACACATGAAAAGTATTATTTTTGCTAAGAAATCAAGGTTTTTCATGGTTTTTATATAGAATGATTCTAAATAGAAACAATCCTAATAAAAAGTATATTTATGTTTAAAAATGTCGGAGAAAGTACTTTTGAAGAAATTATCTTAGAAAAAGGCTTTTATGTACTTCATTTTCAGAATGAAAGTAAAAATATTCAAAATTTTGAAAGAGAAATTAGCAGCACTTTTATTCAAATTCATTTTTGTTTGAGAGGAAACTCTAAATTTTTATTCAACAATGGATCATATTCTTTTGATGTTTTGGACAACAGGTCTATTTTATTGTACAATCCCCAAAGAATATTGCCTATTAATTTAGAAATTCAACCAAAAACAACATTGGTATCCTTATTAATTTCTATAGAAAAATTTCACTCTTTATTTTCTAAGGAATCTGGCTATATACCTTTTTTGAGTGATGAGAATAGCAACAAAAAATATTATGATGATACAGAAATAAAGCCTACCGTTTCGCTTGTTTTACAACAAATCATCAATTCTAACCGCAACAGTTCCATTAGAGATTTATATGTAAAAGGAAAAGTTTACGAATTATTAAGTCTTCATTTTCAAAAGGAAGAGAATACCGATGGTGAATACTGCCCTTTTTTAGTTGATGAACAAAATGTTTTAAAAATTAGAAAGGCGAAAGAAATTATTATCTCTAGAATGGCAGAACCACCAAGTTTACAAGAATTATCTGCAGAAATAGGACTCAATTTAAAGAAATTAAAAGAAGGTTTTAAACAAATTTATGGTGATACTGTCTACAGTTTCTTGTTTGATTATAAAATGGAACATTCAAGAAAATTACTAGAAAGTAATCAATTTAATGTAAATGAAGTTGGCTTACAAGTTGGATATAGTACTGCTAGTCATTTTATAGCAGCCTTTAAGAAAAAATTTGGCACAACCCCAAAAAAATATGTAATGAGTTTAAATACATAAATATTTATCAGTTGAAACAATTAACACACTACGATATCCAAAATGACCTCAAACAATTTCCAATTACAATTGTTTGTGATGCCATTAGAACCCCAGAAAACATAGGAATGTGTTTTAGAATTGCTGAAAGTTTTGGTGTGCAAAAAATCTATTTCCATGAAAATTCTCCAACAATCGAAAATAAGATTGTGAAGAAAACCGCCAGGAATACAATCCATCAAATTACACACGATATTTACACTGATTTTAATCAAATCATCAATCAATTAAAAGAAGAAGGCAATACAATTATTGGTATAGAAATTACTGATAAAAGTATAAATATTCAAGATTTTCATTTTAAAAATCATAAAAAAATCGCCTTACTTTTGGGAAGTGAAAGAAATGGAATTAAAAATATAAATCTTTTAGACAAAACTATTGCAATTCCCATGTATGGTAGAAATTCATCTATGAATGTCGTACATAGCTTGGCAATAACATTGTATGAGGTTACCAATCAAATGGTAAATAAAACATAAAATAGTAATGTTTCAACTTAAAAAAATGTTGAAACTCAGAAACTCATTTTAAATGAAAGGAATTTTACTAAATAATTTAGGATCACCAGATTCTACAGAAACCAAAGATGTAAAAAAATATTTGGGTGAATTTTTAATGGATGAACGCGTAATTGACATTCCGTTTTGGAAACGCTGGATACTTATTAAAGGAATCATTTTAAAAATAAGACCAAAAAAATCAGGAACTGCCTATAAAAAAATCTGGTGGAAAGAAGGCTCACCTTTGGTTGTAATATCAGAAAGATTTACAAAAAAAGTAATTGAAAAAACAGACATTCCTGTTGAATTAGCCATGAGATATGGCTCTATAAGTATGGAGAAAGGCATTAAAAATTTAATAGAAAAAGGTGTTACAGAAATATTTTTAGCCCCTTTATACCCTCATTATGCCATGTCATCATACGAAACTGTTGTTGTCCAAGCAGAAGAGATCTTAGCCGCAAAGTATCCACAAGTAAAATTAGATACTTTGCCCCCTTTTTATAACAAACCAGATTACATAAAAGCGATGAGTGATAATATTGCAAATCATCTTAAAGGGTTTGATTATGATCATATTTTATTTTCATATCATGGGATTCCCGAACGCCATATAAAAAAATCAGACCCTACAAAAAGTCACTGTAAATTAGATGGGTCTTGTTGCGAGCGTAATTCTGTAGCACATTACACATGTTACAGACACCAGTGTTTTGAAACAACAAAAGGAATTGCAAAATTTTTAAATTTAAAAGAAGGAACCTATAGTAACTCTTTTCAATCACGTTTATTAAAAGATCCTTGGCTAAAGCCATATACAGATTTCGAATTAGAAAAATTTCCATCGGAAGGAAAAAAGAAACTAGCCGTAATTACACCTGCGTTTGTTTCTGATTGTTTAGAAACTTTAGAAGAAATTGCAATGGAAGGAAAAGAAGATTTCATAGAAGCTGGTGGAACAGATTATAAACACATACCTTGTATGAATGACAATGATGATTGGGTTGATGTTATGGTCTCATGGATTAATCAATGGAAGAATAAGTAAAAAAGATTCCGTTGGAAGTAGCTATTTCTAAAATGAAAACTCGTTAACTTTGAAACTAAATTAAAAAAATGGATTTCTTATACATAAAGGCGCTACATATTATTTTTGTTATTACTTGGTTTGCTGGCTTATTTTATATTGTTCGCTTATTTATTTATCATGTTGAAGCAGAAAAAAAAGAAGAACCTGCCAAAGAAATTTTACAAACGCAATACAAATTAATGAGTAAAAGGCTTTGGTATATTATTACATGGCCTTCAGCTATTTTGGCGAGTATATTTGCTTTTTGGATGTTGTATAAAAATCCTTATTACTTAGAAATGTCTTGGATGCATATCAAATTAACGTTCGTTTTAGCTTTGTATTTTTATCATTTTTCTTGTCAAAAAATTTTCAACCAGTTGCAAAAAAATATTATAAAATATTCAGCTTTACAACTTAGAATTTGGAATGAAGTTGCTACTATTTTTCTTTTTGCCATCATCTTTTTGGTAACGCTTCAAAATGCGATCAACTGGGTTTGGGGAGTTGTAGGAATTATCCTTTTTGGGGTTTTAATGATGTTCGCAATAAAGCTTTACAAAAAGATAAGAGAGAAAAATAATTGGGAAAAAGCTGAAAAAGAAGTTTTTGAAGAAAAATAAGCTATCCTCTAATACTCTGTTCGAAAGGAATTCTATTTACAATACTTCTCCCTAAGGTAACTTCATCTGCATACTCTAATTCATCTCCAACAGAAATACCGCGAGCTATGGTAGAGGTTTTAATTTTAAATTTCTCTATTTGTTTGTAAATATAAAAATTAGTAGTGTCTCCTTCCATCGTAGAACTTAAAGCAAAAATTAGTTCTTTTATCTCACCATTTTCTACTTTGTGTACTAAAGAATCAATCTGTAAATTTTGAGGACCAATGCCTTCAATAGGAGAAATTTTACCTCCTAAAACATGATATAATCCATTAAACTGAGACGTACTTTCTATAGCCATTACGTCTCTAATATCTTCAACAACACAAACAATAGCCGAATTTCGCTTAGTATTGCTACAAATATCACACAAAATAATGTCAGAAATATTAAAACATTTTTCACATGTTTTAACATCATTTCTTAAATGCAACAATGCTTCAGATAAATATTTTGTATTTTCAGACGGCTGTTTTAATAAATGTAACACCAAACGCAAGGCCGTACGCTTTCCTATTCCAGGTAAACGAGAAACTTCATTTACAGCATTTTCTAATAATTTTGATGAAAAATCCATAACTACAAATTTAACTTATTAATGAGAAAGGTATCCTAAAAAAAAGGAAAAAAACACACTTCTTATTTTTTAAAGTCTTTAATCTTTTATCTAAAAAATATCTTCTAAAAAACATATATTCGTACATCACAAATAAGTAAATTATAAAATGAAACCAGAACATATCCTTTTTTTAATTGTCGCCTATTTTAGTGTATTATTTACTATTTCATACATTACAAGTAGATCTGCAGACAATAAAACGTTTTTTAAAGCAAACAACTCCTCTCCTTGGTATCTTGTTGCATTTGGTATGATTGGAGCGTCTCTTTCTGGAGTTACTTTTATTTCTGTTCCTGGCTGGGTAGAAGGTGCAAATATGAGTTATTTTCAAATGGTTTTAGGATATGTAGTTGGGTATGCCGTTATTGGTTTAGTGCTACTTCCACTTTATTATAAGCTGAATTTAACCTCAATTTATACCTATTTACAAGACAGATTTGGTGAATACTCTTACAAAACTGGTGCAAGTTTTTTCTTGCTTTCTAGAACAATTGGAGCTGCTTTTAGATTATTTTTAGTTGCAAATGTATTGCAAATAATAGTCTTTGACGCATATGAAATTCCCTTTTGGGTATCAGTATCCATTACTATTCTATTAATCTGGTTATATACGTTTAAAGGAGGAATTAAAACTATTGTTTGGACAGATACCCTACAAACACTTTTTATGTTAATAGCTGTTGGGGTTTGTATCTCCACAATTTCTTACGAAATGCAAATCAATAATTTATTTTCTTATGTTGTTGATAGCGAATTCTCAAAAATTTTCTATTTTGAAGATATAAATGCAGGTAATTATTTTTGGAAACAATTTTTAGCAGGTGCTTTTATTGCTGTTGTAATGACTGGTTTAGACCAAGATATGATGCAAAAAAACTTAACATGTAGAAACTTAAAAGATGCTCAAAAAAACATGTTTTGGTTTACAATTGTTTTGGTAATTGTAAACTTCTTCTTTTTAGCTTTAGGAGTTTTATTGACTGACTATGCAAAACAAAATGGCATTGATGCTCATAAAGACGAACTATTTCCAATCATTGCAACTCAAGGAAGTTTAGGACTAGCCACAGCTCTATTTTTCTTACTGGGGTTGATCGCTGCTGCCTATTCAAGTGCAGATTCCGCATTAACGTCTTTAACCACTTCTTTTAGTATTGATATTTTAGAAATAGACAAAAATAGAGACACCGAAAAACAAGAAAAAATTAGAAAAAAAATTCATATTATTTTCTCTTTTGTATTGATTGCAACCATACTTATTTTTAAATACTTTATTGCAAATGAAAGTGTAATTGCAACTATTTTTAAAGCAGCTGGTTACACATACGGCCCACTATTAGGCTTATATGCTTTTGGATTATTTACCTCCTTAAAAGTAAAAGATAAAATGGTGCCTTTACTGTGCATGATCGCGCCAATCTTAACGTTTATAATTAGTCATTATTCTAAAGAAAAATTAGGTTTCGATTTTGGTTTTTTTGTGTTGGTTTTAAATGGTTTTTTAACTTTTATTGGATTATATTTGTTAAAACAACAAAAAAATTAGGGGTTTTGGTTTCGTACTAAAAAGTATGTATCACTAATACGATATCGACATTCCTTTAGAAAATTAGAAATTTAATAGGAATTAGAGAGAGATCAACTAAAGAAATGTCAAAAGACTTAAGTAATTACCGAAAATCTTATGAAAAGCAAGAACTTTTAGAAAGTAATTGCCCAAAAAACCCATTAGAATTATTTAAACATTGGTTTGTAAACGCTGATGAATCTAACAGTGTAGAGGAAACAAATGCCATGACAATTTCTACCATTGGAAAAGATGGTTTTCCCAAGAGTAGAGTTGTTTTATTAAAAAAATATACTGAAGATGGTTTTATTTTTTATACAAATTATGCATCAGAAAAAGGAAAAGCAATCGCGGCTAACAATCATATTTGTTTGTCTTTCTTTTGGCCAGCTTTAGAACAACAAATCATTATTAAAGGAAAAGCAGAATTCCTTCCAAAAGAGATATCTGATGGCTATTTTGAAACAAGACCTGATGGAAGTAAATTAGGTGCTTGGGCATCAAACCAAAGCTCAGTAGTATCCTCTAGAGAAGAATTAGGTGTCAATTTAGAAAATTTTGAAATAAAATTTAAAGGAACTGAAATTCTTAGACCTAAACATTGGGGAGGATATTTAGTAAAACCTATTTCTATAGAGTTTTGGCAAGGAAGACCAAACAGAATGCATGACAGAATTAGATATTCTTTAGAACAAGATTTTTCTTGGAAAATAGAAAGATTAGCGCCATAAATTTTTATATTTACGATTGAATAATTAAAATTGGATGAAAACTTTATATATAGTTAGACATGCAAAATCTTCATGGGAATATTCTGGGATAAAAGATATTGACAGACCTCTAAAAAAACGCGGTATAAAAGATGCGCATTTAATGTCTAAATTCTTATTTAAAAAAATTAATCGACCAGATGTTTTTGTTTCCAGTAGTGCAAACAGAGCGCTTCATACGTCAGTCATTTTTTGTGAAAATTTTCAGTATCCTTTATCGAACCTTAAAATAAAAAAACAGTTATATAGCTTTAGTGACGGTTATTTAGTAAAAACAGTAAATGCATTAGATGACAGTTTTAACTCAGCAATTATTTTTAGTCACGATCATGGTATTAACACTTTTGTAAATAAATTTGGTAGTAAACCTATATCTCATGTATCTACTTGTGGTGTTATAGGTATTCAATTCGAAGAAAAGCATTGGAAAAACATTAAAAAAGGGAAAACTTTCATGGTAGAGTTTCCTAAAAATCATAAATAGAATAGTTTGTTAGAAATTAAAAAATACGGTGCTATCGACATTGGTTCAAACGCTATTAGACTCCTTATATCTAATGTCATTGTCTCTGACGACAAAGAGCCTCAATTTAAAAAATCTTCATTAGTTCGTGTCCCAATACGTTTAGGAGCAGATGCTTTTACTAGTGGAATTATTAGTGAGCAAAACGTCAGAAGAATGATTGATGCCATAGAGGCTTTTAAATTATTAATGACCGTACATGGAGTTAAAATTTATAAAGCCTGTGCAACTTCTGCAATGAGAGAAGCTAAAAACGGGAAAGAAATTGTAAAGAAAATAAAGGTTCAGACAGGCGTTAAAATCGATATTATTGGAGGAAAAGAGGAAGCAACTATTATTTCTTCTACAGACTTAAATCAATTAATAGAGGGAAATCATTCTTATTTATATGTTGATGTTGGTGGTGGTAGTACAGAAATCACAATATTTACTGAAGGAAAGATAATTACATCTAAATCTTTTAAAATAGGTACTGTTCGTTTACTAAATAATAAAAAATCTATAAACAAAGAGATTTTTTCCAATGTAGAAAAATGGATTAAGAAAAATACTTCTGATTTAAAAAAAGTATCATTAATAGGTTCTGGGGGTAACATAAATAAATTATTTAAAATGTCCGGTAGAACTGAAGGGAAACCTATTTCATATATCTATTTAAATGCACAATACCAGTTTTTAAAACAAATGTCATTTGATGAAAGAATCTCTGAACTAAGCCTAAACCCTGATAGAGCAGATGTAATTATACCCGCAACAAAAATTTATTTATCTGCCATGAAATGGAGTGGAGCTAGAAAAATATATGTACCTAAAATAGGCCTTTCTGATGGAATTATTAAAAGCTTATTTTATAATAAATTGTAAAAACACGGCTACTAATTATAAAAACTCTTAAATAAAAATGAGTTAAAAACGAATCAAATTTAGCGTCTTAGTTCGTTGAATTTTTCTAGTTTTAGTCTCTACAAATTGATTTACAAAATAAATTTCTTTAGGGATTTGAAATTTAGACAAACTTACATTCATTGTATTTATGATATGAGGCTTTCCTTCAACAACTAAAATTAGTTTTTCTCCTAATTTAGAATCAGGAATTCCAGCAATAAAAAAACGAGATGCTATAATTTTTGCTAATTTTTCTTCTATTTTCTCTGGATGCAGTTTTACACCTCCAGAATTTATTACAGTATCAAACCTACCCAACCACTCAAATTGGGTATCTGATATTAAAGAAACAATATCATTGGTAAAAATAATTTTATTTGAAACTTTTGCTGCATTAATAACTAAACAATCTCTTTGATCTTTATAAATTTCAATGTTTGGCAAAACTTTATAGTAAGAATTTTCTACTTGACTCGAATTCAATTTTTTTAAATTATTTAACTTTTTAACAGCAATATGAGTTATTGTTTCAGTCATTCCATAAGTTGCAAAAACAACACAAGTAGAATGTAGAATTCTCTGCTGTAATTTTTTAGAAACAACGCCTCCACCAACAATTAAAGTTTTTATTAAATTCAAAGAATTAATTGAATGTTCTAATTGTAATGGAACCATTGCCGAAAAATCATACTTTTTTTTAAGGTCTTTTAAAGGATGTATATCTGGTTTAACAACATCTAAATGCCAACCTAAACTTAATGCTCTAATGAACATCATTTTACCTGCAATATAGTTTACTGACAAACATAATAATGCAGAAGTGTTTTCTTTTAAATCAAAATAGTTTCCCGTAGCACAGGCAGAATTTATCATATGCTGTTTTTGCAACTTAATTTCTTTAGGAACCCCAGTAGAGCCTGAAGTTTCTACAATAATAAAATCGTCATTAGAAAACCAACTTTGTAAAAAAAGATGAATTTCATAAGAAAAATCTTGAGCATACATTAGTAATTCTGCATTCGAAGAAAATGAAATCTCATTTAATTTAAAATCTTTATGAAATCGGTATCGTTTCAATTTTTTAAAATTCTATCATTTTCATCAAAAGTATAAGCTAAATTAATCTTGCCAGTCAGTTTCTCTACCCAATTATTCCATCCATATTTTTTTGAAAAAATAAATAAGAGTAGTGGATACAAAACCAATACTGGAAAAAACATTTCCCACCCTACAGATGGCTCTGAAACATCAACATAGAGAGCATCAGTCTGAAAAACTGTCCAATTTGTAGTGACAAAAAAAGCAGCTATAATATTATTAACAGCGTGTAAACCAAGAGTTAGCTCTGTTCCTTCATCCATTAAGGTAGTTATCCCGTAAAAGAAACCTGTACCTATATAGAAAACCATAGAAACAGATCCTAATTTCTCAACTTCGGGGTTCGCTCCGTGAAGTAAACCAAAACAAACAGAGGTTAGTATTAATGGAAACCACCTATTTTTAACTAAAATACCCAAACCTTGCATAAAATACCCTCTAAATAACAGCTCTTCAAAAGAAGTCTGAAAAGGTAAAAACAGAAAAGAAACTACTATCAAAGTAAAAAAAGGAATCGGATTAAAGTTCCAAACATAATTTTCAGGCGATAAGAAAATTTCGAGAATAATTACTATAAGAGCAATAATTCCCCAAGAAATAAATCCAAACCAAAACCGTTTCCAATCTATTAACCTTCTACTTGTAACCAATGATTTAAAAGTTCTTCTATGAACGAACTTAATACCTATAATAAGTGCTATTAGGCCAAATATAAAAGTAAGAATCATTAAAAAAAGAAAGAGATTTTTGTCAATTCCTAAAGTCATAAAGTTATCTTGAACAGCTGCCTCGAATTCAGTCCTATTATCAGAATACATAAGCGCAATTCCTAATAAAGGTAATACACCTATAAACTGCCAGCCAATAAAGATTAATACTATTGTAAATACCCAATGATACCATTCATTATTTCCTTTAAAGGCTTGTTGTATGTAATTCATATTTATAAATTAAAATTCCAGCTTTTTTCTGGATGGTATTGTAAAGTACCGTTATTTATCGCAAGAGGACTTCTGAAATTATTCGTAAATAGACTACCCGTTCCTAATCCCTGTGGCAAATTACTTTTTAGTGTATGGACAAATTGCGCAATTGCATTTAAACCAATATTACTTTCTAATGCTGAAGTTATCCACCACCCACAATTATTTTGTTGTGCTAAATTAATCCATTCTGTACTTCCCACAAAACCGCCGATTAAACTTGGTTTTAAAATAATATATTGGGGTTTAATTGTTGCTAGTAATTTCTTTTTTTCTTGGAAAGAAAATACGCCAATTAATTCTTCATCTAAAGCAATAGGTAAAGGTGATTTAGAACATAATGCTGCCATTTCGTATACCTGACCTTGCTTGATTGGTTGTTCAATAGAATGGATCTCTAATTCTGATAATTTTTTTAATTTCTCTAATGCATTCTTTGAATTAAAAGCACCATTCGCGTCTACTCTTAACTCAATTTCCTGAGATGAAAATTCTTTTCTAATAGTTCTTAACAACTCAATTTCTGTCTCAAAATCTATCGCTCCAATTTTCATTTTAATACAAGAAAAACCTGTATTTAATTTTTCTTTAATTTGACTTTTCATAAACTCCTTGTCCCCCATCCAAACTAAACCGTTTATTGGAATTACTTTTTTTCCCTCAGTAAATAAAGAAGGAAATAGTACAAATGAAGTTTCGCTTCTAAGTGATAAAAAAGCTTGCTCTAAACCAAATTGAATAGAAGGAAATTCACAAAGTTCTTTTAATAAAAAATCTAAACCTCGTGAAATATTTGTACAGACCCACATGAGTTTATTTTCATAATTATAGACATCATCTATACTTAAGCCTCTAAACAAGCCCGTCTCTCCAATTCCAAGTTTATCATTTTCTTCTAAAATGAAAAACCAGGTTTCTTTTGTCTTTAAAATTCCACGTGATGTTCCACTTGGATTTTTAAAATTTAAGATGTATTTTTTATAATTAGCTTTGATCAACTTTTAGATTCTTTTTTTTCTATAAGTGCTTTAAAATTATTCAGATATGCTTGGTCTTGCTCTTGAAATGTTTTCTTAAAATATGGATATAAACATGCCATTATATAAGATTCACTTTGACAACTAGAGTTCAAAGTGATCATTGTAACTCCTTTTTTTTCTTTAAAAAGATAGTCATTTCTCTTCAACATGTTTTCAGCATCAAAGAATAAGGTAACCTTTTCATTTTTCACATAGGCTAAAACTTTTTCTGTCATTGTAATTTCTTGCCCTTGATTATCAACAATAATTTTATAAACACTTCCAATCTTTCCAGGGTTCTCTTTTACAACTTCAATAGAATTTACTTCTGGTATCCAATATTTTCTATTTTCTAAATTATTAAATGAATAAAAAACTTCATCAATTGATTCGTTTACGAAAACTTGAGAACTGTAATTTGTTTCTTTTATCAGTAGACCTGTAAGAAAAAAAACAAGAATAAAAGCTGAGATAATTCCTAAAATTATTTTTATAGTTTTCATAATTATATTTTAAAAAATTTGTGCAATTCCGAAAAGAACAGCAAAGAAAAATGTACTTAAAGCTACTTTTTTTAGTTCTCTATCTAAATCTGCAGAAACTATATTTTGTGCAACTGTTTTTATATTTTTAATTAACGGAATAAAAGCAACTAAAAAAATAAGTTGATACAACGATTTAAAATCTAAAAAGACATAAATTAAAGCGGAGGCTAAAGCTCCTATAATTAGGAAATAATGATATTTTTTTGCCTTTCCTTTTCCTAATTTAACGACTAACGTATTTTTGTTATTCTTTTTATCTTCTTCTCTATCTCTTAAATTATTTAAATTTAGGACTGCTGAGCTTAACATTCCTATAGAAATTGCAGGTAAAAATATTTTTAAATTAATTTCTTTTGTGTATAAAAAATAACTTCCTACCACACTTAATAATCCAAAAAATAAAAACACAAAAACATCTCCAAAACCACTATAACCATAGGCTGAATTACCAACAGTATATTTGATAGCTGCAACAACTGAAGCAATTCCTAATCCAAAAAATAGAATTGAATATTTAAAATTTTCTCTTCCAAAAGAAACATAAATAAGAAATAGAGCTATTATTAAAGTGATAATTGTCAAAGTAATCATGGCAGATTTCATTTGCTTCGGTGAAATTGCACCTGATGAAACCATACGAGCTTCTCCTGTTCGATTTTTGTCTGAGCCTTTTATACCGTCTCCATAATCATTCGCAAAATTTGACAACACCTGAAAACCTATTGTTGTTAGTATTGCTAACCAAAAAGTGCTAGACAATAATACAGAAGAAGTATCACTTAATGCAGAATGATTATAGAGCACTTGATTTCCTAAAATACTTCCAACAATAATTCCTGAAACGGATAAAGGTAAAGTTCTTAAACGAGCTGCTTTTATGAAATTTTTAATCATCATTATAATAAAAGTCTTGACTATTTTTTTAATGTATTGAACTTTATTTTTATAAATGATTTGCTTCAGCAATTAATTCTGCAATATCTTTTACCAAAACTTCAGCTTCTTTCTCTTTAAATTTAATACCATCTGTCATCATTGTATTGCAATAAGGACAACCTGTAGCTATGATATCTGGCTTGGTTTCTAAAGCATCTTCTGTTCTTAAAATATTAATTTCTTTAGTCCCTTTTTCAGCATCTTTAAACATTTGTGCACCACCAGCTCCACAACACAAAGCTGAAGATTTGTTGCGTTTCATTTCTGTTAAATTAACACCTAATCTCCTTATTAAATTTCTTGGAGACTCATATACCTCATTAGCCCTTCCTAAATAGCAAGGGTCATGAAAAGTAATTTTTTTACCTTTTAAAGTAGTATCGTTGATTTTTAAACGACCTTCAGAAATTAAATTTTGTATGAATTGTGTATGATGAAAAACTTCATAATTCCCTCCTAGGCTCGGATATTCGTTTTTTAATGTATTAAATGAATGAGGATCACAGGTAACAATTTTCTTTACGTTATACCCATTTAAAATTTCTATATTCATCATCGCTTGCATTTGAAACAAGAACTCATTACCTGCTCTTTTTGCGGTATCTCCTGTTGATGATTCTTCGGTTCCTAAAACAGCGAAATCAACATTAGCTTGGTGTAATATTTTCACAAATGCTCGAGATATTTTCTTTGCTCTTTCATCATAACTACCTGCTGCGCCAACCCAAAATAATACTTCTGGTTGTTTTTCTTGGACAATCATATCTGCCATCGTAGGTACGTTCATAATTTAATTCTTTAATTGTTAAAACGTTGATTAATTATAAGAAGAAACTAATTATTCTTCATTTGCCCAATTCAATCTATCTTGTTGGTTGAATTGCCAAGGAGCACCGTTATTTTCAATATTGGTCATCATCATATTTAATTCTTGTGGTGCAGCACTTTCTTCCATTACTAGATATCTTCTCATATCTGTAATAATAGACAACGGATCTATATTTACAGGACATTCTTCAACACAAGCATTACAACTTGTGCAAGCCCATAATTCTTCAGGTGAAATGTAATCATTTAATAACTGCTTTCCATCATCAATAAAAACACCTTTGTTCGCATCTAAATTCCTACCCACTTCTTCTAATCGATCACGTGTGTCCATCATGATTTTTCTTGGTGACAATTCTTTACCCGTTAAGTTGGCTGGACATGCTGATGTACACCTTCCACATTCTGTACAAGTGTATGCATTTAATAATTGCACCCAATTTAAATCTGCAACATCAGAAGCTCCAAATTTTTCTGGAACGGTTTCTTCAACACCCTCTGCTGGAGTTGCGTAAGGATCTGCTTCTGGATCCATCATTAATTTAACTTCCTTTGTAACGGACTCTAAATTATTGAATTTTCCTTTCAGTTCTAAATTTGCAAAATACGTGTTTGGAAATGCCAATAAGATGTGTAAATGTTTTGAATAGAATAAGTAATTTAAGAAAATTAAAATTCCTAAAATATGAGACCACCATGCACTTCTTTCAATAATATGAATTGATTCTATTGAAAAACCATCAAAAAGAGGAACAAAAAATTGACTAATAGGGTTTCCGATTCCAGCTTGTTGAAATGGGATATCTGTAGCGTTCATTACTACAAATAAAGTCATTAATATCATTTCAAAATAAAGAATATTATTGGCGTCAGTTTTAGGCCATCCTTTCATTTCTTTACTAAGAAAACGTTTGATATTTGATATATTTCTTCGAAACCAAAAAATAACAATAGCAAGAAAAACGAGAGCTGCTAAAATCTCGAATGTACCAATTAAAAAACCATAAAACCCGTTGCCTAAATATCCTTTAAATACTCTATGAGTTCCTAATAAACCATCAATAATAATTTCTAAAACTTCAATGTTTATAATAATAAAACCAACATAAACAATAATATGCAAGAAGCCAGACAAAGGTCTTTTCACCATTTTTGATTGCCCAAGAGCAATCATCATCATATTTTTTAATCTTTCAGATTTTTTATCTTTTCTATGAATATCTTTACCAAATTTAATATTTCTAAATAGCTTGCGAATATTCATTGCAAAAAAACCAAGCCCTATCAATAGTGCTAATGAAAAAAATATATTTGGTAAGTATTCCATAATTATTATGAGTTTTATGAAATTGGTTATTCGTTAATTTCTTTATTTTCTGGTTGCTTATCTTTATTAGGTGAGTATGGTTTTTCTTTTTTACCAAACATTGAAAAATGTACAAACCTTTTAGGATTTAACTTAATTTCCCTTAGTAAATCTTCTAATTCTTTAGACATTGCAGCAATATTATTATACAATTCGTCATCCGTAACTAATTTCCCGATGGTTCCTTTTCCAGAATAAATTCCATCTAACATTAAATTAACAGAATTAACGGTTACTTCTGCTTTTCTTATAATCCCTCCAATATTTGCATTGACTAGAGTATCTGAAACTTTAGAAAAATTGTCTGTAATTAATTTTGTGTTTTTTATACTTTCTTTCAAATCTAACGAAGTGGAATCTATCATTGTATTTACAGATAGCATCGTTTTATTTACCTCTAACAAAGTAGATTCAATATTTTTAACAGAATTTTTTAAACTTTTTTGTGTTTCTAAATCTAAAACAGCATTCAGATTTTTAAACAAAGAATCAGCACTCACAATTACGCGTTCTAATTTTGTTTGAAGAGGATCTAGACGCTCGCCAATAGTTGTAAATAAACTTGATTCGATTTCTCCTTTCAAAGTATCACCAGAAACTGCATTTTCTGAATAGTAATCTGGAATAATTGCTAAATTCGATGCACTTAAAGGGTTTGGAGAATATATTTTTACAATACTATTTTTAGAAAACATAAAATCCTGTTCAACAGAAAAACGAACTATTAGTTCTCCTTTCTTATCTGGCTTTTTATTGAAACCAATCTTATCAATTTTCCCTACTTTTAATCCATTTATAGTAACAAAGCTAGATTTTGTAAGCCCTGCAATGTTAGAGTATTCTACATTAAAGTAACGAGTATTAGTATCAAATAAATTTTGTCCTTTCAAAAAGGAGTATCCCCATATAAATATGGTAGTTATAATGATCGCTATAATTCCTATTTTTAATTCTTTAGACATCAATTTTAATTTAACAACAAAATTACTAATTTTTTGTTTGAGAGGAACAAAACTATTTGATTTTAACAGCTTCTTGAATAGATATTTTCTCACCATCCTTAAAAGCTACGATAAAAGCAGAAATATATCCTTTAGATTTTACGATTTTTAAGGATTTTTTTACTTGTTTGTAGTCTACTGTATTTCCATAATAGTATTTATAATATTTCCCAAGAGAAACTCTCTGAACATTTTTTAAACCCTTAAAATTAAATGACTTAGTTGCTATTTTATTTTTTCCAGATGCAATTTGAATTTTAAATTCAACAGAATGAACCGCTTTTCTTGTAATAGCAGTATTGGGTATAATATTTAATTTTAAATTGTGAATGTATTTTAACACTGCGTCTGAAATAGCAGCCGCCATTTGTTCTTGTCCCTTTTTAGAATTAAGGTACCTTCCTTCTTTTTTATTTGTTAAAAAGCCTAACTCTACCAAAACGCTTGGCATAATAGTTTCTCTTAAAACTTGAAAATTATCTTGCTTTACTTTTCTATTTAATCTTTTTAATTTGAAAGTAAAATTATTTTGAATTAAGCTTGCGATAGCTAAACTTTTGTCTAAATTTTCTTCTTGTAAAAGAGACAAACCAATTACAGACTCAGCAGAATTTGTGTCAAAGCCCTTGTATTTTTCTTTATAATTATCTTCTTTAAATATAACTGCATTTTCTCGTTTCGCAATTTCTAAGTTCTTTTTATTTCCTCTTAATCCTAGAACAAAAGTACCGGCACCATATGCATTTGATGTATGAGAATCACAATGTATAGAGATAAATAAATCTGCTTTTGCCTGATTAGCAACATCACCTCTTTTCCATAGATCTATAAAAACATCATTTTTTCTTGTAAAAAGAACTTTTATATCTTTCTTAATGGCAAGTTTTTTACCGACAGCTAAAGCAACTTTTAACGCAATGTTCTTTTCTTTATAACCACTCCCTAAATTTCCTGGATCTTTTCCCCCGTGGCCAGCATCAATAACTATTACGTATACTTTTTGAGCAAATATTGATGATGAACTCATTAAAATAGAAAACGCAAAGAAAAAAAGAAAAATAATTTTCACTTTGGTATTGATTTTGTTGTTTTCTTGAAATTTCATCAATAAAATTTAACTAATTTTGGCATCGTAAATTTGGTGCTTCAAATATTGAAGCATACTTTTACCTCAATACAAAAATAGCATTTAAAGCATTGCAAACAAACCGATCATACATTCTTTTATGTTGCTGTATATTTTTTATAGAAATAGGCTTCTCTCAAGACCTTAAATCTAAAAAAAAAATAGAAATTCCTGTCTTAAAAAAAGAAACTACTTCCATCCAAAAAAAAGACAGCGTTTTTAATAATAAAAAAGAAATTTTAGCTTTTAAACAAAAAGATACGATTGCTGTAGACTCTATAAAACCGAAAGAGACTATAGAAGATATTATTGTACACATTGCCAAAGATTATACAATACAAAACGCTAAAGACAAAACGGTTAAACTATATAACGAAGCTCGGATTACCTATACAGACATCGATTTAAAAGCAGGTATAATTATTATTGACTACAAAAAGAACACTCTTTTTGCAAAAGGAATAAAAGACAGTACAAGTTATGTTCAACGTCCTATATTTAAACAAGGAAATGAAGAGTCTGAACAAGATTCTATTCTTTATAATTTTAAAAGTAAACGTGCTTTAATATACGGCTTAAAAACAAAACAAGGAGAAATGTTTACTTATGGTAAAAAAACCAAGCGTGTAAATGATTCTACCATTTTTGTAAGAAAAATAAGGTTTACAACATCAGAAAAAGTTAATCCAGATTATTATATCGCTACAAATAAAGCAAAAATAGTTCCTGGAAAAAAAATAATTGTAGGCTTAAGCAATCTTGTTTTAGTCGATATTCCAACCCCTTTGTTTTTACCTTTTGCATATTTTCCAATGAGCGAAACAAGTGTATCTGGTTTTTTAATTCCTGCCTTTGATACAGGGAGTAGTTCAAGAGGAATTGGTATTCAAAATGGTGGATATTATTTTGCCATAAGCGATTACATAGATTTAACAGTCTTAGGTGATGCTTATTCTAATGGAAGTTGGGGGCTTAGAACATCGTCTAACTATAGTAGAAGATACGGATTTAGTGGTTCTTTTAACTTTAACTTTGAAAACAATATTAATGGAATAAGAGGTTTTGATAATTATAGTAAAGCGAATAACTTTAATATTAGATGGTCTCATAATCAAGATGCAAAAGCTAGTCCAAATTCTAGATTTACAGCTTCTGTTAATCTCGGGAGTAGCAAATTTTTTAGAGAATCTCAAAATCAATTTAATATTTCTCAAACTCAAACGAACACACTTAACTCTTCCATAAACTATAGTAAAACATTTGTGGGAACGCCTTTCAATATGAATCTAACGGCCTCTCATCAACAAAATACAAATACAGAAAAAATTACGATGACCCTACCGTCGTTGACTGTTAATATGAATAGAATTTTTCCTTTTGCAGGGAAAGGAGGCGTTCAAAAAACACCTATTCAAAAAATGGGGTTCAATTACACCATGCAAGGACAGTATTTGATCAATACTACTGATGATGAATTTTTTACTAGCAAAATGTTTCAAACTGCAAGGTCTGGTGCACAACACAAAACAGGAACTAGCACAAACATTAAAGCCTTTAAATATTTTACACTATCCCCAAGTGTAAACTATGAAGAAACTTGGCAATTTGATTATATACAAAAAGAATATGATATAACAGAAAACATAGTTGTTACAGACACATTAAGAGGATTTAAAAGCTATAGAGAATACAACGCTGGAGTCAGTTTATCTACAAATATTTATGGTACTTTTAATTTTAAAAAAGGAAGGTTAAAAACAATCAGACATACTTTTAGACCTTCTATTTCTTATTCTTATAGGCCAGATTTTAAAGATAAATACCTTAAACAAGTTCAACAGAGTGCAGATGCTACTGACTTATTAGACTATACTGTTTATGATCAAGGTATTTATGGGGCACCATCTTCTGGTTTAAGTAATTCTATAGGGATTTCTTTAAATAATGTTCTAGAAGCTAAAGTAGCTTCTAAAGATCCGGAAAGTGACGAAGAGGACGAAAAAGTAACTATTTTAAACAATTTAAACTTTAGTAGTTCTTATAATATTGCTGCTGATAGTTTGCGATGGTCTCCTGTAAATTTTTCAGCAGGAACTCGATTATTTAAAGACAAAATGGCTGTAAATTTAAGTGGTTCATTAGACCCTTATAAAGTGGTTTCTAATAATGGGTCCATTTTAAGAATAAATCAATTCAACCCAAATATTTTTAGATTAAGAAATGCTAGTTTAACAGCAAACTATTCAATTTCTAGTTCAGATTTTAACGAAGACACCAAAGGTAAATCTAAAAAAAACACAGGAAATGGAGCGCAAAATGGAGCAGATGTTATTGGTGCAGACATAAACCCTACAGATAGATATGGTCAGAGAAAAGCGATTAATAGTGGTGAAGATGATAAAAATAAAGAAACGAAACTGTACCAAGCAGATATCCCTTGGTCTATAAATTTAGCATATTCTGCAAGTTACAGCAATAATGGTATTGATGGAGGTAACGTTGGTGTTCATAGTATAATGTTTAGTGGTAATGTAGAATTATCACCAAAGTGGAAAATGGGGTATTCATCTGGTTATGATGTAAAAGGAGGTGCGTTTACTTTTTCAAGGTTTAATTTTTCTAGAGATTTAGATAGCTGGCAATTTAATTTTAACTGGGTCCCTTTTGGTACAAATTCTTCCTATACCTTCTTTATCGGAATAAAATCCTCTATTCTATCAGATTTAAAATGGGACAAGAATAAACCACCAGACCGAAGATTATTTTAATAATTAATAATTTTGAATTAATAGTATGAAAAAAATCATAACAACTACCAAAGCTCCGCTTCCAATAGGCCCTTATAATCAGGCAGTATTAAGTGGCAACACGCTATACACTTCAGGGCAAATTGCTACCAACCCTAAAACAGGGGAAATTGTTTTATCCTCAATCTTAGAAGAAACAAAACAGGTGATGGAAAATCTTAAAGAAGTCTTAGCTGCAGCTGAAATGACGTTTGAAAACGTGATTAAAACATCTATATTTATCTCTGACATGAATAACTTTGAAGAGATAAATACTGTATATGCAAAATATTTTAATGAAGAAACGGCACCTGCGAGAGAAACAGTAGAAGTAGCAAACCTACCTAAATTTGTAAATGTAGAAATTAGTGCTATTGCCATTAAATAATTCTAACAATTATTAATTATAAAAAAATCCTGATAGTTCAATAACTATCAGGATTTTTTTATAATTTTATGTTTAGTGATTATAAAGTATCAGCATATTCAATTAAATCTACAATTTTAGTAGAATATCCTATTTCATTATCGTACCAAGAAACTACTTTTACAAAGTTATCGTTAAGAGCGATCCCAGCGTTCGCATCAAAAATTGAAGTACGAGTATCTCCTACAAAATCTTGAGAAACAATTAAATCTTCAGTATATCCTAACACACCTTTCATTGGTCCACTTTCAGAAGCTGATTTCATAGCAGCACAAATTTCTTTATAAGAAGCTGGTTTGTCTAACTTTACGGTTAAATCAACAACAGAAACATCCATTGTTGGAACTCTAAAAGCCATCCCTGTTAATTTACCATCCATTGCAGGAATTACTTTACCAACTGCTTTTGCAGCACCTGTAGAAGAAGGTATAATATTATGAATTGCAGAACGACCACCTCTCCAGTCTTTCATAGAAGGACCGTCAACAGTTTTTTGAGTTGCAGTTGCAGCATGAACGGTTGTCATTAATCCTTCAACGATACCAAAGTTATCATTTAAAACTTTCGTTATAGGTGCTAAACAGTTAGTTGTACAAGAAGCATTAGAAAAAATCTTTTGGTCTGCTTTTAATTCTGTGTTATTTACACCCATTACAAACATTGGTGTATGATCTTTAGAAGGTGCAGATAAAACAACTTTTTTAGCTCCTGCTTCTAAGTGTTTTCCGGCAGTTTCTTCTGTTAAGAAAAATCCTGTAGATTCAATAACATATTCAGCTCCAACTTCATTCCATTTTAGATTTGCTGGATCTCTTTCTGCAGTAATTCTAATGGCATTTCCATTAACTACCAGTTTTCCGTCTTTTACCTCTACTGTTCCATCAAATGCACCATGTACAGAATCATATTTTAACATATAAGCTAAATAATCTACTTCTAATAAATCGTTAATAGCAACAATTTGTACATTTTCTCTTTTTACAGCCGAACGAAAAGCTAATCTTCCTATTCTTCCAAATCCGTTAATCCCTATTTTAATCATTTTTTTTTATTTGTTATTATTATTATGTGGTCATGATGTCTGACACTCGAATTAATTCTTTATTTATTTTTGATTGTCCTTTTATGGCTTTTTCTAGTGGAGTTAGTTGTATTTTATCACTTGACAAACCAACCATAAGATTAGATTTCCCTTCCAGTAAACTTTCAACAGCTTTCACACCCATTCTACTTGCTAGAACCCTGTCAAAACATGAAGGAGATCCTCCTCTTTGCATATGTCCTAAAACAGAAACTCTAACTTCATATTCTGGTAAGTGCTCTTCTACGTAATCCTTTAATTCAAAAACGTTTTTTCCAATTTTATCACCTTCTGCTACAACAACAATACTAGATGATTTACCCGATTCTTTACTTCGTGTTAAAGATTCTAACAGCCTATCTAAACCTAAATCTTCTTCTGGAATTAATATTTCTTCAGCTCCTGCTCCAACCCCAACATTTAAAGCAATATGACCAACATCTCTTCCCATCACTTCCACAAAGAATAATCTATTGTGAGAACTTGCTGTATCTCTAATTTTATCAATTACATCTACAACAGTGTTCAGTGTGGTATCATAACCTAGTGTGTGTGAAGTTCCAAAAATATCGTTGTCAATAGTTCCTGGGATTCCGATTACTGGAAAATTAAATTCTTGATTAAAAATCAAAGCGCCAGTAAAAGTACCATCACCACCAATACATACTAATGCATCGATATTTGCTGCTTTTAAAGAATTGTATGCTTTTAACCTACCCTCTTTAGTTCTAAACTCTTTAGACCTTGCCGATTTCAAGAAAGTTCCGCCTTTATTTATGATTCCTTTTACACTACGTGCATCTAAATCTATAAAGTCTGCTTCTATCATTCCTTCATACCCACGATAAACTCCAGAACATTTAATTCCATGAAATGCACAAGCACGAACAACTGCTCTAATTGCTGCGTTCATTCCTGGAGCATCTCCTCCAGAGGTCATTACTGCTATTTTTTTTATTTTATTCATATATTCAAGTGTAAAATTAATGCTTTAAAACCGTTTAAAATAATAAAACTACGAAATCGTTTTAGGCTAATTCATGCAATTATAGCTAGAGAAATTGAAGGTTTATTTTATCAAATTTAATGCAACATCATAATCAATTCATAAATATAATTATTACTAATCTATCAATTATAAAATGATAATAATAACATTTTTAGTACTAAATTCTATTAAAGTTAAAATTGTTATTTTAAAAATACAAAGTGGGTATTTTTATAATAGTATTGAAAAGGGTGTTCTATTTTTTTTTAACTATTTTCTTTAACAGACCTGAAAGGGTGTTGAAGTTAACTTGGTAGGACAAGCCTACTCCTTGGGTATATCCTTCTTCTTCTGTAGAATATTGAATTTCATTTTGTCTATTAAAAATAACACCTCTAAAGTTTCCTTCTTTGTTTAATAAAACTTCTACTTTCACTTCACCAACCACACTAGATTGAGTTTGAGCACCAATAGGAACTCCAACCTTTCCGTTGATAATAACTTTATCACCTAATTGTGTACTTACAGAAACATCAACTTGATTGTCTATATTTAATCTGTCTATATCATTTCCATTATTTCCTTGTTGATAATCTAAACCCAATTGAAATTTATCATCAGGGGTACTTAATAAACTAGAAAAAGCTGCAGCTACGGCACTGGTAGCAGTACTTGAAATAGTAGCACCTGCATTAAAATCTAATTTATCAGGGTTTACAAAATTACTAAAAGCAAGTAATGAAATAAATTGTGTAGTTTTTTCATTTACATTGTTATCATTTAAAACAAACTCTAACTCACTTGCAATAGTAGGATCTACATTTGTTAATTGTATATCTAAATCTTGTTTAGAACTAAACAAGCCTCCAGTGATTCTTGTCACTAAATCTACTTCAATTTTTCTGTTAGAATTAAAATTTTGCAGTAAAACTCCAGGGTTTGCTTTGGCTTTATATATTGCAGTAACATCTAAATTTGCTTCAGATGGATTTCCATTCCATGAAACTGCTCCGCCCTTTTGAATTAAAAAAGGCTTATTTACAATACCACCATATTTAAAATCATAGACTCCATTATTAATGGTATAATCTCCAAACATATTAAACTTACCTCGAGTATTTATTTCTATCCTAAGGTTTCCAGATCCATTACCAGTTAATTGACTTCCATTCACCTCATCAATTACTACTTGAGCTGTTGCCTCTTTAGTTACTTCTAAATCGATATTAAGCGATAGCCCTTTGACAGCCTCTAAAGCAACTTCTTTTTGTTTTTCTTTATACTTTGTTTCTTTTGAATTGAAATGAATTAATCGATAACTATCTGCCGTTTCAATATCTTTAAGTGGAAGAACAAAATTGGTACCTGACATTGTTTTTGCATTAATATCTATGGTTAATTGATCTGTTAACCCTGTAAAATTAGCTGTTCCATCAATAAAAGCAGAACCGTAATACAAGGCTTCTTCAGAATCTTTAGTATCTAAAACTAACAAATTATCACTTTTTATTTGCATTTCTAAAACCCATTGATTAAAATTTTTATGAGAAATACTTCCTTTTAAAATACCCTTGGTTTTATATTTTGTGTCTAGCAAAGAAAATCCTTCAAAAATAAAAGACTGTTCCTTTAATATTATAAGAGGATCGCCTTCAAAATTATAATCTACATTTAAATATGGAAATTTTAACCCTGCGTTTTTTAGAGAAAGAATTCCAATCATTTCTGGATTTCCTAAAAATCCTTTTAAAGAAAAATCACCAGATACCTCAGCTCTTATAGACGATAATACATCTTTTCCTAAAGGGCTAAAAGCATCTAAACCAAACTCTTCTAGAGTTACATCTAAATCTATTAAAGGTCTTTTATTTGAAAAATCTAAAGCACCTGAAGCTATAATACTTTTGGCTTTTTTATTATTTATAGATAAATCAACTTTGTACTTGTCGTAAGAATTATCTCCTTTGATATTTAAAGACAAATCGCCTTGCTTAAAATTATTTACCTCAAAATCTTTGATCAACAACAAGGCTTCTGGGCTATATAATCCTTCTCTCTGAATTATATCTACATTACCTGAAAGTGTACCTTTTAGAGCTAAACTATCTAACACAGGTAAAAAACTTTGTAATTTTACCTTGGTAAAATCTACGAAAATATTTTTATCTGTTTCTCCTTTTAAAGTTCCAGCAAAGGCTACTTTTTGCTCTCCAGAAACTAATTTAAATTGACTAAAATTGAACTCATTTTCTTTTAAATCGAAGGTTACTTTATCTGTATCTGATGTGTTTGGATTTATATCCCATACATTGTCTTTAAATTTAAATGAGGATTTCTCAAAACCAACTACAGATTTCCCTTCTGAATTGAGGGTATAGAAAAAATCAAGATTAAAATTTTCATTTTTTTTGTTTCCGCCAATAAAAACAGATTTAAAATACAGGGTGTCCTTCTGATTTAAACTCAATAAGTTAAGCTTCGAAATAGAATAGTAATCTGTATTAAACTCTGACGCTGTTAGGTGAGAATTATATAGCGAATTCTGATTATCTGTTCTTAACAATACATCTTTTATTTCATTATTATAAACATCTATTTTTGGGGAGGAAAATGTCACTTTTAATTGATTTTTATCAGCCTTTATTTTACCTTTAATCTTAGTATTGTCATCAATAGAAATGTCAGGAAAAAAAACGGTAACGATTTGATTATAAATTGTAAAATTAAAATCTAAATACTGATTTGGCTCCACAGCGTAGGGAACATAATTTGTGTACACACTTCCCAGGGCATTTTGTGCAACTGAAAATAATTCTGAAAAATAAAACTTTCCAGAAAGAGATCCATTAGCGATATCTTCTGATACTAATTCTATTTTTTTTATACTTTCTTTTAATGATGAACTTATATTAAATTCTTTAAAATTGTACTCTTCTTCTTGATTTGTGTATGAAATATTTTTAAAAACAGCTTTTCCGATAATGTCATCAAACGTATTTCCTTCGATATCTAATTCTATATTTCCTTTTAAAACAGCTATACTATCTCTTGTAAAAAGTTTCGTTTCTTTTAAATCTAAATACTGTATTTCAGAATTAAAGTCGAACTTATTAATATCTGAAGACAAATCTGCTAACCCATTAAAATTCATGATAAAGTTCTCATCATCAATTTTTAAATCACCATCAAACTTATTATTTTGATATTGACCATTTACATCAATATTTTTATACGTATAATTGTTAAAATTGAGTTTAGAAATATTCCCTAAAAATGAAGTATTGATATTTTCTAATTTAAAACCACTTCCTTTCACATCTCCTTTTAAAGATGTTTCTCCAAATAAAGGATTGCTGAGAAAACTTCCTATATTAAAATTACTTAATGAAACTTCTCCATTGTAAATTGCAGTATCTATATTGTCTATATTATAAATTTGTAAATCTGAAAGAACATCCCCAATTTGTGTTTTTAAATCTAAAATAGCATCCATTTTTTGTGGCGTAAGATTTAATTTTCCTTTTATTGTGAATTTTCCTAGTTTTCTGAATTCTGTGGGCAATATCCTTCCTAAAACATTTGGTAAAATATTTTTTAATTCTTCATGAGTAGCGGATAAATTTTTAAAATCACCTTTAAAGACAAAACCTCTTTGAAAATTAACTGCATTTACAAAATCTAAATCTCCAATTATTTTAATACCGTACTGGGAAGTTAACCAGAATTTATCTAAAGAAAAGTTATTTAGCTTTCCTAATAAATTTCCTGAAAAACGTACAACATCATCACCTCCTAATTCACTGTAGTATTTTTTTAAATCCGGTATTGCAACCTTACTATTATCGAAGATTGCGTTAATATTTACTTTATCATTAAAGGTTGCTAAATCTTCTTTTTTGTAGGTAAAGTCTATAGAAGCTCTAATTTCTGATTTTTTTGTTTTTAATGTTGTATTCTTAAAATGCATAGCAGTTTTGGAATATGTAAAATCTGTTGTCAAACTAGTTATTTCTAAACCTTTGTTATCTGTAAAATACAAACCTCTAATTTTTGAAGAAAAATCAGGACCGTAAATAAGAAGGTCTTGTATATTTCCTCCTCCATTTTGAGCAGAAAAAGAGATTGGAATTTTATTGTTTTCGTTTATCAGTCTATAATTTAAATCATTTAAATATACATCAGAAGATTTTAATTTAAATAGAGTAGATAAAGAATCTTTTGGAATACCATCATCAAAAGAATCTATAAAAACAGCCATGTTATCATCGGTCTCTCCTAAATATGTTTTCATGTAAACAAAAACACCTTCTAGAAAAACACTACCTAAATTAACTTCACTTTTAATAATTTTTTTAGCATTAAAGACAGAAGTACTTAATTTATCAACAAAGATTAAAGTATCTTGATGATGATCTTTAATTTTAAGACCTTCTAACTGAACCTTGCCTAGAAAAGATAAATCTATTTTTTTTATGGAAATACTCGTGTTAAATTCATTATTAAGCTTTTTTGTAGCATAATTTCCAAGTTTTGTTTGAATAAAAGGAATAGAAAGTACAATACTAATCAATAGTAAAAGGAGTAAAAAGCATCCAATCAATTTTAGTATTTTATTTCCAAATTTTTTGATAACTATTTCTATTTAATATGAATCTAACAATTAGGTGTCTGACAAAAAAACTGTCAATTAACACAAAGAACGTGCAAATTTAACAAAGAATTAAATTTCTATTCTTAAAAAAGGAAGACAACATAAAATTATCCTTAATTTCGCATTAAATTATCGTTTTACATGGAAAACCCCGTTTACATATTAGGAATAGAATCTTCTTGCGATGACACAAGTGCTTCGGTAATTTGCAACGCAAAAGTGTTAAGTAATATTGTAGCAAATCAAGAAATACATTCTAAATATGGTGGAGTTGTTCCAGAATTAGCCTCTAGAGCCCATCAACAAAACATTGTTCCTGTTGTACTACAAGCAATTGAAAAAGCAAATATCACCAAAGAAAATTTGTCTGCGGTAGCTTTTACTCGGGGTCCTGGATTAATGGGGTCTTTATTGGTTGGTACATCTTTTGCGAAGTCCTTAGCTTTGGGGTTGCAAATTCCATTGATAGATGTTAACCACATGCAGGCACATATTTTATCACATTTTATTGAAGAAAGTTCAACTAAAACACCTCCTTTCCCTTTTATTTGCCTGACAATTAGTGGAGGACACACTCAAATTGTTAAAATTACGAATCATTTTGAAATGGAAATTTTAGGGGAAACCATAGATGATGCAGTTGGAGAAGCTTTTGATAAGTCTGCTAAAATTTTAGGTTTACCTTATCCAGGGGGTCCAATGATAGATAAATATGCAAAATTAGGAAACCCAAAAGCATATAAATTTACCAAACCAAAAGTAGGAGATTTAGATTTTAGTTTTAGTGGTTTAAAAACAGGAATCCTATATTTTATTCAGAAGCAACAACGAATTAATTCGAATTTTATTGAGGAAAACTTACATGATATTTGTGCTTCTATTCAATTTACGATTGTAGAAATATTGATGGATAAGTTAAAAAATGCGGTAAAACATACGGGTATAAAACAGATCGCAATAGCTGGCGGCGTTTCTGCAAATTCTGAAATTAGAAATCGATTACAACTCGCAGAAAAACAGTTTGGATGGACAACCTATATCCCAAAATTTGAATACACCACAGATAATGCTGCAATGATTGCTATTACTGGATACTTAAAGTATTTAAAAAATGAGTATTCTGATGTTTCTGTAACTGCAAAAGCACGTCTAAAAGTTACACAATAAAGCCATGAAAACTTTTAAAAACCGACTTTTATTCAATAGTAGCTATTTTCTTTTATGGATTGGATATTTTACTTTTGCACGTCTATTTTTTTTACTTTTTTACTTTGACAAAACAAAAGAAATTGGCATCATAAGTGCTTTAAAAACCTTTATCTACGGCGTCCAATTAGACATATCCTTTGCTGCATACTTGTGTTTTTTACCATTTTTACTAATGGTATTATCAGTTTTTGTAATCTCAAAAAAAATAGCAATCATCATAAAATGGTATTCTGCAGTTCTCATTATCTTTTTAAGTATACTTCTAATAATTGATGCAAGTTTGTACCAATCCTGGGGGGCTCGTTTAGATACAGCTATACTAAAGTACTTAAATACTCCAAAATTAATGATAGCATCTGTTTCTTCTTTTCAAATGGTTTCAGGTATTATTTTTTGGGTCTTAATTTCCACACTTTTTATTAAGCTATTTAACAAAAATATAACCAAAAGAAATGAAAAAATTGAAAAAGCTTTTTGGATGCAGTCTATTGTTTTTCTTTTAATAACAGCTGCCTTAATAATTCCTATTAGAGGTGGTTTACAAACGATACCTGTAAATCAAAGTAATGTATATTTTTCCAATAAAATGTATGCAAACCATGCATCTATTAATTATATCTGGAACTTTTTTAATGCGCTTACACACAAATCTGATGATATAAATCCCTATGAGTTTTTTAACGATAATACAGCTAAAAACACGATTAACAAAACAAGAAAACAACTACTAACTAAAAATACGGATAGCATTCTAAACACCACAAAACCAAATGTAATCTTAATTATTTGGGAAAGTTTAACCGCTAAGGTTGTAGGATCTTTGGGAGGAGAGCCAACTGTAACTAAAAATCTAAACAAATTATCTAAAGAAGGTATTCTGTTCACAAATTTCTATGCAAATGGAGATAGAACTGATAAAGGAATTCCAGCTATTTTAAGTGGTTATTATCCACAACCTACAAAGAGCATTATGAAAATGCCAAACAAAACAAGAAGTATACCAATGTTGCCAAAAGAAATGAAAGCCATAGGATATAAAACATCATTTTATTATGGTGGCGATTTGAACTTCGGAAATATGAATACCTATCTAAGAAATGCTGAAATATCTGAAATTATAGATGGAAGTGTATTTAATAAAAAAGATTGGAACTCTAAATGGGGTGCTTTTGATGATGTTTTTATGAATCGTTTTGCTAAAGATTTATCAAAAAAACAAACAGAACCATTCTTTAAAATTGCATTAACTTCAACCAGTCATGAGCCATATGAACTCAATAGTACTTATAAGTTTGGACAAGATTCTCATGACAACTTATTTAGGAGTGCACATGCATACACAGACAAAGTAATTGGTAATTTCATCGATTTTGCAAAAGAACAAGATTGGTACAAAAATACATTAATTGTTATTATGTCGGATCATGGTCACAGGTCTCCAAAACACAAAGGGGCATATAACTCTCCTAAAAAGTTTAAAATACCAATGCTTTGGTTAGGTGGAGCATTAAATAAAAGAGGAATAGAAATAGACAATATAACAAGTCAAGTTGACTTTTCTTTCACTTTATTAGATTTATTAAATGGAAATAATTCTGAATTTAAATTTAGTAAACATCTTTTTAATACTTCAGAGAATCAATATGCACATTATATATTTAACAAAGGGTTTGGTACAATTTCTAAAAATGGACTCTATTTATTTGATTATATAGGTAAAAAATCAATTGTTCAGTATGGAAAGGATATCAATAAATTAGATTCTTTAGGAAAAGCGATTACTCAAAATTCTTTTCAAGATTTTTTAGAAAGAAAATAGTGTTTTGTAGTTATTAATTTTTGTGTCACTAAAAAAATCGTTTTACAAAGAAATAAATTAAAACCAGTAAATATCTAAACTGTGATTTTTAAACCATCGTAGGCTAAAAAAACATTACTTGGTAATGATTTAGAAACCTCACTATGAAAACCTAACCTATGACTTATATGAGTAAAATAAGCTTTCTTTGGTCTAATTTCTAAAACAAAATCTAATGCTTCTTGTAAATTAAAATGAGTTGGGTGCTCATCTATTCTTAATGCATTTACAATTAAAACATCTAAATTTTGTAATTTTAGTTTTTCTTTTTCAGAAACAGACTTTACATCTGTTAAATAAGCACAATCTGCAAACCGATAAGCCGTTATTGGTAAATTACCATGAAAAACTTCTATGGGTTTTACCTCTAGTCCTTTTACAAAAAAACTAGCTTTATCTACAATTTGAGGAATTACACTTGGTGCACCTGGATATTTATGTTCAATACTAAAAATGTATTCAAATCTTTTCTCTAAACTTTTTAAAGTTCTCTCATTTAAATAAATAGGCATCTCTCCTATTTTGTAACAAAATGCTCTTAAATCATCTAAACCACCAATATGATCTGCGTGTTCATGTGTAAAAAAAACCCCATTTAAAGAATGAACATTCTCTCTTAACATTTGTTGTCTAAAATCTAAACTACAATCTACAGTAAATGAAAAATCATCCCAAGAAATCAAAATAGACGAACGCAACCTATTGTCTTTCAAGTCTTTAGACAAGCACACAGGGTCGTTACTAGCAATCATCGGAATTCCCTGAGAAGTACCCGTCCCTAAAAAGGTGATATTAATTTGTTTCTTGATAAAGTTCATTGCAACAAAAATAAGATAAAAATTGACTGATAGACCACTATTTTATTACATTTGTTTAAATATTAAATAATATTAAATGGCAATTTCTTTAAAAGGAGATCAAAAAATTAGTAGTGTTCCTACAACTAAAAACAAAGCGCTTAGAGTTAATTTAAACACTGATATCTACGGAACTTTTTCAGAAATTGGAGCAGGACAAGAAACTGCTCGTAATTTCTTTAGATCAGGAGCCGCATCTGGAACAATTGCAAAAGCAATGAGTGCATATGATAAAGATTTTTCTGACGCTATTTATGGACTAGAAGAAGACAAGCGATATGTAACCCAGCCACGTTTAGAAAAAATGTTGGGTCATGAAATTAATTTAATGGAAGACCGTTTAAGTAGACAAAAACATCCTGATAAATTATTTTTCAGTTATGCAAATACAGTAACTACAATAGATTTTGCCAAAAAATTTAAAGGTCATGGATGGGTAGGTATCCGTTTTCAGTTAGATCCTTTAGAAGGCTATAATGAAATTGTTTTGCACTTGCGTTTTAAAGAAACAGATGCGAGATTACAACAGGAAACACTTGGTGTTCTTGGTGTAAACTTAATCTATGGAGCTTTTTATTTGAATGACAACCCAAAAGATTTAGTAAAATCTTTTTATGATAATTTAAATAATGATCAGTTAGAGATTGACATGATTAATTTCTCTGGACCCCGTTTTATGTATGTAGATAACCGTTTAATGAGCTTGCAATTAGTCAAAAATGGTATGACAAATGCAGTAATGTTTGGACCAGATGGAAATAATTTATTACCTGCTCAAGTGTTATATAAGAAAAACATATTAGCTCTTCGCGGAAGTTTCAGGCCTGTTACCAAGGTAAATATGGACATGTATGAAAAGTCTAAAAAAATATTTTTACAGGAAAAGAAAGTTGATGAGAATAAAACACAAGTTATCTTTGAAATAACGCTAAGTAACCTTACTTCAGAAGGTAAAATTAATGAACGTGATTTTTTAGATAGGGCTGAGTTATTATGTTCTCTCGGACAAAATGTTATGATAACTAGCTTTCAACAGTACTTTAAATTAGTAGAATATTTTAGTGAATTTACTAAAGAAAGAATGGGTCTAACTATGGGGACTCAGAATCTTATTGAAATTTTTAATGAAAAATATTACAGAAATTTAAGTGGTGGAATCTTAGAAGCTTTTGGGAAATTATTTTACAGAGACTTAAAAGTATATATGTATCCTTATCATGATGCTATCTCAGGAGAATTCATAGATAGCGAAAGCTTGAAAGTTCATCCAAGAATGAAAGAGTTGTATAAATTTTTCAAGAACAACGGTAAACTTGTTAATATAGACGATTTTGATAAAGGAATTTTAGATATCTTCTCACGTACTGTTTTAAAAATGATTTTAAATGGTGAAAAAGGTTGGGAAGAAATGTTACCCGAAGGTATTTCAGATACAATAAAGCAAAAAAGACTTTTTGGGTACTCAAGTTCAAGAATTAAAAATAAGAATTAAGTTTTCATGTTTTTAAGTTATAAATTTGACAGATGAAGCTCTTCTCATAGAACAATTAAAAAATGTTCAAACTAAAGAAAAAGCGTATGTAGAATTAATATCTCTATATAAAGAACGCTTATATTGGCATATTCGTAAAATTGTAATTTCTCATAGTGATGCAGATGATGTTTTACAGAACACTTTTATTAAAGTATTTAAAAACATTGATAAATTTAACCAGAAAAGTAAATTATTTTCTTGGATTTATAGGATTGCAACAAACGAATCTATCACTTTTATCAATAAAAGAGCAAAACAACGAAATTTAGATGTTTCTGATTATCAACTAGAACTGGCTTCTACTTTGGCCAATGACGATTTTTTTACTGGAAATGAAATTCAACTAATTTTACAAAAAGCAATCGCAACTTTACCTAAAAAGCAACGGCTAGTTTTTAACATGAAATATTTTGATGAATTAAAATATGAAGAAATGTCTGAAATATTAAACACATCGGTCGGGGCTTTAAAATCCTCATATTTTCATGCTGTAAAAAAAATAGAAAACTATATTAAAATGAAAACAAATTAAACCTTTATAAAAACGAAGGGTCTAAAATATATCATGCCAAATAATATAAAAAATAGCGAAGAGTTTTTAAACTCAATATCTAGAAAAAAAAATGGGTTTTCTGTTCCTAAAAACTATTTTAATACTATTGAGGAAGTGATTCATGCAAAATTAGCTGAAGAACGTTCTAAAAATAAAAGTGGCTTTGATTTACCTAACACATATTTTAAAGAATTTGAAGAAAGTCTTTTAGCGAAGGTATTATCACCATCACTTGCTAATAAAGCAAAAGTTATCTCTTTTAAAGAACGAATTTTAAAAATTATTCCAATAACAGTTGCAGCATCTGTTCTTATATTTATTGGTTTAAATTCTTTTGTTTTTGACAAAAATGCAGAACTAACTTTAGACACTCTTTCTGAAGATGAGATTGAGTATTGGTTAAATAGTAGCGATCTTTATTTAAATGACATTTCGATCGTTTTAGCAGAAAACATTTTGGAAGAAAACGATTTTTATTTTTCAACAATAGGAGATGAAACAATTGAAGAATATATATTTTCTATTGATAACTCCTATCTATTAAACGAACTAAATTAAAACTAAGGTTATGAAAAAACCAATAATCATTACAAGTATTTTTCTTTTTTGTGTCTTATCTGTATTTGGCCAAGCTAAAAAAGAAAGTAGAGAAAAAATTAGAACCATCAAAATTGCCTACTTATCAAACCAATTAAATTTAACTTCTAATGAGGCTGAAATATTTTGGCCTATTTATAATGCAAATGATAAAAAACAACATCTTCTTAGAATTAAATTTCGATTAGAAATAAAAAAAGCTGCTAAAGAAAAAGGAAATATTAATATGCTTTCTGAAGAGAAAGCAAAAAATTTAATATTGTTAAAGTTAAGAAACGATAAGAAAATTTATGAAGCTAAAAAAGATTTTATAAATAGTTTACAAAAAATAATTTCTTACAAAAAAATTATTAAATTACAATTAGCAGAAATAGAATTTGGTAGAAAAATAATGAAAAAGTACAAAAAAGGAGATCCAAATAAACGGAATAAATAATTAAAGGGATATTTTGTTTTTTAAAAATTATTTAGAAAGTAAGGTCATACAATAATATAATTCTGGTTTATTTGCAATAAACTGCTGCAACCAGATTGATAACTCATCTATCTCATAAGGTAACAACCTATTTAATGCCTTTTCAACTTCCTTTTGAAACAAACTCGAATTAAAGCTTACTTTCGTTAGTATCGTTTTAGTATACTCAAACATCTCTCTAGCCATTTATTATAATTTTATTACATACATAAAACGTTTACTATATGCTTTTAGTATTCATTATTAAATATAATAAAAAACACCATCATTTATTAAATGATGGTGTTAATGTTTCTGTAAAATTTTAAAAGATTATAAGCTGTTAATCTTTTCAACTAAACTTTTAGCTTTTATTTCTAATTCTTGATGAATAGCTTTAAAGTGAGTTTTTTTATTTTCTACTTTACTATCGTTTATTTTAGAAACTAAATTGTCAAAAATCACAATTGCCTCATCGATAATTGCATCACCCTTTTCTGGTGAATTTTTTAATATTGAAACGTCTAATGCATATTCAATAACATCACCTAAAACGTAATTAATATCTTTTTTTAAGTTTTTTATACTTGCCATAACTTATTATAATTTTTAATGCTGCAAATTTAGTTTATTTATTTAAGATAGCGCTAAAACTTCTTTTATATTTGAAATGGTAAAGTATTCTACTTTAGAGGAGATATCTTCTGTAACTTCTTCATGAACCCAAGTTGTGTGAAAAGGAACATGAATTGCAGAGGCACCTATTTGTACTAATGGCAAGACATCTGATTTTAATGAGTTGCCAATCATTAAAAGTTCAGACGGTTTTATATCTAAGTGATTAATTAACTTCAGATAATCTCTCTCCTTTTTGTCGGACATTACTTCTACATGATGGAAATATTGTAACAAATTCGAGTTTTCTAATTTTCGTTCTTGATCTAACAAATCTCCTTTTGTAGCAATAATTAATTTATATTTTCCCTGAAGGCTTCTTAACACCTCTTCAATTCCATCTAACAATTCTATAGGTTTATTTAACATGTCTTTACCTATGTTTAAAATTTCTTCTATTGTTTTTTGATGTACTTGATGATTCGAGATTTCTAAAGCACATTCTATCATAGAAAGCACAAATCCTTTAACTCCGTATCCGTAATTTTTTAGATTTTTTATTTCTACCCTAAAAAGCTCATGATCAATTTTGTTTTCAGTCTCATACTTTGATAATAATTTTGCAAATTCATGTTCGGCATCTCTAAAATAAGTCTCATTTACCCATAGAGTATCATCAGCATCGAAAGCTATTACCTTTATTTCTTTACTAATTTTATTCATTTTTATTGATTTAAAAATCGAATAGCTTTTTCTAAATCTTCTGGAGTATCGATACCAACCGCTTCTACATTTGTTTCTACCATTTTAATTTTTTTACCTATTTCTTGATACCGAATAGCCTCAATTTTTTCGGTGGCTTCCAAAGGTGTCATGGGGGTATTATAAAAATCAATTAAAGCTTGCTTCCTAAAGGCATATACTCCTTTATGTTTATAATATTTTACAGGGTTATCTTGATCTCTTTGATAAGGAATTACACTTCTCGAAAAGTAAATGGCTAAGTTATTTATATCTGTGACTACTTTTACATTGTTAGGATTTTCAATATCTTCTTTAGTAGAAATCTGTACTTTTAATGACGCTAAATCTATCTCATTTATAGGATCATTCTTAAAAACATCAATCAATTTTGAAAGTGAAATTTTATCAATAAAGGGTTCATCTCCTTGCACATTAATGACGATGTCTGTTTCAATATTTTTTACAGCCTCTGCAATTCTATCGGAGCCACATTGGTGAACTTCTTTACTCATAATTACTTTTCCTCCTGCATCTTTAATCGTTTTAAAAATGACATCAGAATCTGTTACAATATAGACATCATCAAATAAATTTGTGTGCAATACCGCTTCATAAGTTCTCAAAATAACAGATTTACCTCCTAAATCTTTCATTAACTTACCAGGAAAACGAGATGCGCTGTAACGTGCGGGAATCATAGCAATTACATTCATAATTTTTTTTTAGAACTCTACTATTTTTTTTAGTTATTTTTTTTCACAAATACAACCTATTCTCCTGAATATGTGACAAAATTACGGGGTGTTTCATATAATTTAATCGACAATTCAAGGTCTTGAGATATCTTTTCTCGAAGTTTATTGTAAATAACTACAGATATATTTTCTGCTGTTGGGTTTACATCTTTGAACTCTTCAAGCTCTATATTTAAATTTTTGTGATCAAAATAATCTTCAATTTCAGATTTTATCAATCCTCTCAAAATTGACAAATCCATAACAAATCCTGTTTCAGGATCTATTTCACCTTTAACGGAAACTATTAACTCATAATTGTGACCATGGTAATATGGATTATTGCATTTTCCAAAAACTTGTGAATTTTTTTCATCGGCCCATTCTTTTCTATATAATCGATGAGCTGAATTAAAATGAGCTTTTCTGTGAACTGTAACTTTAGGCATTTTTTATTTTTTTAAAAGATTTTTTGAATATAATTTTAAACCACTCGGTATATTTTTTTGGATTTTTTTTAATGTCGTTTTTAACATCTAACAAAGTCATCCATTTATAATTTTCTACTTCTTCTTTGTTAATATTGGGAGGATCATTATGATAACCTATCATCACATGATCTAATTCATGCTCGGTTAAACCATTATCGAAAGGAGCTTTGTAAATGAAAGAAAAAAGTTCTTTTACCTCTGTAACAAAACCCATTTCTTCTTTTAATCTCCTTTTCCCTGCCTCCAAATTTGTTTCACCATCTCTTTGATGAGAACAACAAGTATTTGTCCATAGCAAAGGAGAATGGTATTTACTTGCGGCCCTTTGCTGCAACATTAATTCCCCTTTTTTATTAAAAATAAATACTGAAAAAGCTCTGTGTAGAACTGCTTTTTCATGAGCTTCCATTTTTGGCATTAATCCCAAAGGATTATCTTTTTCATCAACTAAAACAACTTGTTCCTCCATGTTTACAAAAATAGGGAAATCAAAGAGTAAAAAATCATAAAAAAAATATAAAACCACAAGACTTTTCTATTCTTTTATGGTGATACTTTATATTTGCGAGTGTTTAAAACAAATTTGTGTAATGAAAATTTTTCATATTTTCTTAATTGTGATCATTTTAACGTTGCTTTTTCAATGTAAAATAGAAAAACAACAAACAGAAACTAAAACCATAGTTGAACATAAAAAAGCAACATTTAAAAAACAAAAAACAAAAAAATGGGACAGTTTAAATAAACATAATACCGAGGCGTTTTTAACTGAATTTGGGAAACAGAACCAGGAAACACTTGCCCTTATTAAAACTGATTTTGGTGATATAAAAATTCGATTATATAAAGATGTCCTCATTCATAGAGCTAATTTTATTTTCTTAACGAAAATTGGTTATTTCAATACAACAGTTTTTTATAGAGTCGCTAAAAACTTTGTTATACAAGGTGGTAATTCTGATGAAATATATACTCAAAAAGAACGAAGAAAGTATGGTAACTATCTTCTAAAACCTGAATTCAGAAAAAAAAGAAAACATAAATATGGAGCTTTAGCTGCTGCTAGAGAGTGGGAGAACAATCCTAATAAATTATCAAGTCCTTTTGAATTTTACATTGTTCAAAAAAAAAGTGGCGCACATCATTTAGATAATGAACATACAGTTTTTGGAGAAGTAATTTCTGGTTTTGATACCATGGAGAACATCTCTAAAGTTAAGGTTGGTATTGATGAATGGCCTATGGATGATATAAAGATGACAATCGAAATTTTAGATTGATAATTCTCTTTGTAAAACCTATCTTTGCACCTCAAATTTTGTAGATGAGTTTTTTAGAAGAAATAGCACGTAGAAGAACATTTGGTATCATATCGCATCCTGATGCAGGAAAGACAACATTGACCGAGAAATTATTGCTTTTTGGTGGAGCAATTCAAGAAGCTGGTGCTGTAAAAAATAATAAAATTAAAAAAGGAGCAACTTCCGATTTTATGGAAATAGAACGTCAGCGTGGAATTTCTGTTGCAACTTCAGTTTTAGCTTTCATTTATCAAGATAAGAAAATAAATATATTAGACACACCTGGTCACAAAGATTTTGCAGAAGACACATTTAGAACTTTAACAGCCGTAGATAGTGTCATTGTAGTAATTGATGTTGCAAAAGGTGTTGAACCACAAACTGAGAAGTTAGTCGAAGTTTGCCGGATGCGAAGTATTCCTATGTTGGTTTTTATCAACAAGCTAGACAGAGAGGGTAAAGATGCTTTTGATTTATTAGATGAAGTTGAACAAAAGTTGGGTTTACGAGTTACACCTATGAGTTTTCCTATCGGAATGGGCTATGATTTTAAAGGAATTTATAATATCTGGGAAAAAAAATTAAATCTTTTTTCTGGCGACAATAAAACATCTATTTCAGAAGGTGTTCAATTTGATGATTTATCAAATCCTCAACTAGATAAAGTTATTGGGGAAACAGCAGCAGATACTTTACGTGAAGAAATTGAATTGATAGATGAAGTATATCCTGACTTTAATCAAGAAGAATATTTAGAAGGAAAGTTACAACCCGTGTTTTTTGGTTCTGCTTTAAATAATTTTGGAGTAAAAGAATTGTTAGATGCTTTTATAGAAATTGCCCCTTCACCTCAACCAAAAAAAGCTGAAGAACGTCTTGTAGATTCTAAAGAAGAAAAATTAACAGGTTTTGTATTTAAAATTCACGCTAATATGGATCCTAAGCATAGAGATCGACTAGCATTTATTAAAATTGTTTCTGGAATCTTTAAAAGAAATACACCCTATTTACATGTCAGAAATTGTAAAAAAGTAAAATTTTCTAGTCCAAATGCTTTTTTCGCAGAAAAAAAAGAAATTGTAGATGAATCTTTTCCTGGAGATATTGTAGGAATTCATGATACAGGTAATTTTAAAATTGGAGATACACTAACTGAAGGAGAACAATTAAATTTTAAAGGTATTCCAAGTTTTTCTCCAGAACATTTTCGTTACGTTAATAATGCAGACCCAATGAAATCTAAACAATTATACAAAGGTTTAGACCAACTAATGGATGAAGGTGTCGCGCAACTATTTACTTTAGACATGAACGGCCGAAGAGTTATTGGTACTGTTGGAGCGCTTCAGTATGAGGTAATTCAATACAGATTAGAACACGAATATGGTGCAAAATGTAGTTATGAAAATTTACATGTTCACAAGGCGTGTTGGGTTGAACCTGAGAATATTAAAAACGAAGAATTCAAAGAATTTAAGCGAGTAAAACAGCGATATTTAGCAAAAGACAAACAGGGACAATTGGTGTTTTTAGCCGACTCTGCTTTTACAATTCAAATGACACAGAGCAAGTACCCATCAGTAAAACTTCACTTTGTAAGTGAATTTAAAAATTAAAAAAGCAATGAAAAAAATGTTTATTTTTATGATTTTCTTGCCTAGCTTGCAAATCTTTTCACAAACAGAAAACACTTTATCTTCAATAGAAGGGAGAGAATTAAATAATAAAATTAGATTAAATTATATTTTAGTCCATCAACCTATACATAAAGTTAACTACAACCTACTTCCTACAATGGGTTTTATTGGCTTAAATTATAATACCTTCCTAAATAAATGGCTCTACACTGGCGTAGGTTTTCATACAGCTATTACAGGAGATCAAGGAGGTTTATTTACTTTAGGAGTAAATTTAGGGATAAACACTAAAATTTATAAAAACGTCTACTTTGATGCGAATATACATTTTGGTGGTGGAGGTGGATACAGATCGTTAGTTAATGGAGGTGGTATTTTATATCCGAATGCGGGAATAGAATACAAATTCAAAGGCTTTTCTTTAGGGGTTCAATATGGCCATGTTAATTTTTTTACGGGAATTCAAAAAAATGATAATGTTTCATTTTTTATTGAAATTCCAACAACCTTAAGGACTTCAAGTTATGCAAATGCACAAAAAAAATTTACTATAAATGACACTTCCGAAGATAAATTTTGGAAAAAACCTGCTGTAAAAAGTGTGCAACAAATTACATTTGATTACTTTTTTCCTATTGGTATGTCAAGAGCAGATGCAAATACAAAGCCAAAATACAAACCAATTTCAAATACATTATCTATTTTAGGTTTTGAATATCAAAGATATTTATCTAATAATACTTTTATATATGTTCATACAGATGCTATGTATGATGGATTAACTGCTGGTTTTATGGATTTGTTTTTTGGAGTAGGAAAAAACTTTATGGAAACTAAATATTTAAACTTGTTTGGAAAATTTGGTATTGGTGCTGCTGGAGGTAGAATTTATCCTGAAAACGGATTAACAATCTACCCAAGTATAGGAACAGATATTAAAATTACAGATAGATTTGGTCTCAGTGCACATGGAGGATATCATAGATCTGTTGGCGGTACTTTTGAAGCTTATACTGCTGGTTTCAGTTTAAAATATTATGGATTAAGCGGAGGAATAACAGATCCTTTTTCAGGGAAAAAAGCAACTGTTATTAAAACTCAGGGAATTCAAGTTGGTTTTCAAAATCAAACCTATTTTGATGTAGCAAAATTTGGAATTCCAAATAGTGATCTACAATTAATTGCTATAAAAATAAGTTATGACCTCACAAAAAAATTATATTTTGCTGGGGAAGCTTCGTTTGCTCATAAAGGAAAATCTGGCGGTTATGCTCATGGTATTTTTGGACTAGGAATTAAGAGTAGTAAGTTTGTAAACAACAAATTTTCAGCCTTTTTAGAACTTTCAGGTGGTGTTGCCGGTGGAGGAAGGGTCGATTCTGGAGAAGGAGTTTTAATAAGACCAACTGCTGGTCTAAACTATCACATTGATAATGATTTTTCAATTAATATTGCCGGAGGTCAAATGGTCTCTCCTTTTGGTAATGTAAATTCAACAAATATAAACATAGGATTAACCTATGGTATATCCATTTTAAATGCAAAATAATAATTAAATAAGATCAGTTCGAGCGCAGTCGAGAACTAAATAACAAATAAAACTTCTCGACTGCGCTCGAGATAACAAAAAAAAGTAAGAATATGAACAACGGTATTTATGCAAAATTTACTACATCAAAAGGGGATGTTCTAGTAACCTTAGAATTTGAAAAAACTCCAGGAACAGTTGGTAACTTTGTAGCTCTAGCAGAAGGAAATTTAGAAAACTCTTTAAAACCTCAAGGAACTCCCTATTATGATGGATTAAAATTCCATAGGGTAATTCCAGATTTTATGATTCAAGGGGGATGCCCTCAGGGAACAGGTACAGGTAACCCAGGTTATAAGTTTGATGATGAATTTCATCCAGATTTAAAACATGATACTCCAGGTAAATTAGCTATGGCTAATTCTGGTCCAGCAACAAATGGAAGTCAATTTTACATTACTCATGTTCCTACTCCTTGGTTAGACAATAAACACACTGTTTTTGGTTCTGTAATTGAAGGACAGGAAGTTGTAGATGCTATTGCACAGGGTGATGAAATGAAATTAGAAATTCTAAGAATTGGTGATCTTGCTGAAAGTTATAATGCTGTAGAAGCTTTCAGAACTTTTGAAGGTTCTAGAGAAAAACGTGAGGCTGAAGAAAAAGCAAAACAAAAAGAAATATTAGATAGTGTAGCTGCTGGTTATGATGAAACTGAAAGTGGGTTACGTTACCAAATTTTACAAAAAGGAGATGGAAAAAAAGCAACCAAGGGTGCTGGTGTTTCTGTGCATTATAAAGGACAGTTGTTAGATGGAACCGTTTTTGATTCTTCATACAAAAGAAAAGAACCAATTGACTTTAACGTTGGTTTAGGACAAGTAATTGCTGGTTGGGATGAAGGAATTCAATTATTACAAGTTGGTGATAAAGCGCGCTTTGTTATTCCATCAAATTTGGCATATGGTTCTGCTGGAGCAGGTGGTGTTATTCCTCCAAACGCTACATTAATTTTTGATGTAGAATTAATGGCAGTAAAATAAGAACAGAGATCACTAACATCTTATGTAAAAAATCTTATTCTCATTTATTTTCTTAAAAAAAACCCTCTGAATTCAGAGGGTTTTTTTCATCTATTTATATGCATTTAATCCCTTCATAACTTCTTTAATTAAAAAGAACTAACTTAGCTAACTAGTACATTAAGATATGAAATATAAATCATAATAGATTCAACCTTAGTAAAATATGACCAATAAAAAAAACCTAGCACCATACCTTTTCGAAAAACTTCTTTCAGAAAAAACCCGTGGTAAAATTGAAAAGATAATTCTAAAAATCGCATTGATTAGTTTTTTTATTCATTTGGCTGCTATCTACTTTTTAAAATTTAATTTCATAGATACCCCATTGAATTCCGAATTCCTTAAAAACCCTATATCCGCAATTTATACACCCTTTTCTTTCATTCTTGTTTATGAGGTCTATCTATTAATTTACTACTTACCTAAATCGTTTACCACTTATATAACGAAGCAATATGAAATTATTACACTTATTATAATTCGTAAATTGTTTAAAGATTTATCTTCTTTAGAGCTTTCTACAAATTGGTTTGAAATAAAAGGAGATTTACAATTTACCTACGATTTGGTTGCTTCTCTTTTGCTTTTTTATTTAATATACTTATTTCAAAAAAAAGGGAAGCAAAAAGCAGTTCAACGGGTAGATACCATTCCTATTATTGAAAGATTTGTTAAAAAGAAAAGGTTAATTGCCGTAATACTGGTACCATTATTTTTTGTCATGGCTTTGTATACACTTATAAATTGGTTTGCAGGAATTTCAATGTTATTGAACGAATTACCTACATTTGAAAGTATCAATAATCTCTTTTTTGATAAATTTTTCACAGTACTTATTTTAGTAGATGTTATACTCCTTTTAATTTCATTCTTCTACACAAACCAATTTCATAAAATTATCAGAAACTCGGGGTTTATTATTTCTACAATTTTAATAAGAATGTCTTTTGGAGTTACTGGATTAATTAGTACTATTTTAATTGTTGTAGCTGTTCTTTTTGGATTGGCTATAATCACAACTCACAATAAGTATGAAAAAACAGTTTAATTACTGATGTTAATTATGTAAAAAGTTTAAACTAATTTTTTCTAACCGAAAATATAATTTCTTTCTGAGAACGTATTTTTTTTTAAAGTATCATCAAAATTAAAATAGAGATACTACTAATTTAGTCTTTTTTAAAATCGCTCAAAAGTTTTTGTACTTTGATGTGGTCGTATACAACAGGATATAATTCTCTTAAAATAATACGATAATCATAATCTATTTTCATAGCAGACATCAAATGATTGAAACTGTATTTTTCTTTATTCAATATAAAAAACAATCCAGTTAACCTGTATTCTACTTCTGCAGAATCCTTGAAGATCTTCTGGGCTTTAATTAAAATATGAATGGCATCATTAAATTCACCTAAAAAAGACAATACATCTGTTAAACCAATATAAATTTCTAATCCATCATCATTAAGAGCTAAACATTTTTCAAAACCGGCGACAGCTTCTTCATAGAAATTTAATTTTAAGTTAATTTCTGAATACCGTCTCCAATACAATGAATTATCTTCTTCAATTTTTAACGCTTTGGAAATGTAATATGCTGCTTTTTGATAATTATTGTTGGCATAATATATGTTGGTCAACATCATCCAACCTTTATCTAACAAGGGATCCTCATGAACGGCTTTTTTGTAAAAAGAAATTGCTTCATCAAAATTTTCTATTTTCTCATGACACTCTCCTATTCTAAGATAAACAAAAGCTGTTGCATCATCTAGTTCAAGTGTAATTAAATAATTATCAATTGCTTCCTTATAACGCTCTAATTCTTCTAACGTTTTTGCTTTTTCTAAATAACCTCCAATGAAAGACTCATCAATTAAAACAGCATAATCAAAAGAATTTAATGCTTCCTGGTACATTTCTAATATAAAATATTGCCTTCCTAATTGATGCCATGCAACTTCACAATAAGGATTTATATCTATATAAGAGTTTAGATATGTAATTGCTTCTTTATGTTCTTTATCCATATCAAAACAATACACGACATTGTATAGTGCAGAATAATCTTCAAAATCTACTATTATACATTTTTCAAAAACTAAACGTGCATTTTTAAAGTCATCTAAGTATAAATACTCCATACCTAGCAATGACCAAATATCGACTTTATCATCAGTAAAAGTTAAGGCTTTTTTTAATAATTTTATTGCTTCTTTATGATTTCCATTTTTAGAACTAATGGTTGCTTTTTGTATAAAAACTTCGTCATTATTAGGTTCTAAACGCTCAATTATTTTGAGCAACATAGAAGCCTTATCTAACTCATCTTCAAATATATAAATCTCTACTCGCAGTAACTTTAAATCAACCGATGCAGGATGTTGTTGCAAGCCAAGTTTAACTGCTTTTTTTGCCAATGCTTGTTTACCCGCATCTATATAATGAATAATTATTTCTTCAAACTCTACCAAATCAAAGAAATAAATACTATTGGTTTTGAGCATGGATTCAAATTTTAATAGAGACATAACTATGATATTTGAATTAGTACTTTAAAAGTAATATAAGTACTAGTAAGCTTTTAATTTAGGATTATTTGTTTTCAACAATTTAATTAACATTAATAGCTACAATTTTTAGTAGTTATAAATTTTGCATATACATATATTTACAGTAATTTTGACAATCAATTCACGCCAAGTTAATTTGGCAATTTTCTTATGAGCAAAAAAATCTTACTTAACTCAAAAGATATTGAAATAATTTTACATCGATTGGCGTGTCAGTTAATCGAAAATCACAACGATTTTTCTAACACAATCCTAATTGGGTTACAGCCTAGAGGTAGTTATTTAGCCAATAGACTAGCCTATTTATTGAAAAATGAATACCACGTTAAACAATTACAATTAGGACTTTTAGATATTACTTTTTACAGGGACGATTTTAGAAGAAGAGATGTTCCTTTAGAGGCTACAGCTACAGAAATGGACTTTTTAGTTGAGGGTAAACATGTTGTAATTATAGATGATGTTTTGTATTCGGGTAGAAGCGTTAGAGCAGCCTTAACGGCTATGCAATCCTATGGAAGACCTGAAAGTATAGAGTTATTAGTACTAATCGACAGACGTTTTAGTAGACATTTACCAATTCAGCCAGATTATAGAGGTAGACAAGTAGATGCTATTAACGAAGAAAAAGTATTGGTAACATGGAATGAAACTCATAAAAAAGACGCTGTTTATATAGAATTAAAGTAATTATGTCAGAATTAAGTGTAGAACATTTATTGGGAATAAAATATCTAAAATCAACTGATATTGATCTTATTTTTAAAACTGCAGATCATTTTAAAGAGGTAATTAATAGACCTATTAAAAAGGTGCCTTCTCTGAGAGATATTACTATTGCTAACTTATTTTTTGAAAATAGTACACGAACAAAACTCAGTTTTGAATTAGCTGAAAAAAGACTTTCAGCAGATATAATTAACTTTTCAGCAGGGCAGTCTTCAGTTAAAAAGGGGGAAACGCTAATTGATACTGTAAACAATATCCTAGCAATGAAAGTTGATATTGTTGTTATGCGTCATGCAAATGTTGGAGCTGGTGTTTTCTTATCTAGACATGTAGATGCAAAAATTATAAATGCAGGAGATGGAACCCATGAACACCCAACCCAAGCATTACTAGATTCTTATTCTATTAGAGAAAAATTAGGTAGTGTAAAAGGTAAAAAGATTCTTATTGTTGGAGATGTCCTTCATTCTAGAGTTGCTTTGTCAAATATTTTTGCGTTGCAACTTCAAGGTGCTGAGGTAAAAGTTTGCGGACCTACAACTTTAATTCCTAAATACATTGGAAATTTAGGTGTTGAAGTAGAAAAAAATCTAAAAAAAGGACTTGAATGGTGTGATGTTGCAAATGTTTTGCGGGTTCAACATGAAAGAATGGATATCAAGTATTTTCCTTCAACAAGGGAATACACACAACTTTTTGGAATCAATAAAGATATTTTAGACAACCTTGGTAAGAAGATTGTAATTATGCATCCTGGTCCAATTAACCGAGGAGTAGAAATTACAAGTGATGTTGCAGACTCTAACGAATCAATTATTTTAAATCAGGTAGAAAATGGAGTTGCTATAAGAATGGCTGTAATTTATTTATTAGCACAACAAGTAAAAAGATAGGTGATGCAAATAGAAAAAAAAGATACATTTTTACTTGTTACAAGTAGTGAAGAGTCTTTTTCAGACTTTTATAATTCTTTCCTAAATCAACATGTACATCTTCACAAAGAACACGTTGTGGTTCAAATTTCAAAAACTATTAAGATCACTGCTAAAGAGTTATTATTATTAGTAGAAATTTCAGAAGAAAAAAAAGAAAATAACAAATCATTTGTGCTTGTAAATTCGAGTGCAGATGTAAGTTCTTTTCCAGAAAATTTTAATATTGTTCCTACCTTTCAGGAAGCAAAAGATATTTTAGAGATGGAAGCAATAGAAAGAGAATTAGGTTTTTAATCAATTAAATAGTGTTAAAATATATATATTATTTTTAGGGAAGACTTCCTTGAAATTTTTGAGACTGAACTCCATTGTTCTATTATAGGCTTTTGAAAATCTGTTTCTACACTTTGTAAAGAGTCGTATAATATTAAAAAAAATGATTTTGAAAATAAATTCATCTTTAAACGTTTTATAAATAGATGAGTATAGATCTAACTATTTTGGGATGTCATTCTGCAACACCAAGAATAAACGCTTTTCCAACTTCACAATACTTAGAAATTAATAACTGTCATTTTTTAATTGATTGTGGAGAAGGAACTCAACGTCAAATGAGAAAATATAAAGTGGGATTTTCTAAGATAAACCATATTTTTATTTCTCATTTACACGGAGATCATTTTTATGGTTTGGTAGGTTTATTAGCAACAATCGGTATTCTAAACAGAGAAAAAGAGCTCCATATTTATGGCCCAAAAGGCATTAAAGAAGTTACTTTATTACAGTTAAAAATTTCTCAATCTCATGCTAATTATAAAATAATTTTTCATGAATTATTTTCCAAAAAAAGTGAACTTATTTATGAAGACGAAAAAGTTTCAGTTAAAACTATTCCTTTAAATCATAGGGTTTATACAAATGGTTATTTATTTACTGAAAAAGAAAAGTCAAGAAAATTACATTTAGAAAATATTAGTAATTATAAAGAAATTGATAAAGCCGATTATTTGAATATTAAAGCAGGAAGAGATATTATTTTATCTTCTGGCGAAGTAGTATCTAATAGTGAATTAACAATTCCCCCCACTAAGCCTCTGAGTTTTGCTTTTTGTAGTGACACATCATATAAACCAGATATTATTCCGATAATTCAAAATATTGATTTATTATACCATGAAGCTACTTTTTTATCAGACAGAGAAGATTTGGCAAAAAAAACAAAACATTCTACTACAAAACAAGCTGCTAAAATTGCAAAAGAGGCCAATGTAAATCAGTTAGTTCTGGGGCATTATTCTGGAAGATATAAAGACATAAGTTTGTTTAAAAAAGAAGCACAAGAAGTGTTTGAAAACACAGAATTAGCAGAACCCGGAAAAGTATTCTCTATAAGATAATCAAATAACATAGAAAAGTATCTGAACTAACGCTGCTTTTTTTTATAAAATTCATTTTTTTTCTCAAACAAAAATCCGTCCTAGCTTAATATTAAGTATAATGTTCAGTATAGTAATAATAGATCTTAATGAATTATGACGATTGTATAAATTAAATTTTCTGTTTCTTAAAATACTCATATCTTTAAATTTTAATTTATAAACTTATGAAAACTGCAAAACAATGGTTTGATGAATATGCTGTTAGCCATCAAAACAAAACCAATCAATTAGTTCATTTTATTTGTGTTCCTGTAATTTTCTTTAGTGTAATTGGACTTTTAATGAGTATACCAACTCTACTTATAGAAAATACACTTAAAATATACAACCCATTAGTTGAAAATTGGGCAGTAATTATTGGAATTATTATTTCATTTTTCTATTTACGCTTGGGGTTTTGGTATTTTTTAGAAATGATATTTGTAATACTAATTTGTATTATTGGTAATTTCTGGTTAGGTAATAATGTACAACTACTTTATGCTTCTATATGTATATTTATTGTGGGGTGGATTGGGCAATTTTGGGGACATAAAATAGAAGGAAAAAAACCCTCTTTTGCAAAAGATTTACAATTCTTATTGATTGGTCCTTTATGGGTAATTCAGAAGATAGGTAAAAAAGAAAAAACAAAATGAAAGAAAAAATTACATTTGAAGATTTTTTAAAAGTAGATATTAGAATAGGAACTATTATTGAAGTTAATGATTTTCCAAATGCAAGAAAACCTGCATATCAATTGAAAGTTGATTTTGGTAGTTTGGGAGTTAAAAATACAAGCGCTCAAATAACAGATTTGTATTCTAAAAAAGACTTAATTAACAAACAAGTTTCTGGAATTATAAATTTTAAATCAAAACAGATTGCGAATTTCATGAGTGAATTCTTAATTTTAGGTATTTATAATAAAGAGAATCAAGTGGTTTTACTACAAACATCTAAATTGATTAAAAACGGACAACAAATTCTTTAGAATACACGAATAAACTTATATCAATTACTTTCATCACTATTTTTACTTTATAATAAAATCATAATAGCAATAGAAACGAATACGATTATTTGGCCCCATTTTAAGTACAAACTAATTTTAGAATGTTCTTTTAGATAGTTGGAAATACTACCTGATAACAAGGCAATTGTTGCAAAAACTAAAAATGAAATCAAAATAAATAGTGCTCCTAAAAAATAAAATTGCACCACTATTGAAATGGTGTCAGAAAATAAAAACTGAGGAAATAAAGCTAAGAAAAAGAGGGTTACTTTAGGGTTTAAAACATTCATTATAAATCCTTTTTTAAAAAATTGAAAAAGAGACTCATTTCTAATTGCGTCCTTATATAAAACTATTTTAGTGTCACTTTGATACACTTTGAATGCTAAATAGAGAAGATAACTTGATCCAAATAATGTAATCATAAAGAAAATACTTTCATTTTCTTTGATAATTTTAGAAATACCGAAAGCAACTAATGAAGTATGAATAAGACAACCAGTCATCAAACCAAAAACAGTAGCTAAACCATATTTTTTTCCATTGACAATACTTTGAGTCAATACAAAAAGGTTATCTGGTCCTGGAGATATAGATAAAATGAAGGTAGCTAATGAAAAAGAAAAAAGAAGTTCAACCATTTTAGTAAATATAAGCTATTTCAAATTCCAAAAAAACTAAGAGATTATTGCTTTCTATTGTCAATAGAAAAATTATAGCTTAAAATTATAATTCTGAAAGAATTGCTTTATTAATTCGCTTTACTAAACCTGGTCCTTCATATATAAAACCTGTATACACTTGAACTAGGTCTGCACCTGCTTTTAATTTTTCTAAAGCATCTTTTTCAGAATGAATACCTCCTACTCCAATAATAGGAAAAGATTTATTAGAGGTATCTGCTAAATATTTAATAACTTCTGTACTCTTATTTTTAACTGGCTGACCACTTACTCCTCCATTTCCAATTTGCTCTAAACATTCTTTAGAGGCTTTTAATCCTGCTCTATTTATAGAAGTATTTGATGCAATAACTCCGTCTATTTGAGTTTCTTTTACCAAATCAATAATTTCGTTCAACTGATTATTATTTAAGTCTGGCGCAATTTTTAATAATATGGGTTTTTGTTTTTCTTCTTTTAAATTTAACTTTTTACAGGCAAAAATTAATTCTAATAAATATTCCTTATCATTTAATTTAGCATGGCTTCCAACATTAGGACAACTTACATTCAATACAAAATAATCTACATAAGGATGTAACGATTGAAACACTTCACAATAATCTTCTGTATAATTTTCTGGGGGTGTCGCTGTGTTTTTTCCAATATTTCCACCTATAACGACCTGACCTTTGTTCTTTTTTAAATTTTCTATTGCAGCCGCAATTCCATCATTGTTAAACCCCATTCTATTAATAATTCCTTGGTCGTCTTTTAACCTGAATAATCTTTTTTTAGGATTGCCCTTTTGCCCTTTTGGTGTTACTGTACCAATTTCTATAAATCCAAAGCCAAAATTTGCTAATTCATTATATAAAACTGCATTTTTGTCAAAACCTGCGGCCAAACCAACAGGGTTTTTAAAGGTTATACCGAATAGGGTTTTTTCTAAACGCTTGTCTTTAACTACATAGAAACCTCTAAAAAGGTTAGAAATAAATGGAATTTTACAAAGTAGCTTTATTAAAGAAAACGTGAAATGATGAATTTTTTCTGGATCAAAGAAAAATAATATGGGTCTTACAATAGATTTGTACATGCTTTCTTAAGTTGTTTGTAGAAATAAAAAAATCCTACCCTGCAAAATTAAGAATATTTAATTTTGGAAGCCAATAAATCGAAAGAATTCTGTGGCAAGGGAAACGAAATATCATTTGGGTTTGTCAAATTCTTACTACTTTAGTAAAAAATAAAATCAATTTGGAAACCATATTTAATTATTTTGAAACAATTCCTTCTTTACACAGAAGTTTAATTTTAATAGGTGGACTTATTTTTTTTTGGATTTTAGAAGGAGTTTTTCCTTTTTTTAATTTCGACTATAAAAAATGGAAACATGCTTTTCCAAACTTGTTCTTTACATTCACAACCATATTAATTAATTTTACATTCGCTTTTTTATTATTAAGAACATCAGATTGGGTTGAAGCTAGTAGTTTTGGTATAATTAACTGGCTTCCAAAAATGTCTCTCTGGCTGTATGTAATTTTGGGTGTTTTATTTTTAGATTTTTTTGGTGCTTATTTAGCTCATTATACAGTCCATAAAGTAAAACCTTTATGGATGGTGCATTTGGTTCATCACTCAGATCATAAAGTAGATTCCACAACTGCTAACAGACATCACCCTCTAGAAAGTATTGTCCGTTTGTCCTATACAATACTAGGTGTTTTTATTGTTGGAACACCTATTGCAATCGTTATGCTATACCAATCAATGTCATTAATTTTCACACAATTTACCCACGCGAATATTAAAATATCATCAAAGGTAGCTAAAATGTTGAGTTACTTATTTGTCTCTCCAGATATGCATAAAATTCATCATCATTATAAACTTCCTTATACAGATTCTAACTACGGAAATATTTTTTCTATCTGGGATAGAATTCTAGGAACCTACAAAGAAATGGATCGCGAAAAAATTGTGTATGGGGTAGATACTTTCCCAGATGAAGAAATAAATTCATCTTTAAAAGAGTTGTTAAAACAACCTTTTAAAGGTTATAAAAAGCCAACAGAAATAGAGAGTATTTAAGTTTTTTCTTATTATAAATGTGATAATAATTATTTATACAACTGGTATTTTTCTCTAATAATCTTAAATGCTTTCAAATCTTCTTCCCAAGATTTTCTAATCTCATTTTCAGACAATCCAAGTTCTAGTTGTTGCTGTATTTTTTTTGTACCAGCCAATTTAGTAAAGAAATTATTAAAAAATTCTTTAGAAGTATTTTGTTTATAAGCTCTTATCAAATAGGATAAATCTAATTGATTTAACGATTCTTTTGTTCTTAAATCTTCCCCAAAACAAATCTCAGCATTGTGTTTTGGATATTTTGCTCCCTCATTTGGTTTTGGTGTAAACATAAAATCACCTTGTTTTAAAAAAGGAGAACCGTAAACCTGAAATTGCATTTCTGTTCCACGACCAACAGAAACATTTGTTCCTTCAAAAAAGCACAAACTTGGATAGAGGTTTATACTTGTGTCATTTGGTAAATTTGGTGAAGGCTTTATTGGTAAACTAACGGTGTAACTATGGGAATAATTCGCTAACGGAATGACCTTCAGATCACACTGAATTCCATTTTTCAGCCATCTTTCTCCATTAATCATTTTTGCATATTCACCAATTGTCATTCCATAAACAACAGGAACTTGATGCATACCTACAAAACTTTTATATTCCAATTCTAGAACAGGGCCATCAATATAATGACCGTTTGGATTTGGCCTGTCTAAAATAAGTACAGGAATTCCTACTTCTGCACATGCTTCTAATACATAATGTAATGAAGAAATATATGTATAAAAACGTGTACCTACATCTTGAATATCAAAGACAACTATATCAATTTGATCTAGTTGTTTTGCAGATGGTTTTTTGTTTTTGCCATAAAGAGAAACAATTGGCACACCTGTTTTGTCATCAAAACCATCTTTAACAACTTCTCCGGCATCAACTTTTCCTCTAAAACCATGTTCTGGAGCAAATACTTTTTTCACAGAAATATCTAAAGAAAGTAAACTATCAACTAAGTGGGTATTATTATGCCTAATATGATCAAAATAAACATCATTTTTTCCCGGAAAAACTTCAAAAATTGAATCTTTAGTAGAGTAAATTACGGAAGTCTGATTACTAACAACTGCAACATTTTTATTTTTTAAAAAAGGTAAATAAAGACCTGTTCTTTCTGCACCAGTTTTAAGTTGTGCTTTTTGTTTAAAATTATTTTTAAAAGTAGATTTTATATTTTGAGCAACAGAAATCAACTGAATATTGAATATAAAAAACAATAATAAATATGTACTTTTGAGAGGTTTAAAAAAAATCATCAATTTGAATTACGAATTATTTATTGCGAAACGTATTATTGCTGGTAAAAAGTATAAAAATAGCATTTCATCACCAATAATAAAAATTGCAGTCACTGCAATTGCATTAGGAATTGTTATTATGCTCATTGCCGTAGCAACTGGTGCTGGTTTACAGTACAAAATTCGTGATAAAATTGCAGGTTTCAAAGGACATATTCAGATTGTAAATTATGATTCTAATAATTCTGATGTCTCTACAGTTTCCATTAAAAAAAATCAGCCTTTTTATCCAAAATTTAAGAACATTAAGGGGGTTAAAAATATTCAAGTTTTTGCAAATAAAGGCGGAATATTAAGAACTAAAACTGATTTTGAAGGAATTATTTTTAAAGGTGTTTCTACAGATTACGATTGGACTTTTTTTAAGGAATATTTGGTTGAAGGTAAAATCCCTAATTTAACGCTTCCAAGAACTAAAGAAATCTTATTATCTCAGACTATTGTTGATCGTTTACACTTAAAATTGAATGATACTGTTTTAGCTACTTTCTTAAAAACTAGTACCAGTAAATTACCATCTAATAGGAAATATACCCTCGTTGGAATTTATAATTCAGGTTTTACCGAATACGATAAAACAATGATGATTGGAGATCTTAGAGAAGTTCAAAAACTGAATAAATGGACTACAAATGAAGTTGGTGGCTTTGAAGTTCTCCTTGATAATTTTGAAACTATTGAAGCCAAAGGAGACGAAATTTATAGTGAAATTGGTGTCACTTTAAATAGCAAAACTATTTTAGAAACGAACCCAACAGTATTTGAATGGATTCAACTTTTTGACAATAATGTTTGGTTTATTATAGCCATTATGATTCTAGTTGCAGGTATAAATATGATTACTGCCTTGCTAGTTTTAATTCTAGAACGCGTGCAAATGATTGGAATTTTAAAAGCATTAGGCAGCACAAATAATAGCATTCGAAAAATATTTTTGTACAATGCATCTTACCTTATTTTAAAAGGACTTTTCTGGGGAAATATAATTGGACTGTCTATCATTTTTATTCAATACTATTTTAAAGTCATTACCTTAAACCCAGAAACCTATTACGTTACTACTATGCCGGTTTATATCTCCTTAAAAGAAATAGTATTACTCAACATCGGTACCCTAATAATGTCTTTTTTAATGCTAATTATCCCTTCTTATATCATTACTAAAATTCAGCCTTCAAAGTCCATTAAATTTGCTTAAGTAATTTTTTTTATAAGTCTTAAAAATTTATTGGCCTTCCTTTTTCCTGAAAGCATTCAGAAATAAAGTCGCGCTTTTCGCACTCACTTTTTGTGTAAAAAAACACAAAAGAGTTCAAACAATTGCTGCAATCGCTAACGCAAAGTTTCTAACAATAATAAAAATTAATAAAAGAGTATGTTTAATTTACGTTAGCGATTGAAATGGCATCCTTTTTAGAGGAACGAAAAAAAGATAAAGTGGAAAGCGCGACCTTTTTAGGGAACGCCCAAAAAATGATTTATCTTTGCAACAGAAATCATAGAGATGAACTACGCAGAAAATATATTAGAAACTATTGGAAACACTCCTTTGGTGAAATTAAATGTTTTAACAAAAGAATTACCATGTTTGGTACTCTCAAAATACGAAACATTTAACCCAGGAAACTCGGTAAAAGATAGAATGGCATTACAAATGATAGAAGATGCAGAAATAGACGGCCGTTTAAAACCTGGAGGAACTATTATAGAAGGAACTTCTGGGAACACAGGAATGGGTTTGGCTTTAGCGGCAATTGTTAAAGGTTACAAATGTATTTTTGTAATGGCAGACAAACAGTCTAAAGAAAAGATAGATATTTTAAGAGCTGTTGGGGCAGAAGTTGTTGTTTGTCCAACAAATGTTGAGCCAGATGATGCACGTTCTTATTATTCTGTTTCTAAACGCTTGGGAGAAGAAACTCCGAATTCTTGGTATGTAAACCAATATGATAATCCAAGTAATTGTAAAGCACATTTTTTAAGTACAGGTCCAGAAATATGGGAACAGACTGAAGGAAAAGTAACTCATTTTGTAGTTGGTGTAGGTACTGGTGGAACAATTTCTGGTGTTGGAAGTTACTTAAAAATGAAAGCTCAAGAAGTCGGAACAACTGTAAAAATTTGGGGAATAGATACCTATGGATCTGTTTTTAAAAAATATCATGAAACTGGTATTTTTGACGAGAATGAAATCTATCCTTATATTACTGAAGGAATTGGTGAAGATATTTTGCCTAAAAATGTAAACTTTGGTATAATTGACGGTTTTACAAAGGTAACAGATAAAGATGCTGCAATTTATACGCAACGTTTGGCAAAAGAAGAAGGAATGTTTTTAGGGAATTCTGCTGGAGCTGCCGTAAAAGGATTATTGCAATTAAAAGAGCATTTTACAAAAGAAGATGTTGTAGTCGTTTTATTTCATGATCACGGAAGTAGATATGTTGGTAAAATGTTTAACGATAATTGGATGCGAGAACGAGGTTTTATAGAAGAAGAACTCAAAACAGCTGCTGATATAATAAAAAATCATTCTAACAAACCATTGATTGCTGCGCAAACAGAAGAGTTAATTTCTCATGCTATCGAAAGAATGAAAACCTTTAAAATATCCCAAATACCTGTTAAAAATCTAAATGGTTTTGTAGGCTCCATTGATGAATCTATTCTATTACGCTACTTTATTAATGATAAAAACATTGCAGACAAACCGATTAAAGAAATTATGGGAAAACCATATCCTATCGTAAAAATGTCTACAAAATTAGAAGATATCTCTAAATTGATAACCAAAGAAAATGATGCAGTATTAGTTGAGTTAGAAAATGGTAATCATCATATAATTACAAAATATGACATTATAAGTGCTATTTAAAGAAACTATAAAATAGGAACGTTATTTAAAAGAAAAGGTTCTTTTTATTATTTACACTTTAAATTTTAACGTGATTCATTTTATCAATTTTAATAAAACGAAAAAAACCACCTCAAACGAAATGGTTTTTTTTATCAATTAATTCAAATACTGAAAACAGTTCACTAGTTTGCCTTCATGTAGACAATTGCAAGGATTATGCCAACTTATAGTTGAAATTTCTTTTTTTATTAAAATCTTAAAAAATAACTCATTATCTTCTTTTAATTTTCTTATTTGGTTCAAAAGGAAAATGCTTTTTTAGAGCTTCAACTATATTGTAAGTTGCAGGACAAACCTCTGTGTTTGATAAGGTTAAATCTGTAATCTGTATAAATTTTTTTCTATTTGTATGAGGGTACTCTGCACATGCTTTGGGACGAACATTATAAATAAAACAAGTATTATCAGTTTCATCAAAAAAAGAACAGGGCGCAGTTTTTAAAACCATAAAATCATCTTGATCTCTCTCTAAGTATTGATTTTTAAAATCAACAACTTTCATTTTCAAATATTTAGAAATTCGCTCAGTATCTTTATCTGTAAAAATTGGAGATGTCGTTTTACAACAGTTGCCACAAGTTAAACAGTCTGTTTTAGCAAACTCTTTATCGTGTAAATCTTGCATTACATAATCTAAATCTTTAGGAGTTCTCTTTCTTAGATTTACAAAATATTTTTTGTTTTCTTTTTTAGCATCTTCTGCTAATTTTGGGAGTTCATCTAAACGTTTTTTCATGTAAAATAGGTTTCTGTAAACTTCATTAGTTACATTCAATCAAAATAAATATTAATTTTAACAATGCTGAACGAGACTGAAAAATCTGCTCAAAAAATGTTTGGCATTTTGAAAGTTGAATTATTTTGTAAAAATACAATTATTCTTGACCAAAAATCATTCAAAAAAACAAATAAAAATGTTTAATTTCGCAATTCAATTATCAGCATTCCATGAATATTCAAAGCATCATAGAAACCAAAGTAAAAGAAGGTTTTTTAGCAATCTATAATACAGAAATTCCAACGGTGGAATTCCAAGCAACACGTAAAGAATTTGAAGGAGATATTACAGTCGTAGTTTTTCCGATGTTGCGATATAGAAAAGGAAATCCGGTTCAAATAGGAGATGATTTAGGAAAATATATTGTTGAAAACGTCACAGAAATTACCAATTACAATGTTGTAAAAGGCTTTTTAAACTTGGTAATTGAAGATCCTTACTATGTTCATTTTTTCAATTCTATATATACAGATTCAACCTTTGGGTTTAGCTCTACAACCAAAAATGAAAAAGCTGTTTTGGTTGAATACTCTTCACCAAACACAAACAAACCGCTGCATCTAGGTCATGTTCGCAATAACTTGCTAGGGTTTTCTGTTGCAGAAATCATAAAGGCATCTGGGAAAAAAGTCTATAAAACTCAGATTATCAATGATCGTGGTATTCACATTTGCAAATCGATGTTGGCATGGAAGAAATTCGCTCCCATTGGAAAAGATGGACAAAAAGAAACTCCAGAATCTACAGGCTTAAAAGGAGACAAACTAGTTGGTAATTATTACGTAAAATTCGATCAAGAATACAAGAAAGAAATCGCACAATTAATTACTGAAGGAAACACCGAAGAAGAGGCAAAAAAACAAGCACCACTTATTCTTGAAGCACAAGAAATGTTGCAAAAATGGGAAGCTGGAGATGAACAAGTTGTTTCACTTTGGAAAGAAATGAATTCTTGGGTATATCTTGGATTTGAAGTTACATATAAAAATCTAGGTGTCGATTTTGACACACTTTATTACGAAAGCAACACCTATTTATTAGGAAAAGATAGTATTGATAAGGGCTTAAAATCTGGTGTTTTCTATCAAAAAGAGGATGGGTCTGTGTGGTGTGATTTAACCGAAGATGGGTTGGATGAAAAATTAGTACTCCGTTCAGATGGAACAGCAGTTTATATGACACAAGATATTGGTACAGCTATTCAACGGTCTAAAGATTTACCAGATGTTGGAGGAATGGTGTATACCGTTGGTAATGAACAAGACTACCACTTTAAAGTATTGTTTTTAATCCTAAAAAAACTAGGATATTCCTGGGCAGAAAGCTTGTTTCATTTAAGCTACGGGATGGTAGATCTTCCTTCTGGAAAAATGAAATCGAGAGAAGGAACTGTTGTAGATGCAGATGACTTAATGGTTGAAATGACAACCACTGCAAAAGAAATTTCTGAAGAATTAGGAAAACTAGAAGGATATTCAACTGAAGAAAAAGATGATTTATATAAAATAATTGGTTTAGGGGCTTTAAAATATTTTATTTTAAAAGTAGATCCTAAAAAAAGAATTTTATTCGACCCAAAATCTTCAGTAGATTTTCAAGGAAATACTGGACCTTTTATTCAGTATACTTACGCTAGAATTCAATCTATTATTAGAAAGGCAAGTTTCGATTACTCACAGCCTGTTTCTATTGAATTACACGAAAAAGAAAAAGAGTTATTAAAACAATTAGCGTTATTTCCTGAAACAATTCAGCAAGCAGCTACAAATTATTCTCCGGCTATTATTGCAAATTACACGTATGAATTGGTGAAAGAATTTAATTCTTTTTATCAGAATGTATCTATTTTAGGAGAAGAAAATCTAGAAAAAAAAATATTTAGAGTTCAGCTGTCTAAAAAGGTCGCGGATACAATCAAACAGGCATTTTTATTATTGGGAATTCAAGTTCCTGAGAGAATGTAAATAGAAAAGAAAGTTTTGATGTAATTTTATGATTATTTATTAAATTTGCACAACAAACAACATCAACATTAGATAAAAATTTACTTATGAAATACGATATCATTATTATAGGAAGCGGACCTGGAGGCTATGTAACAGGAATTAGAGCTTCTCAACTAGGTTTTAAAGTTGCCATTGTAGAAAAAGAATCTTTAGGAGGTATTTGCTTAAACTGGGGCTGTATCCCAACAAAAGCTTTACTAAAATCCGCACAAGTATATGATTATTTAAAGCATGTAGATCAATATGGTTTAAAAGCAGAGGCAATAGACAAAGATTTTGATGCTGTTATTAAAAGAAGTCGTGGTGTTGCAGATGGAATGAGTAAAGGTGTTGCTTTCTTAATGAAGAAAAATAAAATCGATATTATTGACGGTTTTGGAAAAGTAAAAACAGGTAAAAAAGTAGCTGTTACTGCTACTGACGGTTCTGTAACTGAATATGCTGCAGACAACATTATTATAGCTACTGGTTCTCGTTCTAGAGAATTACCAAACATACCTCAAGATGGCGTAAAAGTAATTGAATATAGAAAAGCGATGACATTACCAAGTCAACCAAAATCAATGATTGTTGTAGGTTCTGGTGCAATTGGTGTTGAATTTGCACATTTCTACAACACAATGGGGACAAAAGTTACGATTGTAGAATACATGCCAAATCTAGTTCCTGTTGAAGATATTGATATTTCAAAACAATTTGAGCGCTCTATAAAAAAAGCTGGAATTAAAGTAATGACAAATTCTTCTGTAGAATCTGTAGATACTTCTGGTGATGGGGTTGTTGCAACTGTAAAAACAAAGAAAGGAGAAAAAACTTTACAAGCTGATATTTTATTATCCGCAGTAGGAATTAAATCTAATATTGAAAATATTGGTTTAGAAGATGTTGGCATTATTGTAGATAGAGATAAAATTTTGGTAAACGATTTTTATCAAACAAATATTCCAGGGTATTATGCAATTGGAGATGTGGTTCCTGGACAAGCACTGGCTCATGTTGCTTCTGCGGAAGGAATTACCTGTGTAGAAAAATTAGCTGGTTTGCACACAGAACCAATAGATTATGGTAACGTTCCTGGTTGTACCTATGCGACTCCAGAAATAGCCTCTGTTGGTATGACGGAAGCAAAAGCAAAAGAAGCTGGTTACGAATTAAAAGTTGGGAAATTTCCTTTTTCAGCCTCAGGAAAAGCTACAGCAGCTGGAACAACAGATGGCTTTGTAAAGGTTATTTTTGATGCAAAATATGGCGAATGGTTAGGCTGCCATATGATTGGTGCTGGTGTTACAGATATGATTGCCGAAGCAGTTTTAGGACGGAAACTAGAAACTACAGGCCATGAAGTTTTAAAAACAATTCACCCACACCCAACTATGAGTGAAGCAGTTATGGAAGCAGTAGCAGATGCCTATGATGAAGTAATTCATTTATAACATTTCAATTTTATCCTTGCAAATGTATAGGAGTGTCTTATAAAAATAAAACAAACCCGAAGTTGATCTCTTTGGGTTTTTATCTAAATAAAAAACATTATTTTTAGAATTGATATAGCGCAATATGATTACGAATAAAAAAGAATTTTTTAAAGAAATTTTAAAATCACTTTTAAAACTAATAATCGCAGGAGTTTTTATTGGTATCTTAAAAAAATATGATGCAATAATTGCCGGAGTTTTACTTCTTAAAGCAACACATGTTATTTATAAAGAAATTATAAAACCTAAAACAACAAAAAATTGGTTGCTACTAATAGGAATGCTACTCACTTGTTTTGGTGGTATAATTGGTGAAAATTGGGGAGTTACCAATGTGTATTGGAAATATCATGAAGTAAACAAAGCATTGCCACTTTGGCTTCCTTTTGCTTGGATGTTGGCTTTCTACTATTTGTATAAATTAGAACGGAACCTATTTCCGCTTTTAACCAATCAATCGCAAAGAAATAAAATTATTTTAGCACTATTATTAGCATTAATTCTTCCAGCTTTCGGAGAGGTTATTACAATTTATTTAGGCGTTTGGACCTATTATTGGCCCTATCAAATTTTTGGAGTTCCTTTATATGCTTTAATCTGTTTGATTTTTGTACATATGTTGGTATATACAATTTTACATTTTATCTGTAAAAAGTATAAAATAAATGATCTTGTTTTTAATTAATATTTCCAACAAACAATTCTGGTTACTTTATTTCCTTGGTGCATCGGAATTACTTTAAATACAGATGCTCCCAATTTCTTTGAAGACTTCTCCATACTTTCAACATTTTCTTTTTTAGAAACCAGACTAGTAAACCAGATACTTTTGTCTTTAAAGAGTGAACTTTCATAAAGATAATTATGTAAAAAAGCTTTTTCACCCCCAACATACCACAATTCGTTATTATTTCCAGCAAAATTACGCACACTATTATTGCCTAAATTTCTGTTTTTTCTTCTATTTGCTCCTCTTGCCTCTTCTGCTGATTTGTAAAATGGCGGATTGCACATCACTGCAGAAAAAGAATCTTCCTCTTCTAAAATACCTTTTAAAATTTGGTTTTCATCAAATTGTTGGCGCAATTTAATAGTACCTTCTAAATTATTATCATCTATAATATCTTGAGCAGTATCTAAAGAATCTAAATCTATATCTGTTGCAACAAAGTTCCAATTATATGCTGCAACTCCTAATAAAGGATAGATGCAAGTTGCGCCGGTACCAATGTCTAGAATTTTACTATTTTCTTCTAAAGATAATACATCTGCTAAATGATGAATATAGTCTAAACGTCCTGGAATGGGGGGGCATAAATTTTCATCAGGAAAATCCCAAACTGAAATCTTATCAAAAGAAAAAAGCAATCCTCTATTGAGCTCTTTTACAGCCATAGGGTCAGAAAAATCGATGCTCATATTTCCGAATGCATTATTGGAAACAAACTCTTTTAAAGCAGGATTGTCTTTAATTAATTCATCAAAATTATAGCCTTTATTAAATTTATTTTTTGGATGTAAGCCTTTTTCTTTCATTATAATTCTACTACTGTAAACTCTAATTGTAAAGGTTTTAAAGCTCCTTTTAACGCTTTTATAAAGAACGAACCGTATGCTAAATAATAGTTAGAAAAGTTCAGCTGACGTTCTTCTAAACTCTGATTTGGCAGCAGTTCATTTTGAAGTTCTGTTATGCGCTTAACCAAGGCCTTTTGTTTTCTCTTTTCGGCTCTTAATAAGCGTTTTTGCAAGTTTTCTAAACCTTTTATTTGTTTTATTTCTTGTGCATTTACGGCACCTATAAAAGAAACATCTGTTTTTTTAGCAACTTCTTTTAATTCTGAAAATTGTTTCTTTAAAAAATTAATTTTTTCATTAAAATCAATTTCAATATCAGTATTTTGAATTATTTTTTTTGAGAGTAAATCATGCTGATTTAAAAATAATTCTTGATGAGAAATAGCTAAATTATCTAACTTCTTTTGTTGTTTTTCTGATAGAACTTGCACAGAATTTCTTAGTAATAAAACAGGAAAAGGAATCGCTACTTCCTTAAAATAATCTTTTAACTCCAACCAATAGGCGATCTCTCCTCCTCCTCCTATATAGCAAATATTAGGTAAAACAACTTCTTGGTATACGGGTCTCATAATTACATTTGGAGAGAATGCTTTAGGATTTTCATCAACCGCTTTTAAAATTTCTGATTTTGAAAAAGTGATTTCTGAATTATTGACTTTATAAATCCCATTTTCTAAAATAATACGTTCTCTAAAATGATCCCCTAAATAGAATAAATTCAATTCTCTAGGGTTTACCTGTATTTTATAGTCTTTCTCTAAATCTTTGATTGTTTTTGAAACTGCTTTAAATGAAGTCTGGTTTTCTAATTCGTCTTTTAAAATTGGTATCAATAATTGTTTTAGTTTCAAATCATCTCCATCTATAATAACCAAACCCGAATCACTAAACAATTCATTTGCAATATATCGAGTTGCATCTGCTAAATTTTGATGTTTCAAATACGCTTCTGAAAATAGTTTTTTTATAAATTCTGCATTTTTAGAATGCCCTAAATGATTTGCAAATACTTTAAAAACATTTTCTAATCCATTCGTTGAAAAACGTCCAACAGCTCCCCCATCTTTTCGATTCCAAGCTACTTTTTTTCCATCAAAATTGAAAAAATTAATTTCCTCAAAATCGTGATCTTCTGATGCCATCCAATAGATAGGGATAAAATTCTGTTCAGGAAATTTATGAGACAGTTCCTTACATAAATTAATCGTAGAAATAATTTTATATAAGAAATACAAAGGACCAGTAAACAAGTTTAATTGATGACCAGTAGTAACTGTAAATGAATTTTGTTTCTTTAAAATTTCGATATTACCTTGTGTCTTTTCAGAAACTTTAAAATGTTGATATTGACTTTTTAGTGCAGCTGACAAAACCAATCTTGTTTGTAATCGAAATGTAGCTTGCTTCTCTTCTATCTGATTGTAAAAACCAGAAATGTCAGGAAAATTATTGTAAAAACGCTGTATCGATTTTTTTTTCTCTAAATAATCTACTATTGTTTTAGAGAAAAATCCGGTTTCTTGAAAAGGAATATGTGCTACTTTCATTCTTTCTTACTGCGTTCTTTGAAACAATGTGTAAATATAAGGTCTTTCTACTCCATATGGATTTACAAACGTGTAATTAAACATTTTTAACATCTTAAATTCTGAACCTAGCTCTTTTTGCAACATTTCTAGATCGTATTTTTGTAGCGGTAATCCACAGCATTTTTCTACAGCATTTTTTGCAAAAACAGCAATAATAACAAACCCATTAGGACTTAAAACTCTCTTCAATAAATTAAAATATTTAGAGATCTCTTCTTCTTTTAAAAAGAAATGTAAAACAGCTCTATCATTCCATAAATCAATATTTTTTAACGCAGTTAATTTTAATGGGTTTAATAAATCATCTACTATATATTGAACTCTATCATTCTTACCAATTCTTTTTTTTAAAAAATTTAAGGATACATCAGCGAAATCATTGGCTATAATATTTGTAAACCCCTCTTCTAATAAGTTGTCTATTAAAGTAGATGAACCAACACCAATATTTAAGATTTTAGCTTCTTTTGCTAATTCTGTTTCATTAATTAAATCTAAAGTTTGCCTAGAAATTTTTTCAAACCATCCTAATTTTTCAGTAGAATTATTTAAATAAGCTAAATTCCAATGTTTTTTATAATCTTTGGAGGAGAGCGGAATTTGACATTTACTTTTGTTCTTAGTCATATTCCAAAAATAGTAAATTTTGAGATGATGTTGTTAAAAGATGTTCTACTCTAACATAGTTTTAACAAGATAAAATTGAATCCGATAAAAGACGACTAAAATATTTCTTACTTTTGAGCTGCAAAATTAAATTTTTATGAAAATAAAATTCCTTTTCATCATTGCTTTTTTATCATTTGATAGCATCATTTCTCAAACTCTGCAAACCCCTTCTCAATTTTTAGGATATGAAATTGGATCTCGTTTTACAAGGCATCATAAAGTAATAGACTATTTAAAATATATTCGTAAAACTAGCACTAATGTTCAATTAGAAAAGTATGGAGAAACCAATGAACATAGACCTTTGTATGTGAGTTATATTTCTTCAAAAGAAAATATTCTAAATTTAGAGAATATAAGAAAATCTAATCTTTCTCAAACAGGAATTATTGCCGGAGATTCTAATAATAAAATAGCAATCGTTTGGTTGAGTTATAATGTTCATGGAAATGAAGCTTCAAGCACGGAAGCTGCTATGCTAACAATATACGAGTTGGTTACCTCTAAACAAAGCTGGTTAAAAAATACAGTAGTCATTATAGACCCCTGCTTAAATCCAGATGGAAGAGATAGGTATGTAAACTGGTACCAGCAAGTAAAAAGTACCCCTTTTAATATAAATCAAGAAGGAAAAGAACATTCTGAGCCTTGGCCAGGTGGAAGACCAAATCATTATTTGTTTGATTTAAATAGAGATTGGTCTTGGGCAACTCAATTAGAAACCGCACAAAGAATAAAAATATACAATAAATGGATGCCACACATTCATGTAGATTTCCATGAGCAAGGAATAAACGACCCTTACTATTTTGCTCCAGCAACAGCTCCTTTCCATGAAATTATATCTGACTGGCAACGTAATTTTCAAACTCAGATTGGCAAAAATCATGCTACTTATTTTGATAGAGAAGGATGGTTGTATTTTACAAAAGAAAGTTTCGATTTATTATACCCAAGTTATGGAGATACTTACCCAACATATATGGGTGCCATTGGAATGACCTATGAACAAGCTGGACACGGCCGAGCAGGATTAGGAATAAAAACTGATGAAGGAGAGGTATTGACTCTAAAAGACAGAGCAATCCATCATATGACTACTGGTTTGTCTACCGTAGAAATATCCTCTAGCAATGCTGTAAAATTAAACACTGAATTCAAAAAATTCTTTACAAATACGAATACTACCTATAAAAGTTATGTGCTAAAAAACAATAATGAAGACAAAACAAGGAGTTTAAAAGCATTATTGGACACTCATCAAATCGCCTATGAATACACAAAAATAGGCTCTGTAAAAGGATATGACTATTCTAGCCAAAAAGAAAAAAAAATGAGTGTTTCTATATCAGATATAGTGGTTCACACGGATCAACCAAAAGGAAAAATGGTAAAAGCTCTTTTTGAACCTATTACTAAATTAGAAGATTCTTTAACCTATGATATTACAGCTTGGTCATTACCATATGCCCATGGTTTTAAAGCCATTGCTTCTAAAAATAAAGTAAACTCAGTTCTAAATATCAAATCAATTAATACAAAAAACATTACAGATAAATCTTCATATGCTTATATTTCTAAATGGAATAGTTTAGCAGATGCTACTTTTTTAGGCGCTCTGTTAAAAGCAAATATTACACCTCGTTTTTCTGAAAAACCATTTTCTATTGGAGGAAAATCTTATAACAGAGGAACATTAATTATTTTAAGAAATGATAACAAAAATAATTCTTTTGATGATAAATTAGTAGCAATTGCTAACAAACATCAAAGAAAATTATTTTCTGTAAAAAGTGGTTTTGTTAGTTCTGGAGTAGATTTTGGCTCCTATTCTGTAAAACCTATCAACAAACAAAATATTGCAGTATTATCTGGAGAAGAGACCTCTTCTTTAAGCTTTGGTGAAATTTGGCATTTCTTTGAAACACAATTAAACTATCCGATAACCAATATAAATGCTAATGATTTTGAAAATATAAAGTATACTAATTATGATGTAATTATAATCCCAGATGGAAATTACAAAAACGTTCTTACCAAAGAAAATTTAGAAAAATTAGAGCAATGGGTTCAGTCTGGAGGAACTTTAATCGCAATTGGAAATGCCTTAATTCCTTTTGCTAATAAAAAAGAATTTTCTCTTAAAGAGAAAAAATCTGGGGAAGAAATAACCAGTGTAGATTTAACTCCTTTCGCAGATAGAGAAAGAAAAAGTGTCGCTAAATTAATTACAGGTAGTATTTTTAAAAGTTTGTTAGACCCAACACATCCTTTAGCTTTTGGATATGGAAAAACGTATTTTTCACTAAAATTAAGTAGCGCTTCATACGAATACTTAAAGAAGGGAAACAATATTGCTTATTTTGATGAAACTACTAAAACCGTATCTGGTTTCGCAGGAAGTACTGCAGTTAAAAAAGTACCTAAATCCTTATTATTTGGCGAAGAAAAGTTAGGAAACGGGAGTATCATTTACATGGTAGACAACCCACTGTTTAGATCTTTCTGGGAAAATGGAAAACTCTTTGTAGCCAATGCTGTTTTCTTGTTGAATTCAGATAAATTGTACTAAAAAAACAATTCTTAAACCTTAAAATGCTTCCAAACAGTATCTGACATTTTGGGAGCACTTCAAAAAATTTTTTAATTATGATTATACTGGTGTACCGTATAAATCATAATCTCCAGCTTCATACATTTTAATATCAATAAATTCACCAATTTTAATATAATGCTTTTTTGCATCAACTAAAACATCATTGTCTACATCAGGTGAATCATACTCTGTTCTACCATAAAAATATTCTCCATCTTTTCTATCAAATAAACAACGAAACGTTTTTCCTATTTTTTGTTGATTCAATTCCCAAGAAATTTGAGACTGAACTTCCATAATTTCATTTACACGTTTAAACTTTACCTCTGCCGGAACATTATCATCTAGAACATAGGCTCCAGTATTTTCTTCATGCGAATATTCAAAAGCACCTAAACGTTCGAAACGCATTTCTTCTACCCAATCTTTTAATTCTTGAAACATTTCTTCTGTTTCTCCTGGATACCCAACAATTAATGTTGTTCTAATAGCCATTTCTGGAACAGCCTCTCTAAACTTATAAATTAACGAAGTCGTTTTTTCGTGTGTTGTTCCTCGTTTCATAGACTTTAACAACTCGGTGTTTATATGCTGTAAAGGAATGTCTAAATAATTACACACTTTAGGTTCCCGTTTCATTACTTCTAACACATCCATAGGGAAACCTGTTGGGAATGCGTAATGCAACCGAATCCATTCAATACCATCTACTTTTACCAACGCTTCTAATAATTGAGCTAGAGCTCTTTTTTTATAAATATCTAAACCATAATACGTTAAATCTTGTGCGATTAACATTACTTCTTTTATTCCTTTTGCTGCTAATTTAGTAGCTTCAATAACAACATCTTCAATAGGTGTAGAAACGTGTTTTCCGCGCATTAAAGGAATGGCACAAAAAGAACAAGGTCTATCACACCCTTCTGCAATTTTTAAATATGCATAATGTTTTGGAGTTGTTGTTAAACGCTCTCCTATCAATTCATGTTTATAATCTGCTTCTAAAACTTTTAATAAATTAGGCAAATCATGTGTCCCAAAATATTGATCTACATTGGGAATTTCTTTCTCTAAATCTGGCTTATAACGTTCACTTAAACAACCTGAAACAAAAACTTTATCAATTTCACCAGCTTCTTTCCTTTGCGCATAATGAAGAATTGTATCAATTGATTCTTCTTTAGCTTTACCAATAAACCCACATGTATTAATAACCACAATATTTCCATCGTCATTTTCATCTTCATGAACTACATTTTTACCATTGGCTTTTAACTGTCCCATTAAGACTTCAGAATCATAAATATTCTTTGAACAACCCAAGGTAACTACATTAATTTTATTTTTTTTAATGGTTTTTGTGCGCATATACTTTTTTTTAATAATTGCAAATATACAGCTTAATTAGAGTTTTTATTCAAAGTTTTTTAGATGGTTTTTATAATGTTTTAGCAGTTTTTCTATTTGATAAGTGTATGCCAAATTAAGTGCTAAGAAAATTCAACTGAAAATTTGTAATACCATTCTAAAAAAAAGATTCACATTTCATATATTTACACGTATGATTTGAGTATTTTAATAAAAATAATTAACACTTTCAAATGACAACTTTATTTTTTCAGGCGTCCTCAATTATTTTAATTCTTGTAACCCTTTTATGGATCTGGAGTGTTTTTATAAAAAACGTCAGTATTGTTGATATTTTTTGGGGTTTAGGGTTTGTTGTTGTAAATACATTTTATGTTTTTATGTCGGGAGAACTCAATGCAAGAAAAATATTGATATTAACGTTGGTTTGTATTTGGGGATTTAGACTTGCCATCTATCTAGCATTAAGAAATATTGGCAAAGGTGAAGATTTCAGATATCAAGAATTTAGACAAAATTATGGACCAAAACGGTATTGGTGGTTTAGCTATTTTCAAACTTTTTTATTACAAGGAACCTTAATAATGATTATTTCTTTACCTCTTTTAGGAATAAGTTTTAACAATAGTAATGGAAACCTACAAATACTTGATTACCTAGGAATTATAACATGGCTTATTGGGTTTGCCTTTGAAACCGTTGGTGATTTTCAATTATCGAATTTTAAAAGGAATTCTAAAAATAAAGGGAAAGTCTTACATA
>Ga0209092_10000086_pt1 | contig 78135 bp, 46 predicted proteins | sample FraStrMetagenome_FD_187446 | JGI IMG/M metagenome (GOLD analysis project Ga0209092, IMG submission 187446) | Marine eukaryotic phytoplankton communities from Arctic Ocean - Fram Strait ARC3M Metagenome (SPAdes) (version 2) | ecosystem: Environmental > Aquatic > Marine > Oceanic | place: Fram... | reverse complement strand
ATTGTATTGATGAAGGCCAAGTTGGAAGATGTCCACTTGAGGATACATCTAGCATAAGTATAGCACATTTTCCTGTGGCGATATTAGACGCAGTAAATGTAGTAGGTGCAGATAAAGTCCGCCTCATGATTGGTTTAGACATGTCTAGGACTGTCGTTATTATTGTTGCTGAACCGTGGAACTGACTGTACTTGCCTTCAATATTGTTCATGTTAACCACTGCAAGAGAATCGTCGATAACTTCAGTTCCTGCTATTTTAATTGCCATTTATATTATCCTTAAGGTATCGAGCCAGCGTATGATCGTGCGCTGCATGACCCGCTGCCTTGTGTAAATTCACATGTTGAATATAAAGTTCCCTCATCACATACAACTTTGATTCTAAAGTCGGGATCAGCCGTATTTAAACTGAATGTTGTATTTGCGATGCCGGCGCTTGCCACTCTAGCCATCCACCCAAATTGCAGCGCGCCACCTCCACTAGGAACATTATAATAAGTGCCTGAAGCATATCCGTCATCTGCTGGAGTTGGGCCAAAAGCATAACCGGAAGGACTGCCAGGACCTGATTGTGAGTTAACATTATACTGAGCTTGCACTGAAGTAATATTAGTGCAACCTGATGTATCAATATATGTATGATAAGTTGTTGCCACCGCCGCTGCGGTACCGCCAAGATATGCAACATCTATTCTATCGTTAGCAGTGTCGTTTGAAAATGATACTTTAGCAAATGCCTCAGCGGCGGCGCCGCCGCTGGTGGTATGTAATTGAACATGATCCCACTGGGATATTAAAAACGAACTTGGTAGTGCTGGTGCGGCAGGTGTGGAATCGTACCCAGCCGCAGATGCGTAAATATCATTTGGACCAAAACATACAGTAGTAATTATCCAATATCTATTAGACGCCCAATTAGGAGTAGCCTGAAACGACCAATCGCCAGGAAATGTAGGTACATAGTGGGTATCGGTTACATCTAATAGCAATACTGAAGTTCTACCAGTAGCGCCGTTAGTATAAGTAAATGTTGTTGCCGCCGAAAGAGTCTTGGATAACATTGTATATGACAAGTCTATTATTGTTCCGCTAATAGCTTGAATGTATGGGTGAAATGATGTATATGTACCGTCCATATCACTGATTGATGTTAGCGCACGATAATCGTTAATGACGGTTGTGCCGCCGATCTTAATTGCCATCTTCGTCCTCCAGACTATTAGCGTTTAAGTGTATAGTATTATTTATACTAATCTCTTCTTTCTATATCAGATTCTTCCAGTATATCGCCCAACCAGACTTCGATTACTTTAGCGGTTTCTGATCCTACGTTTGTTGCTTTGTGCCAAGTACCTTTTGGAATATCAATACTTTGTCCGGCACGCATAGTTTTACTGCCCGATCTTTCTCCTGGTGCACCATCAGCTCTATCTAAGAGCATTTCAATTGAACCTGATACTACATGCCAATGTTCAGATCTATGAAAATGTCTTTGATCGCTTAATGATTTGCCAACGTCAAAACTTAATTCTTTAACAGCCCATTGTCCGTTTTGAGCAAGTATAGTATATGTACCCCACTTGCGTTGGACTGTAGGTTGAGCCCATTCCTTTAATATCCAACTACTGCTATTAGCCTTATTATTCCCACCAATACCAAATTCAAATTCAACACCTTCAACTGACATTTCCGGAATATTATCTGATGTCCTATCACCACCATTTACAAAAACAATCCTGTCATTAGGATAATAAAGTTTAACAATTTCTAAAGCATGTATTGCACTATTGTCTGAGTCATCAAAAGATATTACGTCATCAACACAACCAAGTTCTCTTACAATTGCTGCACGCTCTGCCCATGGCATAAAAGATCTACCCTTTTTACGAGCAAGCCATTCATCAGAATTAACACCAACAACTAATCTCGTACCGCTTAACGACGCTTCTTTTAAATACTTAATATGACCTGAATGAATTGGATCAAACCCGCCAGTTGCAACTACAGTAATCATAATGATTCATTATCCTCATTTAATTCGTCCATCATATAATCCCAAATAAAGTTAATATTTTGTGCTGTGATCATTTCTTTTGGAATATCAACAACGCTAGGATGTACATACCAATCTTCGTATGGGTGATGAGGTGAAAATGCAACGTCATTGACTACTAAAACATATCCTGCTTTCTTTAATAATTTACGAGCTTGATCGCGGATATCTGTTCCTAATCTATAAGAGTCATGCTCAAAGGTTATAACACCAAATTTATATTGATCAAGCGGAAGTTTATTAAGTATTTCAATACTTGCTTCATCACAATCAATTTGTAAATAATCAACGATTGGATCTATACAATGAAGATTGAATAATTCTTCATATCCGATTTCAGTAGCGTCTGCACAAATAACTATATTATTTCTATTCTGTTTAAAGTTATAACATAAAGCTTCTGAATTGTCAATAGAAATACCTTTCCAGCCAAATTCAGTTTCAAGCAATGCAGTATTGTTATGAACAAATGGATCACCAGAACCAATTTCAAGATAAGATCCATTCTCTTTACCATTAAATAATGATAATACAAATAGATCTTGGAAATGCTTAGAATAGTTTTTCTTAACATTCTCTAATCCATCAAATGGAAACTTAAATCTTTCTTCATCAGCCAACGTATAAGGTAGAGTATCTGGATACCATAGCTGATTAAGCATTTTATCTACTTTTTCTTTATACTTTTCAGGCATTAAAGTTCTATAACGTAGATCAAAGAAAGCATGCTTACCTGTTTGTGTACCAGCAATATACCAAGTAGCTAAGGCATCAAAATATAATAGTCCTTTATATCCGTCGTATCCAGGAATATCAAGTGCAGTGGTTCGGCCAATGTATGGGTGTAAACCAAGTTGAGCATGCATCTTAACTTGTTTCCATTTATGATTAGGCTCATAAAATTGGCAGATAAAGAAATGTGCTTCAGGTCTATAAGGCATTAATGCAATAGCATCCATAAATGCGGTTTCAACTGTGTGGAATCTACCACCTTGTCTATCGTAGCATCTAGCAAGGCCGATCATTGATTTATACTGTAGTAATTTATCATCTGAAAGATCAGCAGCTTTAAGATATAAGGAAACACCCATTGCACCTTGTTCTAAGCGATCGTATTCTGCAGCTAAATCATATATTTTATAAGGATTTTTTGGGTCTAAGCAGTGGTCGTTTAATAATTGTTCTAACATAATCTATCCTTTATTCACAAAATCAAAGAATACCTTTTCTGGTATCTTAAGTATAAATGTACCATTATCTTGGTAACCATAAGCAATTAGCGCGTTGCCATCCAAGAAAGTTATACCAGTAGCAAACTCAATATTATATTCATAGCCTGTTGTGTGGTCAATCTGGGTGCCCATAAAGTGAAAGTCTTTGGTATTACGTACAATATTCCAAGCCTCATCCCACACGATAATTCTGTGATTGTAGTGGCCATCCTTTCGCATAAAGGTGTCTTTATATAAATCGGTCTCATGTGTAAGGGCTAATCTATTGCCGTTACCAATAGGAATGATCTGTGTACCACCTCTAAGATCACGATAGAACTGATCGTACTTTTTATCTTCATCTAAATGAACTGTAGTTGTTGTTCGTGTTTCAGCATCGTATTTAATAACTTCAGTTGGATTACACCATTTAACAAAGTGCCAAGGCATATCAAGAACTGGCATCCAGTTCTTTTCACAGAATGTACCATCATCGCCTGGAGCAGGAATAGGATTTCTAGATATCTCTTGCCACTCATTATCAATAAATTCAATTTCGCACATTTCCATGCGACCGGTGCCTTTATCATCGTACGCGTCTCTACGTACTCCACATAGGAATAAACGATCTTCCCAAGCAAAAAGTCTACCATCTTCTAGACCAATAAAGTTCCAAGTTGGTTCACCTGTATCTAAATTCATCTTAATACGTCCAGCAGATAAGATATTCATATTAGCATCAAGCTCACACATTATGTTATGTGTAGTTAATGTAACATCGTTTTCTGGATGTATATACTGAAGTGGTCCCCATAGATGTGGGAACTTTTTACCTTCGGAATGATAAAGAGTATAATTTACATGGCGAACGTTTAAAAGAATCCGACCTTCGTGAATGAAGATCGAAGGATTCATTATACCAGTTTCGCCTGTAAGCTCTTTTGGAAGTGTAATTGGATGGATAGATCCACCGCGCTTGAGCGCGTAGTAGACTAGACCATGATGACGCAAATCATGCATAATAACTCCATTATGTAAAAACTAATTATATATTATAACACACTTTTGTGTTATTGTCAACTGTTATTTATGACCAGGGAATAGCTCTAGTTGTTTCACCAACTTTAGCAATCTTAGCATCAATCTTAGCGTTATATTCTGCAAGATCTCCTGCGTTTGCCGTGTCTAGCCATGTCTTAACAGTATCTTCAGTTAAATCTGCAAATGTTATGAATGAGCCTGCATCAACGCCTGATGCTACTAGTGGAGTGTATCCATTAATAGCAGCAGTATTACCATCAGAGTCAATACCACTTCGTTTCCAATGAATACTAACGACAGCGTTCTCGAGAGAAACGCCATCGCCGTTGACTTCATTGCGAGTTACGAAGTTTAAAATCTGCCAAGAATAAGTCATTACTCTCCGCCAGCGTTATTCGCTACACCTGCATTAGGATCTGGTGTTACATCAGAACCATCGCCCCAAGGCATTGCAGCATCTGCTGTTTGATCTTCTTCGATTTGACTTAATACTCTTTCTGCGATATGATCACAATAACCTTGGTCATTCAATACCATCGGTTGAATCCATCCTAGAACTGTATCTTCAGTTAAATCTGCAAACGCAGTAAATGAACCAGCTGGTGTCATTGTTGCGTCTAGTGGAGTTGCTCCTGAAAATTCACCAACGTCTCCGTTTGAGTCTGTTCCAGTTAGTTTCCAATATGTTTGAACTACAGCGCCGCTTAATGTTGCGCCTTCTGAGTTTACTTGATCACGTTTACGAACCTGGGTGATTTCCCATGCCCACGTGTAATCTGTACTTAATGCCATTTTTTATTTCTCCTATAACTATTTTATGTTATATATGTGTAAATCTATTTATATAAATTTTAATTAATCTTCTGTACAACCAGCATAGAAATCCAAAGATTTCAAGTGGTTATACGCTTGTATCAAATCAGTAGGAGCACTATCAGCCATGTCAAGCATGAATTCACATCTTTGATCTAGTCCTGCTGTGCCTATACTTATTTCTGCTTCTACTTCAGTGGTGTTAGTTCCTGCAACACCAATCGGGTTTAGTCCGTCTGCTCTTGCTTGAGCACTTGACCAAATAGTTACCCATATTCTACCGACATATCCAGCTTGCCAATAAACTGGAAGGTCATCTGCAGGCCTTACACCATTATTAGTTAATCCAGTTGGTGTTGATTCATCAGGCGGTAAAGGATGATCTGCCATTCTTTTATGTACTTTGAGATCAGTAATAACGTGATATGCATTAGGCACCGTCACGCCAGTTCCTTGAATCTCATAATCTTTAATTAGTGCCATCTTATTTCTCCATCATTTGTTGTATATTATATACCATTTCTTTTAATTTGTCAATATCTTTCTGCTGATTATTTATTATTTCTTTTTGTTCTTCTACAATCTTAGCTTGATCTTTGATACCTTCAACAAGTAATCCAACAACGTTACCGTAGTTAATACCATATTCATCAACATCTTCAGCATGAGTTACTACTTCTGGTAATATCTCCATTACTTCCTGAGCGATAAGACCGATTTCTTTCTTACCAGTCCAGCTGTCTTCAATATGTGCTTCGTAGATTCTATTATAACTAACACCGCGCATTTGTAAAATCTTACTTAAGGCGTTGTCGATAGTTTCAATATTTTCTTTCTTACGTCTATCAGAGTAAGCAACGATATTACTTGTTGCGTATATTGAACCACTAACATATAAGGAATACGCAGAACTTGTTGAAGAAGTACTAATACCTGTACAGTTATTAGCGCGGTTATGATATTGAGTCCAGCGACCAAGTCCTTGTAGATAGACACCACCATTACCACTACCATCCCACATAAAGTGTGGATCGTAACCAGCTTGGCTAAGTGCTATACCGTAGTAACCACTTCTGCTTCCGTATATATTCCATGAAGTATACGAAGTCTGATTGTTAGGGAAGAAGTGAGCGCCGTTATATCCATCATAGATACCAACACCTGCACCACCAACTTGTAACCAAGTATTTGCATATGTATAACTTGAGCCACCGTTAACTTGGAATCTTACAGTACTACTGTTATAATCATTAAAGAATCTAATACCACCGTACGATGGGTTACCTGCCATAGACACACCAGTGTGATACTGGAATACCATATCTGGGTATGGATAACTCCAACCACCACTTTCTTGGAAACCGAATGAGTATGGTTTAGAAGCTCTTGTTATACCAGAGTTACCACCAGCGTATGGTGAGTTAATAGCGTTAACATTAAGCTGATTCATTCTCGATGTGCTTGCTGGATCAGTATAGTAACTAGTGCTATTATAATCATAATAAATTGGAGCACGTATTTGTGAGAACGCGTATACTATACCATTTGTATCTACTCTAAATCTTTCAGCAGATGAACCATTATAGAACTTAGCTTGACCATTAACATAATAGTTAAAGTATAAGTGGTCGCCACTTTGTGGGTCAATGTGTAAGTTACCATTAGTTGCACAAACAGATGCGTATGAACTTGAATAGTGACCATTTGTACCAACTGCTAAATACTGACCCCAAGATGTATTAGGCCCGTGTAATGTACCACCTCTAATTCTAAGTGCTGTTTGACTTGTTGATTCTGGATTAATATAGTAACCAGTGTTATTAGCATCATAGTAAATACCTGCGTACATTGCACCGGCATTACCACTATTCTCATCTAGTACTGGTACTGTTCTCCAAGATCTAAATGACGACCAACTGCTTCTGAATCTTAGGTTAGTAATCGGTCCACCAACCAACTGCCAACCATATCTAGCTGAACCATTACTGTAGTGATACGATTGTATACCAACCCAATGAGATGTACCTGAAGGCTGGTTACCTGGATTACTCCAAGAATCAATAAAGCCTGAACCCCAGTCACCCACGGTGTTCATATCAATTGTGCCCCAACCCATGGAACCAGTCCAATAGTTAGTGTCACTTGTTCTCTGCGCTCTTGATCGCATGAACTCGCCGTTGCTTCTTGTATGACCAGGCTGATTTAAATGAGCCATAGTACGGTTGTTCACACCTTCAAATCGTGTTGATCTTAGAGATGCACCGTTGAAATAATAACCAGTATTATTGCTGTCATAAAAGATTGGTGCTCTCATACTTGATTCGTTATTTAAGTAACCTAATCTAGTATTTGTATAAGAACCATTCCAATACCATAACCAACTACTGGAGTTATTGTGCACACCAAAGTTTTGACTGTTGCCTGTGCCAGATGACATGATACACCATCTTCCAGCAATACCGTATCCTGACCAGCCATTACGACCTTGAGAGTATGTTGAAATATTACCGTATGAGTTACCTTCAGCTTGTGCACCACGTACACCGTATCCATAATCCTGGAAGTAAAGACCTGAGCCACCGTCTGCTCTAAACCAATCGTTAGCGTATACTGCTCTTAGTCTAGAAGTCGCGTCTGGATTAACATAATATGCAGTATTACTTCTATCGTAGAAATATTGTGAACGGAATGAAGCTGATGAGTACGAGTTACCATCACACATTGCTTGGAAGTACCAACCAGAGATACCACCAGTTCCTGCACCGTGTTGACCAACATAGAATCCTGTTGAACCACTACTATTATTGTTGTTCGAGTCAAGGTTAAAGAAGATATCGTGGTAAGAGTTAAATCTTAAATCGTCTGTTACACCACCACCATTATCACGAGATGAAATACTATGATAATCAGAATCATTTCCGTAGAATGTTATGAAATCACCACGGTCTCTCATATGAAGTGCGTCAGCTGTTACCGTTCTCAACGAAGCGTCGCCTGACGAATTGTGTATATAATAAGCAGTGTTGTTTCTATCGTATAAGATATTGACTCTTAAGTCGTTCATATATGAAGTAGAAGCAAAGTCACCGTAGTAAGATGTATTGTTACGATCGTAGTAAATCTGGGCTTGAATAGCGTTGTTTACATAAACTGTTCCACCGACATACCACTGTAAATATAGGTTATTACCTGAACGAGAATCTAAGTGTAAGTTACCGTTTGTAGTAGCAACACAAGCTTCACTTGATACATTACCATTTGTACCTACGTATAAGTATCTGCCCCAAGATGGGTTAGGCCCGTGTCTTGTTCCACCTCTTAGTACATTTGCAGTATTACTTGTTGAGTTAGGATCTAAGCGATAAGTAGTATCATCTGAATCATAAAATATTGGTGATCTTAATGAACTGCCTGCTTGTAAGTTCTGATTAATATAAACGTTGCCGCCACCAAGAGGATCAGATCCGTTATTGACCGACATGACCTGAGTTGCCATATTGTAATCAGTATAGAATCTCATACCTTGATAAGAAGCGTTTGCGCCGAACTTAATACCAGTATGGAAAGCAATTCTTAAATCAGGATACGGGTAAGACCAAGATCCACCTTCTTTATAGATAGCGTATGCTGTACTCTTGCCTGAGTCAGTGTATAAACCAAACTGAGAACTATCTGAAACAGCGCCACGGTGAACAAAGTTATTTGCTCGCATTTCGTTTGTTACAGATGTACTTGCTGGATCTGTATAGTAGCCTGTATTATTTGAATCATAGAAGATTGGTGCTCTTAATGATGCACCAGCTTGTAAGTAATTAGGAACATAAACAGTATTATTTGATCTTGTCTCCATTGTTTGATAACGGATACCAGCAGTAGTCGTGTTATAGAATATCATATAACCGTTACTTTCAAATCTTATATAAGCCTGACCACGAGTAGTATTTGGTCGACCTAAGTAATACTGATTTGTACCACCATTAAGATTGTTATCAACATTATAACCAAAACCAGCACCATCCCAAGTTCGTCCTGGTTCTGATACCCACATCTGTAATGGAATGCTGCCTGTGCCTGCACCGTTATTATAAGAAGGTAATTCTAATCTTATTGCTGTATTACCGTGATCACCAGTAACATCTAATCTCTTACCTGCTGATCTATAACCAATGCCCAAAGTTAACATACGGCCGTTGTTTGCAGGATCTAAGTAATAAGCAGTATTATTATAATCATAGAATAGTGAAGCTCTTACATCACCACCTTCAACATATAAGTTATTACTATTCTCAACTCTGACGTGTGTGTCGCCTTTACCTACTGAGAATAATACAGTACTTAAGTCTTCGTTGTTGTATATACGAGTACCACCGTAGACTGACTGAGCACCTATACGAATACCAGTATGCCATCTTAAATCAAGTTTATTATAATTACCGTTATAATTCTCTTTGTTTGTACCAATATAGTAGTTGCTATTCGCATCAGAGTTACCACCGCCGAAGTGTAATCTTGTCGAGTTAGTTGAGCTATATGCATTATTACTAAATGTACCACCGATTACAACTCGACCCGCAGTAGTAAATGTATTAAATCTAGACTCACTTGCAAAGTCTCCGTAATAACCTGTATTATTACTATCGTAGAATATTGGAGCTCGCATTGAACCAGTTGCGTGGTTATCACCAGCTGCTGTTATCCACCATTTTGCAGGATATGACCATCCAGTACCAACACCGTAGTGTGGGTTATTGTTATTGTCGTAATAACCAATAGACAAGTTGTCAGGATTATAGTTAGCAGTACCAATATTCCATCTTCTAAATCCACCACCTTGACGTGATCTGAAACTGATTACACCACCGTGAGTTGTATTACTTCCGTATGACCATAATGTTAAGTGTGGATACGCATGATTCTCACCAATTTCAAGCTGTGGTCTATTAGTATCACGTGTTGTAGTTGTTGCAGAGTTTGCACCAATTTTTAGATATGAGTCACCACTTGAAAGTCGTAAGTAATTCAGTCTTGAAGTACTTGCTGGGTCGACATAATATCCTGTGTTATTATAATCGTAGAACAATGTACCACGAACATCGTTTGAGAATACCGCTCTACTTGATATAGCAGCTCTAAATGATCCGTTGTTAATAATCAACATACCGTGATCGTTTAGATTATTTGCACCACCAAGACTGCCTGCGTTTGGATGCGACCAATATACACCATAAGCATTCTGTGTTGCGGTACCTGCAGCATTAATAGAATACTGATCATCCATATTAAAGATTGTTTGTAATCTTGTAGATGAGTAAGTACCTGTTACACCTAATCCATAATTCATGAATCTCACGGTTCCATTAATCTGAACCACATTCATGTTTGATGTACTTGCTGGATTTACATAATAACCAGTACTATCTCTATCATAAAGGATACTAGCTCTTACATCATTCATATACGAGATAGATGCAGGGTCTACATAGAAAGAAGTTGGAGCTGCTCTATCTCTAAAGATATTTGCTGTTATTTCATCTGCAGTAATATCATCTGCTAGTAAATCATCAACTAATAAATTTGATTCAGCGTTACGACGCTTGAGCATAATACCAGCCCATTGACGTAAAGCTCCACCAGAGTTATAGTTCATTAAGATACGAATTCTTACATAGTAACAACCGCCACCATCTGAACCACTATATGCTGTGTGAGATGTCGGGATTGTTGTATGGCCTCGGTATGTATTCCAAGTAGTACCAGTATAGTTTGCGCCACCAACTACAAAGTATGTAGTACCTGTATTACCAGCGATCGCCCTTTTCTGACTATCAAATCTCTCAATACCATAATAAAGTAAACCACCTGAACCTGATATTCTCTTAACGGAAATTTCACCATATAAATCTTCACCTGGAACAACTGGTATATAATCTGAATAGAATGTTCTGTAACCAGATGATTGAAGAACCATAGAGCCAGCAAACGGACCGTCTGTTGTTCTTACAAATTCACTTGTAGTACCAGTAAGTGCACTTTCATTAGGTGCCATTGCTTTAATAACACGCTTGTCAAAGTATTCAGTACCATCAAACAGTACTAAATCAGCTCCACCTGAACCGTATGACTTAATAAGTTCAATGTTTTCATTACCGCCATTAAGTGCAAAACTACCGGCTGAAACAACACCATTAAAGTGAGCGTTGCCATTATCAAGGTCGATACTTGCTCTTACATTACCCGCGCCAACAAATACAAGCTCATTAGGATTACTTGAACCGAAGTGTTGATATGCAGCACCGTTATTACCGGCCCAGAATATACCCCAGTTATTAGCTGTGTTCCAAATCCAATGTGAATAATCTTGAGCTTCTAAGAATCTGTTATTATCGCCATTACCTGAAGTTTGGAAATTATCTCTTCTAATTCTTCCAGCAACTTTAAGTGCGTTACTTGTATTGCCTGAAGCTGGGTCTAAATAATAGGCAGTGTTACTTGAGTCATAGAAGATTGGCGCGCGCATTTGGTTATTTGCAAGGAAGTAACCACTTGCTGTTTGTGCTTCTCTGCTACCATTATAACGTAAATCTATATAACCATTTCTTTGGCCATATAACATCCATTCGTTATCAATGTCGTTATAGATACCCATTTCACTGGTATTTGCCATGAGCACATAGTTACCTTCAATAGAGTAACCAGCCCACCCAGATCGTCGGCCGCCAACCATGACAGAACCATAATTACCAGACGATTCGTCCATGTAATATGTTGTTCCGTGGTTCATGTAGTATCTTAAGGCTTGAACTGCATTGAATCTTGATGTGCTTGCTGGGTCTGTGTAATATCCCGTGTTATTACTATCATAGAAGATAGGAGCTCGCATTGAAACATCTGCGATTAAGTTTCTACTAAAGTCTGTGTAGTATGATCTTGTGTGACTACCGTAAGCTGCAAATATTTGTAAAGAACCAAAAGAAATACTGTTAGATGCATGTGACCAAGTTGGTACAATTCTAATTCTAAAGTTATCGTTATAACCGCCACCAACAGCAAAGTTACCTGTTATAACAGTACCACCAGGCCAACTACTTTGCCCGGTTCTAGATTGGTGAAGTGTAAATCCGGTTTCCCATGGATTAGTTACAGTCTCTTTAGATTCAACATAGACAGCGAAACTGTTACCGTTTGTACTGTGCGTGATCGATACACCATTACAGAAGGAATATCCTAAAGTATTAGAGAAGTAAATGACGAATTCTTGATAAGTTCGACTTAGTGTAAGTCCACCCCATTGGTGCGCAGCTAATCCATCTAATATTCCGTCACAATTTCCAAGGTTTGTCCAAGTACTTCCGTTTCTACCATATAATGTTGCATTTTTATGTCTTGCTACGTCGAATGTACTACCATTAGCTCCTGCGTTACCGCCTGAGAATAATACTTGACCTAAGAAATATGGATGTAAATTATAATTTGTACCACCAACAAGTCCAACATCAGTATCTAATGCATTTAAGACTGAAGTGCCACCTGGGTCTGTGTAATATGCAGTGTTTTGTCTGTCATAGAATATTTGAGCGTATGTATTTCTTGTAGTAAGTGTATCGCCGTCACCTCTAATTAAGAAGTTTGTTGTGCCAGATAGTCCGCCGTCAAGGAATGCAATATCTTCACCACCAGATGTGGCAATTTTAAAGTGAGCATCATTTGTGTCTGTTGCTTGAATATAACCACGGATGTTATTACCAGAAGTTTCAAACTGAAGATCATTACCATCATTAATGGTCATTGCAGCAATCATTGACCTACTTGCTGGATCCATATAACGAGCAGTATTGTTACTATCGTAGTAGATATTAGCAGAAACTTGTAATGCTCTGAACTTCTCGTAACCGGTACCAGGATTATTTCTTATTTCAATAGTACCATCGGATGCCATTGAGATTGTTGAAGCAACAACATTACCCCAGTGGAATCCTAAAACTGGTGGAGTCGCTGCACCAGTTGCTGTATAGTTAGATTCTCTTATCTCGATCGCTGCAGTTGAATAACCTCTTGATGTACTTGACGAAGCAAACTCAAAGTTACCTTGCAATAAACTACCGCCGCCTGGTTCAATCCAACGACTTGTTGAATTAGAATCATAGTAACGAGGAGCGTAAACATTTCCTTGGAAGTCTGCAGAGTCGTTATCAATATTTACACGTTGTGTTCCACCGGTCCATACTCTAAATGTATCATTAGCAGCAAAACCAATGTAAGTATTTGTGTCACCACGATGACGAATATAATCATCAATATCAATTGTATTTAATTGTGAGTCGCCATTTGGGTCTAAGTAATATGCTGTATTATCACTTGCGTAAAATAATGGTGATCTTGCTGAATTAGCAAATAATGCGTATGCTCTATACGTTTGGAATAATCCGTCGTTTCTTAATCTGAATCCAAGCTGTGGGCCAATTGAATAACTATTAGTAGTAGCAAAGGCCATGTGAGTGCCGTCACCATTATTAGCAGAAACATAGATACCAGCTTGTGACTCACTTATAGAAGAGCCTTGGAAAGTAATTGCTGCTTGGCGAGGTGCACCACTAGCTGCGGCACCGTTACGTATATGGATTGTTCCAAGAATGCTTTTTGCTACATTAAAGTTACCATTACCTGAAATTGTTGCTGTGTTGTGTCGTAAATTAATGGAGTTCATTTCACTTCGTGAGTTGAAATCTCCGTAGAAACTGTTATCATCGGCATCATAATATCTTGACGCGTAAACATTGTCAATGTTTGCTGCAGTTGCGTATATGTTAGCCCATTTATAATTTGTTAAACCTAAGGAACCAGTATTAGTAACTCTTGGAATAACATTACCACCAGCTGCTCCACTGTTTGTACCAAATACATAGTGTGTAGTAGCCTCTGAAGATTCAAACGCCATTGCCATATTAGCGCCTGACGTATATGAGTTATCAGAATGCCAAGCTTTAATAGAAACTGTTTGTAATCCACTTAATCCTGGTGTTTCAGAAGAACCTTGGTCGGTCATTGTAATACCGACACCACCACCATTACTTTGTTTTTGTAATTCTATACCTGAGCCCCAAACTTCAAGTTTGTTTCTTGCTCTTACTGTTGAATTACTTACTCTAAATCTTTCAGTACCATTAGTGTCGATTTTAACAGCATCGTTACCTGGGAATCCAATTAAAGTATTTGTGTCACCACGATGTCTTACATAATCATCAATGTCTACAGTATTTAATTGTGAATCACCATTTGGATCAACATAGTATGCAGTGTTATCATATGAATAGAATCTATTAAACCAAGCATCACCAGTTGAATAAACGGTTTTATTATTTCTGATTCGTAAGTAAGTAGCATCTGTCATATGCAGACCGCCACCCCAACCAAATCCTAATTCTTCGTCTTTAAGGAATGATGAAGTACCACGACCAAATACAATTGCGTCGTCGTTTGATGTTAATTGAATAGAACCATTGACATGTAATTTATTGTTTGTTATACTACCAACCAATGGAGTATTATCCATTGAGGTGTAAGATACTGAAGAACCGCCAACAACGAAGTTTCCATCGTCAAGAGCAACTGCTACTTCATTACCACCACTTGTCCAGAATCCGATGTGTTGACTGTTTTGAGGTGTAAGATATAAATTACCAGATGAATCACCTCTAAACGCTGCAGGAGTAGCACCTCCACCATCAGCTCTAAATTCAATATATCTGTTACCAGCGTTAAATGGATTTACACCAGCATCAATTCTGTTAAGGTACATTAGTGAATAAGCACCAGACCTATATTGACCACTGATCGCCATTGTTGTACTTTGATTTGTTGCTATATCTGCATCGCCAGCTAAAACAATACCACCCGTGCCTGTATTATCACTCCAACGAGCTGAGTTAGCAATATTAGCAATACGAACACTACCATTTAATGTTGCCGATAATGTAGCGTCTGCAGGATTTAAATAATATCCAGTTGAATTTCTATCTACAAATCTGTCAGCTAATACATCAGAATAGAATGTTGTATTAGTATTAGTAATATTTGCGCGTTCAACACCACCAGTAACAAACGTTTGACTGTCAGCAGCATCAAAACCTAGGTAGTTATTTGTATCACCATTATGACGAATGTAATCATCAATGTTGATATCATTCATTACAGAAGTACCAGCAAAGTTACCGTAGTATGCTGTATTATCAGTATCGTAGAAAAGTGGAGAACGGACTGAACCTGTGGCTGTTGTAAATGTACTAACTTCTAATCTTTCAACACCGCCTGTAACTATTCTAAATTGGTCAGCTGCATGGAATTGTAAGTAAGTATTAGTATCGCCATCAGCAATAATCTCACCAACTAGACTGATATCGTTAATTCTTGAAGTACTAGCGAAGTCACCATAGTAGGTTGCGTTATTTGAATCGAAGTATTTTTGAGCGTATAATTGAGGGAAAATACCGTCAACAGTTGATGTTAAATACGTTGCGTTGATTTCTAATCGTTCAACTGCGTTTGTGGTAAAGATAATATTATCAGCAGAATCAAAACCGAAAAATGTGTTTGTATCACCGTTGTGTTGAATGTAATCATCAATACCAACACGGTTTAATACAGAAGTAAGATTAGGATCTAAGAGATAAGTATTATCGTCTGAGTCAAGGAATCTTGAGGCTGATAGATCACCACTGAACGTACCGTCTACTGCTGTAATATTTCCATTTACATCAAGATCACCAAATACAGTTACACCACTATTATTTGCTGTAAGTCTTGTTGTGGTATCAGTGAGAAGCCTAATTGTGTCATCTTCAAATGCAACAGCCGTACCAGTATCGCCATTATGAGTAATTGCGTTATCAATTCCAACAGTGTTCATGAGGGAAAGGCCAGCAGGATCCGCATAATAAGCATTATTGTCTGCGTCAACAAATCGTTTACCAATTACATCTGTTCCTGCAGTTACTGTAGACCCTGCAGTTACGGTAGTTCCTGCTGAAACTGAACCAGCAGTTGCCGATATATCACCAGCGGTCGCTGTTATGTCTTGCCCTGCAGTTACATCGTTACCAGCAATAACATCTCCTACTGTTGCAGTAACGTTTCCTGTTGTTGCCGTTACTCCAGTCCCACCTGTTACGGTTGTTCCTGCTGATACACTTGTACCTGCACTTACTGAACCTGCAGTTGCAGCAATATCACCCGCGGTTGCTGTTATATCGCCTGCAGTTGCAGTTATGTCTTGGCCAGCAGTTACATCGTTACCAGCAGTTACGTCGCCAACAGTTGCTGATACATTACCCGTTGTTGCTGTAACACCTGTACCACCAGTTACTGTAGTTCCTGCTGCTACTGAGCCAGCTGTTGCTGATATATTACCAGAGGTTGCTGTAATATCGTCAGCTGCAACTATATTACGATCAGCAGTTACGTCTCTTCCTGCCTCAACATCTCTTTCAACTTCGAGGTCGCCGTCTGCATCTGACTTCATTGCCCAGTTAGCAGAACTGTTTAAAAATCCAATTTCGCCGTTATTAGAATATAGAGTTCTATTGACTCCAGTACCATCCAGGAAGACCTGTGCAGGACCTGTATTATCCCCTATGGTAAGGTCGCCCTCTATGGTTATATTACCCTGAGCCACATCATCAACGTCACTACGTATAAACTGGGATCCTTCTAGCCCATCTACAGTATCAGCATCAAAAAGATTTCCTGACCCTTCATCTGCAGTTGTAATAATGCGGCCGAGTACAGCGTTGTTAACTTCTAACTGCCAATAGTCTGATGCTTCATTCCATATTAGTTTGGCGTTATCTGCTGTGCCTCTTTCAATTTCAATACCACCGTTTTCTGTAGGACTACTTCCAACAAAATTACTATTAAGTGTAATAATATTATCTGCAAGAAGAATTTCTTCAGTATTAACAGTAGTTGTATTACCTGAAACTGTGAGATCACCAGAAATTACTAGATTATTCTGAATGGTATAGCTACCAGCCATGATATCTGAAATATCAGCTCTAACAAATTGTGCTGCTTCTAAACCATCTACTGTATCAGCGTCAAGATTATTGCCAGAGCCTTCATCAGCAACTGTAAGTATTCTATTACCATCAATTGTTGTATTAGATAAGCCTGTGAACTCATTACCGGTGTTGGATATAACTAAGCGATCGCCACCGTTATATTGTATTGAGACCCCGCCGGTGTCGTTATAGAATATAATACCGTTATTTTGGCCGGTATTAACTAACTGATAATCACCAGTAGTAATGTTTTTAACTTGGAGTGAAGCGGTATCGCCTTGGAACTGGCCGATAACTGCGTTGTTACCACCAGAGTTGGTTATTTTAAGCGTAGGGGTTCCAGCAGTCGCTTGTGAAAGGACTGTGTCACCGGTTACTTGAAGCTTTTCGCCAGTATCAGTAGTACTACCAATAACAGCGTTTTCGGGCGTTAAGAGGCCGTTCTTAACTATAAATTTCTTATCATTGGCCATTCGGTTCACTCTCCCCAGATTGGCATATTAACATCGATTATGTTTTTGCGTTATACCTTTATTTATTTAATCTTTTATAAGCGTCGCAGCAATTTTGTAAGTAGTTGAGTTAGCGCTTGTAGCTGTAGCATCTAAAGTTACAGCACTTGCTGCAAATGTAACTTCATAATCTGCTAAGCTTGTATTAGTGTATATAGATCCGAATTCAGTTGCGTAAGCAGCCGAACCATCATGTACTACTAATAATTTTGTTATGTGTCGGTTAGTACCTTGAGTTGCTGTAATAATTAACTCTGCGCTATTATATGTAGCGTGGTCAAATTCAAAAATTGTTTGAGCAAATGCGAATGATGTACTACTTTCACCAGAAGATAAATCAATCTCATCAAGTAGTATATTATTAGCTGTTAGATTTGGAACAGTTAAATCACCGGTCATTACATCGCCGGTTACATTAACATATCTTGCGTCTGCAATGTTTATTGTTAATACTGCAAGATTAGCTTTCGTAAATCCTACAACATGACCAAACTCATCGAAGTTCATACTCTCAATAACTTCAGCGTTTGGTAGATCTAAAACACCAGTATTCGCAACACTTGAAGTATCAGCATGTGATAAAGTAATATTGCTACTTAGTGCACCACCGCCTGATAATCCGTTTGTTCCAGTTACTGATGTTGTTTTTGGTACAAATATAGTATTGGATTCAGTTTCAGTGTAGTATCTATTGTCTAACTGGCCAGCGTCTAATTCTGTTTCAGTGTAGTATCTATTGTCTAACTGACCTGCGTCTAATTCAGTCTCTGTATAATAACGATTATCAAGTTGACCAGCGTCTAATTCTGTTTCAGTATAATACTGGTTATCTAACTGACCAGCGTTTAATTCAGTTTCAGTAAAGTATCTGTTATCAAGTTGACCTGCATCTAATTCTGTTTCTGTATAATAACGATCATCAAAATCAACTTGATCTAAACCTGTAACGTGTCCATAAGTATCGAGAACTACATCTTGTATTACTTGACCACCACTACCTAATACACTTGCTTGTGTTGAAGTATCAGCGTGGTCTACTGTAATTGTTGTATTGGCAAATTGGTTGGCAGTAAATGTACCACCCCCGCCTAATGCGTTTCCAGCAGTAATTGTAATCGTTGCATTGCCGACTGTGCCAGAGGCAGCAGCAGTTGCTGCACTAATAATATCTTGTGCGTGTTGACCATCTAATAAGTCAGCATCTAAACCAGAGGTTGTTCCATCAACTGTAATTAATGCGGCAAGTATTTCACTGGCTGTTTGATCTGCAGTTGCACTAGCTTCTATAAGATCAAGTTTAGCGCCGTCAACTGAAACATCACGACCATCAACTGTACCTGATATTGTAATGTTTCCATTAATATCGAGTTCGCCAAAGTTGTGAATATTTGCAAGGAAGTTTGTTCCGTCACCACCTTCTAAGTTCAGAGTTGTATTTGCTGAATGCCATGTAAGACTTTCAATACCACTAACAGCAGTATTTCCCGCAGAGGTTATTCTACCATCTGCCCCAACTGTAAAGTTTGGTATTTGTGAAGCAGAACCATAAGTAGCAGCCACAACACCTGTTGTTGATAACGAGGCAGTTAATGAAGCATCTGCTAAATCAGTAAAGGTTGCAGCGCCAGTAACATCACCAGTTAGTGTAAGTGTTGGATCTGGTTTGTTTGTAGCGTTTGAAAAATCACTATAGAAAGCACTATTTGCGCCGTCTAATAAATCAGCATCTAAACCTGAACCAGCTCCATCAACAGTCTTAATAGCAGTTAATATTTCACTTGCTGTTTGGTCTGCTGTTGCATTATTTTCTATGGTATCTAATTTAGTACCATCAGCTGCTAAGTCTCTGCCATCAACAAGGCCGGTAACTGTAATAGCACCAGTAACATCAATTCCTGCACCAAAGTTAACGTTGTCATCAAAGTCTGATATAATAGTATCAAATTGAGAGCCGTCACCAGTTACAATTTGATAAGTATTATTTGCTTGATACCAAGCAGTATTTGCGATACCTGCAACAGAAGCTTCTGAAACACTCGTAATACGGCCATCAGCTGCAACAACAATAACTGGTATAGAAGTTGCACCACCGTATGTGTTTGGTGTAACACCTGACGCTGCAATATCAGCAGTCAATGTACCACTTGTTAGGTTTGTTAAAGTAACATTACCTAATAAATCACCAGCAAGAGTAATTGTTGGGTCAGGCTTATTAGTCGCGTTTGTGAAATCAGTATAGAAAGAACTATTCGCGCCGTCAAGTAAATCGGCATCTAATCCTGAGTACTCTCCGTCAACTGTTTTAAGCGCAGTCAATATTTCTGAAGCAGTAAGGTTAACTTCGGCGCCGGATTCTATATTATCAAGCTTTGTGCCATCTGCTAATATATCTCGGCCGTCTACGGTTCCTGTGACTGTTATATCACCATTTACTGTAAGATTTGTAAATGTACTTATTTCTTCTTTAAAAGTACTACCGTCAACAGTAGATATTTCAAAAGTATTATTTGCTTGATACCAAGTAGTATCAGAGACACCTGCTACAGCAACATCAGCAGCTGCAGTTAATCTACCATCTTCATCAACAGTAAATGTTGGTATTTGTGAGGCAGAACCATAAGAACCAGCTGTGACCGCAGTATTTGCAAGTTCAGTAGTAATGTTTATCGTACCATTACCAAGATCTGTTAAGGTGGTCGTCCCTGACCCTGTCGTCTTCCCTGTTATATTAACGTCAATCTGTGGATCTGGTTTGTTCGTTGCATTTGTAAAATCTAAATAGTACGAACCTTCTTGTCCATCTAATTGATCGGCGTCAAATCCGTTCCCTGCGCCTTCATCACCAGCGGTAATGATTCTTCCAATTGTTCCACCCGAAGCAATTTCCCAATAATCATTTGCTTCATTCCATTGTAGAACTACGTTACTGCTTGTTCCTCTCTCAACTTCAAGACCTGCATCTTGCGATGGCGAACCTGTATGATTAGCATTAAGAGTAATAATGTTATCGGCTAACTGAATTGTTTCCGTATTAACATATGTTGTATTTCCTGAAACTGTAAGATCACCTGTAACAATAAGGCTTCCAGACATTGTGTCGTCTTGATCAGATCTTAAGAATGAGGTAGAGTCAATGCCATCTAATAAATCAGCATCTAATCCTGAGTTAGCACCATCGACAGTTTTAATTAAGGTAAGTAGGTCGTTAGGATCCGCACTAAACTCAACAACAGAATCTACTCCACCAGTGCTTTGCTTAATGTAGATTTTACCGTCGGCTGTATTTATAGCTAGTTCGCCTAAAGCTAGCTGTGCGGTGGTAGGTACTCGTCCTTGAACGGCACTTCTTCTTAATTTAATCGTTGTCGACATATGTATGTCCTTTATATCATAAGCCTATTTAGGCGATATTAAAAGGTTCCTCCATCAAGCGTTGTGACGGCTACATCACCGCTCGTTACAGTAAAGTTTGCTGTGTTAAACGAAGCTACACCAATATTGGTATCACTTGCTAATTCACCAGCAATTGTTATTTGATTATTTGCAACAGTTGTATTTATTCCTTCACCAGCAGCAAAGGTAATTGTTTCACCAAGAGCAACTGTATCTACAGTTCCAGTCTCAGCACCAATCAAAATACCACTTGTTGTTAAATTATCTAGCTCTGATTGTAAAAATCTCTTATTAATAGCATCTTGGGGGTTGACAGCGTCAGCTAATTGTGATATAATAATGTTATCGACATTCAAATTACCATTGGATGATATTGTGATATCTCCAGTGGAGTTACTAATAGTATTGTTTGAGAATGTTAAATCTGATCCAATAACTATTTGACCGTCAACATTTAACCCTTTAATTCTAGAGTTATAACCAGCAGGGTTTAAAAGATAATTTATATCCTGACTATCAATAAAGTTTCTAGAGAAGACAGAACCATCATTTGTATACCAACTGTTATTCAGTGTATCAAAATAAGTACCAAAGTTAAGTGAGCTACTTAAGAAACCAAGTTTAGTTCCTTGAGCATACATGTACATATTCGATGCACCAGTACCAAATGTAAGAGTAGTACTAGGCTTATTATAACCAAGGTGTAAGTCAGCAAGTCTTGAAGTAGCTGCCGGTTCTGTAAAGTAATTTGTATCTTCTTTATCTGCAAATCTAGTAGCAGCAAGAACACCGTTAGCTGTATCTCCACCTTGAACATTAAGGTATCGAACATCTAAAGGAGCTAAATCTAAAGTTGTATTAATTGAAACATTTGAGTTGCTTATTACTCTACCATTACCAGCTACAGCACCTGTTAAGTCAATATCAAACGAATTAGTAACAAAATCTAATTTTTGTATTGCATTATTAGATGTAACCGTAATACCACGTTCGTAATTACCATTTCTAACAGCGTCTTCAAGAACACCGTAAATAGAAGGTACGAAGTCGACAACCGCGTTGGAAGAAACCGATAAAGGAATATTTACAATAGAACGAACACGTCCGTAAACATCAAACTCAAAGTTTGGTACTGTTCCTTCAACACCAGCTTCTCTTAATCCTACAAACGATTGCCATACAGGATCTAATCCAATTTGTACAACATTGTTTCCGCTATCGTATGTTTCAATAGTAAGAGCAGTACCTATGTCTATAGCAGCTCTATTATTATCTTGTAGTAAATCTAAATTGTAAGTATTGGCGCCTTTAGTAACAGTAAATGTTCTTGCAAAGCCACCATTTTCTAAATAGTTATAATTGACCGCATCAGTATTTGCAACTGGGTCTGACACACCAGTAATAATTGTAGCACCAGCATCAATCTTACCACCTGATCCTAAGTCAAAAGTTATATTAGTTCCAGCAGCAGTCGTAATAGAACCCGTGGCTCCAAGTTTAAACCTTGAAGTCCCTGCTGTAACAAAGTTTAGTTCGTCATTATCGGCGCCAGGACTTGACTCTGCTTCAATAAAGGTATCTTGGTCAACGTCTTTAACACCGCCAAGGCTTGCCCATGCCGCTCCACTATATCCTTCAAATACTCCATCAGAATTATTGAATCGAACCATACCAGCAGCAAGAGGAGTTGGTCGTTCTGCTGTTGTGCCAACAGGTACTGTAAACGCTCCAGTTGTATCTACTGTAACTACTTCAGTATCACTGTCAAGTGTTCGTATATGTAAAGTATTCCAATTAGAACCAGTAGCACCTAGATTATAAGTCGCGTCGTCTTTTGGAATTAGATTACTTGTAAAGTCTGCAACAACATTAATCGTGTCTTGTACTTGGTCACCAAGAGTCAAATTACCAGCGATCGATACATCACCAGTAAACGAACCGCCACCATCAACTGTGAATGTTGTGCCGTCAAAAGTTAGTTTGTTACTATCAGTTAGTTCTCCGCTAGTACCAGCAAACGTTACTCGCCCTGATGTTAGATCTAAAACATTAATACTTGGTACTGTAACCTGTGTACCACCAAATACTGAATCATCACCGATAGTTAATCCACCACTAATGTCAACACTACCAGTAACATTAAGGTCAGTACCATCGTATGTTAGACCGTTACTACCCTGTAATTGACCGTTAGCTCCTGCAACAAATACTTGACCTATTGCAACTGTTTCGATTGTTGGAGCTACTATAAACTGTGAAGTGGCGTTGACTGCCATGTGGCTGCCATCAAACTGAATATTGTTATTTGAAGATAGCGCACCGGTATCGGTTACGAACATCATTGTGTTCGCTTCAAGGTTACCTACTGATAAACTATCTCCTGATAAACCACCTGACGTACTAAAGTCTCCATCAACTGTAATACCACCGACGATTGTTAAATTTGTTCCATCCCATGCAAGGTTTGCTTCACCGCGCAAGTCACCGCCAGGTCCACTAGTAACAACCGACCCAGAAGGAATAGTTGAAACAGCTGCTGCACCAAATGTTGCTCCGCCTGTAGCAAAGTCAAACACAACCTCATCGTTAGGACCGTATTTTAAATCACCATCGGCTTCGAGCGACATTCTTTGAACGCCTGCCGTCTTGAATTTTAATTGGTCGTTATCTGAGCCAGGAGAATCTTCAGCAGTAATTAATGTATCTTTATCAACGTCTTTTACTGAACCTGCTAATTCTGACCAACCTACACCGTCATAACCTTCAAATCTTTCGTCAGAACTGTTATAACGAATCATACCAACTTCGTTGTTAGCAGGACGATCTGCGGTTCCACCTACAGGTAATACAAATGCTCCTGTTTCATCAATTGAAACAACACCTGAAGAACTCTTTAAGGAAGGAGTAAATAATCTATGCCAGTTTTTAGTAGGTGTACCTAAACTGTATAAACCTGAAGCGTCAGGAATAAGATCAGAAGTAAAATCTGCAACGACGTTAATTGTATCAACTTGATTATCACCTAGTGTAAGATTACCACCAATAGTAATGTTACCTGTAATATCGGCATCGCCTTCAACTGTAAGCGTTGTTCCATCAAATCTTAACTTATTAGAGTCTTGTAATTCGCCATTCGTGCCTGCAGTTATTATTCTGCCCGATGTTAAATCTGTAACATTAACCGAACCTAATTCTGATTGTCCAGGTACTTGAAGTATATTTAAAAATACACCACCAGTTGCTGTAATGGAAACATCATCAAAGGTAAGATTGGCAGAGTCAATTAATTCACCATTGGCTCCAGCATACATTATTCGACCTTGAGTCAAATCTTGTATATTAACAGAGCCTAGTGTTGCTTGACCAGTACTTACGTCAAGGTCATCAAGGAATACACCACCCGAAGCAACAATACTTGTGCCATCGAATCTTAAATTATTGGAGTCCTGTAATTCTCCATTAGCTCCTACTGTAACAACACGGCCTGATGTTAGATCTTCAACATTTAATGAACCAACTTCTGCCTGACCTGTAACATCTATACCTTGTAAAAATGCACCGTTAGCAGCAGTGAATAATCCGTTTATTGTTAGTACAGTAAGACCTTCAATCTCTGTTGTTGTTTCGCCTAATGTAAGAGATGTTGTACCGAGTGTAATATCGGTAGAAGATATAATAGTTGAATTGGCAGAAAAGTTAAGAGGATTAAAACTGACATTATCAAAATCAGTAACATGTCCGAATGTATCAATTGATATATTTTTCGGATAAGATAAATTTGAATTTGTTGTGCTTACTGCGTTTGAAGTATCTGCATGGCCGATAACCACATTGGCAGCTTGATCGTATACTGTTTGAGTAACGATAATACCATTAGCACTTTCTATTTGTTGAACATAACTGCCTATTGTGTCTATACCAAGAACAACAGAATCTGGAACAATTTGTGGTTTTCGTTCTGCTGGGGCTACAATTGATGTTGTTGAGCCTTCCTTTGGGACGGCCTTGATCGATCGACCACCGCCGATCTTAACCTTTATTGACACTTACGAAACCTCCGTAACAGTATCGACTATGAATGCTAAGCCTTCAACTATTTTAGATCTCTCTCCTGTTTGTTTTTGCATGATTACATCATATTGGTATTTTCCAGGCTTAATCAAGTCTGTTTGCTGATCAGTTAAAACAAGAGTAATATCATTGTTAGAAGTTTCTATAGTAAAGTTTGCGATACTCGTAGAGTCAGAATACACCTTTTTGATGCTTGAATAGAAGCTGTACACGGCGATTTCAGAAGCAGAATAATCAGTACCAACCTCATTGAAAAGTTCAATGGTGGTTCTAAAATCACAGCCTTTATCGATGTATATATTTGCTCTTGATGCCATTGGAGATAAACCTTTATTTTAATATCTTACATTATCTATATTATTTATTCGCTTTATTACCAGTCCGTCTCCAATATAATAACTTCTGGAGTTAGTCCTAGTGCTTTTGCGGCCGAGAGACGAATATTACCAGCTACGAGTTGATATTCGTAGCCCAGATTGTTGGGTGCGCGTAATATTATAGGACATTCAACTTTGCCATTGAAATCGTTTACTAAGCCTGCACCAATAAATTGAGTAATTACTCTACTTACGTCTCTTCTAACACCATCCATCCGCAATTTTTTAAAGATAGCATCTATACTTTTAATATTCCAGCTACCACTATTTTGCAGCCTACTCCACATTGGCCCTCTGAGCTTTTCAGGCTGAGCGCTATAAAATAAACCTTCTAAATATCTTAACTGATCTTGTACAGCTTGAGGGTCATTACCTACATAGTCTCTTGTTATGCGCTCAAACTCAGTGCGCTCATCTCTGAACTCGCCCTTATAATATCTAACCACATTATTCTTCCAGTAAGTTTAATCTAGATTCAATATCATTAATTAAGCCTAGTAACTCAGTAGCTCCACCAGCTTCAATAGGAGCATGTGATATTTCTTGTAATATTTCGATCTGTCGTTGTTGCTCTTTAATTGCTTCAATCAACGTACCAACTATGTTACCGTATTGAACATGCTTAATACCTTCGTCACTTTCTGTAACAACAGAAGGAAGAACAGTTTCAATTTCTTGTGCTATTACACCAGTACCTGGTTGACTATTTTCTTTCCAATTAAAGTTAACACCACGCATGTTAATAACTTTAGAAAGTGCATTTTCAATTGTTTCTACATTTTCTTTAAGTGACTCATCAGACGTTGAGTTAAAGTTAGCAGCTGTAATATCGCCAGTAGTAGTAACAGTGAATGCTTGTCCGTCTAAGTTACCACCCAACTGAGGAGTTGTATCTTCTACGACATTACTTAATGTACCGCCACCGCCAATTGTAATTGTTTTAGTTGCGCCTGTTCCAGATGCTACAACACCTGAACCTACAAAGTTAATAGTTGAGGCTGCCGTCGCTAATGATGAGCCTTCATCTTGCACAGTAATAGCACTACCGCCACCGGCAATTGTAATTGTTTTAGTAGCGCTTGTTCCAGATGCTACAACACCCGCACCAACAAAGTTAATAGTTGAGGCCGCTGTTGCTAATGATGAGCCTTCATCTTGTACAGTAATAGCACTACCACTTGAAGGCCATGACGTAATTGTCGCGCCATTAAGTGTAGCTGAACCATCAATCTTAAGATTTTCTAATGTTAACTCGTCGTCATTAGCTGTATAGTAGAAGTTCTGTTCACCACCTGGGTTTGGAGAAGTTGTACCATATAATGGTCGTACTCCGCTACCACCTTGTACCATGGTGATAAACATTGCAGTACCTTGTAAACCAGATGTGTGTAAGCTTGGGACATCTAGTCCAGTACTGCCGCCGGCAGTACCTTGAACACCTTGTGAACCTGCTGGTCCTTGTGCACCGTTATTACCTCCAGTACCCTGAGTTCCTTGAATACCAACACCACCAGCACCTGTAAGACCTTGAGCACCAGTGTTACCTAATGGACCTTGGAATCCTGCAGAACCCTGTGGACCAACTTCAGAACCAGCCGGGCCTTGAGGACCTGCTGGTCCTTGACCGCCAGCACCAACAATTCCCTGTGAGCCTCTAGGACCTTGAACACCAACACCGCTTGGGCCTGAGCCACCTTGGAAACCGAATGGACCTTGAGTACCTGTTGTTCCTTGAGAACCAGCTCCACCGCTACCGCCGTCTAGACCTTGATAGCCTTGGATACCGACGTCGCCTTGTATACCTTGGAAACCACCGCCTCCGTCGTTACCTTGCGCACCTTGGTTGCCTTGCATTCCTTGCGCGCCCTGAGTAGACGTTGCACCAACCAGTCCTTGGAAACCTATTGGACCTTGAGTACCCTGGATACCCATGTCACCTTGCGGTCCTTGAGGTCCTGCACTTCCTGCACCTTCATTTCCTTGAGCACCTTGGAAACCTAATGCACCCTGTGCACCAAGTCCAGTCATACCTTGTACACCTTGGAATCCTTGTACACCTTGTATGCCCTGAAGTCCTTGAACTCCAAGACCAGTTACACCAGAGATACCTTGTGGGCCTTGAACACCTTGAATACCGTCACCGGTTGTTCCTTGAGGACCACTGCCTCCATCGGAACCTTGCACACCTTGTGTACCTTGCGGACCAGATCCACCTAAACCTTGAACACCTCGTTCGCCTTGAATACCTTGAGTACCAGAGCCCTCAGCACCTTGGAAACCAAATCCATCAGTACCTTGAGGTCCTTGTATACCTTGAGTACCACCACCAGTTAAACCTTGTGTACCTTGAGAACCAGGTCCGCCTGGTTGGCCTTCGCCACCATCACCACCTTGTAAACCCTGAGGGCCGTCAGATCCTTGAACACCTTGAATACCCTGTGTACCTTGTCCACCAATACCGCCTGAACCAGCAATACCTTGTAAACCTTGTACACCTTGCAGTCCGTATCCACCTTGAACACCTTGACCACCTTCAGCACCAACCCCGCCTGGGCCTTGTAAACCTTGTAAACCTTGAATACCAGCACCGGTTATACCTTGAACACCTTGTAGACCTTGAGCACCTTGAGAACCGCCAGTACCTTGAGAACCAGCTTCACCAGCACCTGTAAGACCTTGAAGACCTTGTAATCCTAAGTCGCCTTGGATACCTTGCAGTCCTTGTAAACCTTGAATACCATCTGCTCCAGCACCTATTAGACCTTGTAATCCTTGAACACCCTGAGAACCAATACCACCAGTTGATCCTTGAGCACCAGCGCCTGTAAGACCTTGCAAGCCTTGTAAACCTTGAGGTCCTTGTGGCCCTTGGATACCTTGAGCACCAGTTGAACCTGTTGCACCAGCGTCACCAGTTCTTGCAAATGTGATTGTAATATCGTCAGCATCTGATAGTGTGCCGTTACCATCAACATGAGCACAACCCACATTGAAATAACCACCGATTGGTGTTGCTGTGGATATCGTGTATAAATGGAATATCTCAGGTGAACCAACTTTTGTAATCTTAAAGTGGCCTTTAATCGGCGACGTAGAATCATCAATGGTTGCTAAGAATGTAGAGATATCAATAAAGTTATCGTCACGATTATCAATGTACATTGCAGTACCAGATGATAATGTGCTATTATTAATTCTTAATTTACCAGTTCCTGGATCACCGTTAGCCACCGAGCTGTCGAAAGTATAATCAAAGGTTACACCACCGAATGAACCAGATGTTCCTTGTAAACCTAAAATACCTTGTATACCCTGTGTACCTTGTGTACCAGCACCAGTTAAACCTTGTGTTCCTTGAATACCAGTTGTTCCTTGAACACCTTGAATACCTGCTGGACCACGAGGAACAAATGTAATTAGAGTAGTTGGCCCGTGAATCGCGTTAACAGAAGTCTGCCAGTTAGTAACGTTACCGTCAACATAATTAACATCCCAGTAACCGTAATTATTTGAAGCACTGTCCCACGTCCAACCAGTAATTTCGTATATTAACCAATGATGTCCAGCCGGACCAGAACCTGACTCGTAATTACCTTCTTGTATTTTTAGATAACCTTTAACTGTACCTGGTTGACCAGCAATAAAATCAAAGAAATCGTCTACTTGTTCATCGAACTGATCAGTAGGAATATCATCAATTGTAATTAATGTAGCAAGTGTTGGGTTAGCATTATTGAATTTGAAATTGTTTGTGCCAGGATCAGTACCACCAAGTGTGTTATTAACAAAGTTCCATGGGAATGTTAATCCACCATATTGTCCTTGTTCACCTTGTAAGCCTTGCAACCCTTGAATACCGGTTGTTCCTTGAACACCTTGAACACCTTGTCCACCAGTACCACCTTGTACTCCTTGTAGACCCTGTAGTCCCTGAGAACCTGTTATCCCTTGTGTACCCTGAGTACCTTGAATTGATTCGCCTTGAACACCCTGTAAACCCTGAAGGCCTTGGAATCCTTGGATACCTTTTTCGCCTTGAATACCCTGAGTACCTTGGAAACCTAGTTGGCCTTGAACACCTTGAACACCCTGGATACCTTGTAAGCCACGATCGCCATTTCTTGAGAATGTGACTCTTAAATTTGTAGAATTAGAAAATGCAGTTGCACCATTTAAACGTGTAACATCACATTGCCAATAACCAGTTTTATCTGTAATAAGATCAATTCTGAAAAGTACTTGTTCAGCATAATTAGCAGAATTAACTACTCTAATATAACCTTTAGGTGAACCTGTTAGTGCATCTAATTCAGTAAGTAATCCATCCATAACATTGACAGCGTTTGCTTCTTCGTCGTCAATCCATAGTTTTAAGTTAGCAGAAGAGAAGTTTACAGAACTGAACCTTAAGTTACCGGAGCCGGGATCTGCGTCGGTAGTAGCATTTCCGTAAGTATACTCGTATGAAATACCTCCGAAGTCACCAGCTGAACCTTGTGTTCCTTGTGGTCCTTGTAAACCTTGAACTCCTTGTGGCCCGATTGAACCTTGTGTACCTTGAACTCCTTGTAGCCCTTGAACACCTTGAATACCAGTTGTTCCTTGAACACCCTGCGGACCTATAACTCCTTGAATACCTTGAATACCAGTTGTTCCTTGGGGTCCTATTGGCCCTTGAACACCTTGAATACCTCGATCACCAGAAACATCAAAAGCAACTAATAACGGGTAACTAATATAAGTACCTGGATTACCAGAATCTTCTATAACAAAATGTTCCTTAGTAGCAGAACCAGCTAAGAATGTTACATCTAATTCCCAATAAGTACCACCAATATCTTCAACGATGTCTTGTACTGAGAAAATTGCGTATCGTGATGGTTCATCGCGCTTTGTTATTTTTACATAAGCTTTATTAGCAGATGATGAACTAGCAATATATTGATATAGACCATCTAAGTTATTATTAAACGAGTCATCATCATTAATCCAAATCTTAGTAACACCAGTAAATGTAGTGTTTGTTGATGGATTATTAAATGTCATGAATCCACCTGCAGGAGCAGGAGATTCAGTTATAGCGTTACCGAGAACATATTGAACTATTGTACCGGAGTCGTCACCATTAAACCCTTGTATACCTTGAATACCAGTATCACCTTGAATACCAGTTATTCCTTGAACACCTTGTGGTCCTTCACGACCTTGCAAACCTTGAATACCGGTTTCGCCTTGTACACCTTGTACACCTTGCGGTCCAATACGACCTTGCAAACCTTGAATACCTAAGTCACCTTGAACACCCTGAGTACCTTGAATACCTTTTGGACCTTGGAAACCACGATATCCTCGTTCGCCCTGGATACCTTCGTTACCAAGTGTTCCTTGAACACCTTGAGGACCATTAGATCCTTGTAAACCTTGAACACCTCTAAATGATCCAATGTTTACCCAAGTACTTCCGTCGTAAATCCAAAGTTCGTCATCAGCGTCATCAATAACACCATCACCAACTGTAGCAGATGGGAATGCAGTGTTAAGAGTTGTTTGCGGATTGCCACCAGTATCAACATCAGCGACCGCGCCGATTATTGTAAAGCCGGGACCGTAATCACCTTGGACACCTTGACCGCCTTGAATACCAGTTGTACCTTGTGTTCCCTGAGGGCCGGTTCCTAATTCCAACCAGTTTGTGCCATCGGAGTATCTTAACTCTCCGTTATCAGCATAAACCACAGAACCTTCGAACGGTACTGGATCAAGCGTAATAGGAAAGGCTTGCGGTATACCATGACCGATTAATTGATTCTTTCCTGTGAGTGTTCCAAATTTGGACATTTTACTTTAGTCTCCGTTTATCATATTATATTATTTATTGTCTTTAGACAACGTCATCTTCCTCAGATTGGCCTAATGTGAACGATAACGTAGCATGAATTGCTAAGTCAGTATTCCCTAATACTTCAAGAGTGTCTCCGCTCTTTAAGAATTGGCCGTTTAGTGGGATTGCAGTGGTTTCGTAACCTGGTACTGGCATGTTTCTAATAACATAAAACTCTTGGTTAACATCTTCACGATGAAATCTTACATCGATAGTTGCTGTATTAGCTGTTGTGTTACAGAATATTAATGGTGAAATAATTTCACCAACGCCAGGTTCGACAGTTGTACTACCACCAAATACTAATTCTGGAACCTCATATTGAGGCACAGTAACAAGTACTTGCCAGTTGGTAGATACAATCGTGTTGATCGCGACTGGTTTTGCGTCCGGCGCCTGCGATGTTGTAATTGTAGTGATTGGCATATCTTTATCCTATTTAAATTGACGCTCTACTATTAGAAGCTCTTCTTGCGAGTTTTCTAACAGAAGATGTAAATGGTCTACCTTCAATTCTTCCGGTTCGACCGTTAATTTTTAATCCTCTTGCGAAGTACTGGTTATTCAATTCATCAGCACCTGACCATCGGATTCTACCACCATCTTCATTAAGTACCGAAGCGATTGCTGATATAGCAGCACCGAGGTTTCTGAAGTTAAGTGGCAGCGCGTTTCTATTAACACCAGCCGATGCACCGTTGAACTGGTGAGCAATGGATTCAACCAACGAACCAAATACTAATGTTCTAGGACGCAAGATGTTATCTTTCAGACAATCATTAAATAATCCTTCAACCATTAATGAATGTTGTGAGTCAGGTGAATAGTTAGTAACAATGTTTGTTCTCATTCTATCCCAAGCACCAGTAAACGCGTCTAGAAGATCAGTATTATTAACACCATCTAATACCCAAGTTGTACCATTCCAATAATATATATTACCAGCGTAATAGTTGGTAGCGTAATCAGTAGCAACAATATATGAATGATTAAGTTTCATTCCAGTTTTTGCTGCTAGATCTGATAGAAGCGAAACTGAACCTTGATACTTCAAGTCTTGTTTTGTTGGATTAAACACTGGGAATACATGTCTGCCTTGGAAGTCAAAGAATGCAGCAGTATATGTCATTGTTGCATTTGAACTACCAGCGTCTGTGTATGTTGGTGTTGCAATAGTAGAGTCGTACTTCTGATATTTAAAGTCATTAGTAACCGCAGTTAATAAGTTCTTAGCATCACGTCTCGTTAAGTTAAGATCAATAAACTTGTATGTTTTTCCAACATAACCAACTGTCTGATATTGTAAAGCTTGTCTTTGCTGTGCAAGGATGTTTTGAGCATCTGCAAATACAGGATTCAGATAAGTAGGTTCTTCAAGCAATGGTAAGTACTTAGTGTCATTATACAATTGAGTAGAGTAGAAGATATTTGCTAATCCTTCAACCTTAGTACTTTCAACTGTTGTTGCAACTTCACCGTTCTGAACTTGACCAGCGTATTCACCAATTACTATATCTTTACAGATTTTTCCAAGATGTCTGTAAGACTTAGCAGTCGGTATTCTTTGATCTTCAGGTAATCTATATACTTGGTTCCAGAAGTAGAAATCTGCATTCCATCTTGAAGCAGCGTTTCCGCCGAAGTTTAAGTCATAACTGAATGCATCTAGTAAGTATCCTGTGTCTCTCTTACACTTAGCTTTATTATAATCAAGTACATTAAAGTTACTATTTATGAAGGTTGTAACATCACTTGCAAGCTCTTCAGTACCATCGTCGAGTGTTGTTGCAGCTGTTGTTAATTCAGAGTCAACCCATGCAGTATTACCAGATTCGATTGCAGGTAATTCATCAGTATCATCAGCTCTTATAACACCTTCGATATAAGCAACTAAATCATGAACTCTCGTACCTTCTGTTGATGTTGCAGCAGTACCCAAAGTATTTTGAGGTGTGATTGTGTATAGTGTATTTGAAACATCAGTTTCTTGTACTACTCCATCAACAAGCGTACCAAGAATATTCAATATATCTGAATATTGGTTTCTTGTGTCGCTCGGTAATACTGAAACACCATTTTCGAAGTAGATACCAGCGGCTTGTCTTGTTGCAAAGTTTCCGCCATACTGAACATCGTGTGATATAGCATCTACAATATATCCAATATCTCTTCTACATTTTGCTGCAGGGAAACTTAGTGCATCATGTGTACCACTTAGATATGTGATTACTGATTCACTTATTGTTTCTCTTTGATTATCAACCAAGTCTTTAGCTACTTTATAGTTATCTGCTACCCATGTTTCTAATGGGAATATCATCTCTGGTATTGTTGTTGAAACTTCAATATTATCATCAACAGCGTTAGCAACTATTTTAACAAGATCGCTTGCAGCTATACATGTTTTTGGATTAGCTCCAACTACTTTCTTATCTTGTTTCTCTGTTGTTTGATAAGATTCAGTACCATGCCAGTAGTCATATTGAGTTAAAATATCGCCTGTGTAGAATACTGCTTCTTTAGGGAATGCAGTTGTTGTAATATCTACTGCACCAGCAACATGCTCTATAACTTTGGCCATGTGTAAGAATGCATCTTTTGTGCCTAGTCTTTGCTCAATTTTCAATCCAGTATTTACAGCATTCTCAAAATACATTCCTGCAGTTTGGACTGACGCACTGTTTCCGCCGTATTGGATATCGTGAGATACAGCATCTACAATAAACCCAATATCTCTACTACACTTAGTTTCACTAAATGGTAAGATATCGTAGAATGTAGATACGTACTCTATTAAGCCTTCAGCAACTATTGTCTTAATATTATCTATTGCATTAAAGGCAGCAATTTGAGCAACACTATATGGTGCAGCAGCATCAGGCAAGTCGTATGCCGGAGCCATTAACATGGTATTATCTTCAAGTATTTGAGCACATGTATCAAATAATTTTTCACCGTCGGCAGCTAGTAAAACTCCACCAGATGCACCAGCCATATCTTGAGTTGCACTGTTGCCAGCAGACTTAAGTCCGCCTATATCAGTATCTTGTATAATTAATTCTGCACAATCACCAAGATGTCTGAATGCAGCATATGAAGGTTCACGCTGATTTATAGGTAATCCAACATTTACACCATTCTCAAAGTATAGTCTAGTAAAGTTGAGAGTACCGAAGTTACCACCGTGTTGTAGATCAAATGATATAGCATCTATTAAGTAACCTGTATCTCTTTGGCACTTAGCAGTATCATAAGTATGTGAAGGTCTGTTAGCAGTAAGCCAAGCTATTATTTCAGCCTGTAAGAATGCTTTGTTATTTTGTAATTGAGATCTACCATTAATTTTATTAACATTAAGTGCATTTGAAGAAAAATCAATTGCGTCAGCAGCAGTTCGACCCTTAGTCATAATATCTATGATCTCGTCAAATGCTTCTTCAGTCTTAGTTTGAAGTGCTTGATCAGCTACAGCAGCAACTGCTTTAGCTTTAGCGTATTCAATGCCTTTAACTGTTTCTGTTAATTGTTCATTAATTACTTTATTAGTTCCAGCTGTTTCAATTCTATATGCAAGTCCGTTGTGAATTGCGTTATAGTTTGAACCAGTTAGCACGTCAACTTTAACTCCGTCAAGAAGTAAAGAAACATCACGCTTACACTTATCGCCATCGAATGTGTAGTAACGATCTTTAATATATCCTCGAACTTCTTTAATGATAAAGTCTCTGTTTCTTTGTAATTGCTTTCTTGCTAATGTTCTGTTAGGATCAAACGAAGCTTGGACGAGTGTTGGTAATTCGTCATCTTCAATATTTGTATAATCCATGAATTTAGCAACTGTTTCAATTAAGTCATGAACTGCAGTACCTGTAGCGGTATTAACAGCTGTGCCATCAGTATTTTGATAAGGCCCTGTTGACATTGAGTCAGTAAGAGCAGAAACAAATGAGTGTGCTTGTTGACCGGAGCCACCAGTACCTACATTCATTGTAATTGTGTTTGCACCTATTGCTGTAATAGTAACTGGTTCACTGTAATATGGGTGATGTTTCTGTGGTGAAGAATGACTCTGTACACCACTGCCTTGGCCCATGTCACAGCTGAACGTAATTCCATTTGGCTTCAAGTATATCTTGCTACCAACATCAAGTGTATGAGATCCGATTGTTGCAGTCATTACTCCAGTCGCTGGATTATATACCGCGTTGGTTGGAGTAAATGTAGTATAACTTGTTGTATGTGCAACTTCTTTAACTACAGTTTCAGCAACGTCTGCAAGTCGTTTAAATGCAGCTTGTATTGGTTCGCGCTGTTCACGAGGAAGAACATTAATCTTTTCTCTTAAACCAGATACGTTAGCAGTATCTTCGTAATCGGATAGTGTTTTAAACTGTCCTAATACTTTAATTGGCAATACGTTAGTTGATCGCTGTTGTTCATAATCAGCACTTTCAGAATTAAATCTCTTAAAGTAATAATCGATAGCTTCTAATGTATTTTCGTTTCCGCCGTATTCAATATCACGAGATACAGCGTCAAGAATAATACCAACATCACGAGTACATTTTTCTCTAGCAATCGGTAAACCGTTGTAAGTATCTACAAGATATTCAATAACAGACTCTTTTAGATTTTCTGTTATACCGTCGATTGCATTAACTGCTGTTAGCATGGCAGGTTCAACTGCAGGCTCGATATAGTCAGGAAGGTAATCAAGTGAATCATCAGAGATTGCTTGGGTTACAATATTAACTCTATCTCTTGCTAAGTTAGCAACTTCAACACCGTAGTCTGTTCCTGATACATCTTGAACAACAGCATTACCAGTACTTACAGTAATTGTTATGTCTCTAACAATATCCGAAGCAACCTTGGCAATATGTTCCCATGTCTTGTATGTAGGTTCTTTTTGATCTGCAGCTAATACTGAGTTTGCGTTTTCAAAATATAGTCTTGCGAAGTTAACAGAACATGTATTTCCACCAAACCTAACATCTTGTGCTAACGAATCAATCAAGTAACCTGTATCTCTTTCACAATCAGCAACAGTGTATGTTAATGAAGGATAATTAACCGCTATGTAAGCAGTAACTTCAGCAATCATAAATGCTCTATTAGCAATTAATTGATTAGAAGCTTCAAGATGGTTAGTACTTAATGCAGCAGTTGTACCGTATGATTTAGTACCAGTATTTGCTGCACCATTAGTTAGAATATCAACGATCTTATCAAAGTGTTGATTTGATCTTGTAAGTGCAGTTCCTGTTACATTAGGATCAGCAGCAACCTTAGCTTTAAGATAATTAATAGCAGCAGTAGTTTGAACTAACTGATCGTTAATAACTCTGTTAGCACCTACTGAACCTGTTCTATAACCTAGTCCCATGAATTGAGAGTTCCAAGTAGAACCTGTAGCAATATCTCTTCTTACTGAGTCAAGAATAAATCCTGAATCTCTTGAACACTTATCGCCATTAAATACGAAGTATTGTGTATCTAGATATTCTTGAACATCAGACGCAAGGAATGCTTTGTTATTCTGTAGTTGTTCTCTTGCATATTGACCTTGGCCGTTAGTAGATACATGAGTTACAGCATGCTTTTCACAAGATACAAATGTGTGAGTACCACCTGAAGTAGCACCTAAATTAACAGTAAATGTGTCTGTTGTAACTGCAGTAATCTGCATTGGTTTTCTATAGTTAACATCACCTTTTCTTGGGTATGAATGCTCTGTTGCATCACCGTCAAGTGAACAAGTGAATGTGAAACTATATGGTGCAAACTCTACCCAATCGTCAGTTGTTAAACCGTGATTTGCACTAGTTACTACACTGATACCAGATGCAGGAATAAATGTTGCAGTTGTAGGTGTGTAGTGTTTGATTTGTGCAGCAGGGTCAGTAAATACTATAGCGTCTGAATCGATTGCTCCAACTTCTGCTCTAACAAATGTATGAGCTCCACCAACAGCAGTTCCTACATTCATCGATATTGAGTCAGAAGTTACTGAGTCAATTTGAATTGGAGTCATATAAGTTGCAGAGTGATGAGCTTCAGGAATTGCATGTTCAGTAGCGTTTCCGTCAAGAGCACATGTAAATACAATAGAGCCAGTTTTAACTTGTACGTAATCACCAGCTTCTAAATTATGTCTGCCGATTGTTGCAACAAATACACCAGTAGTACCATCGTATGTAGCGTTTGTTGGTGTGTATGTTGAAACGTATTTAGCAGTCTTGATATTATTTGCAGTCGCTGATATAAATGTGTGTGGTGATAGATCAGAAGACGTACCAACATTAACAGTAATAGATGTTGCAGTTGTTGAAGCAATTACTACAGGTTTCTTATATGCAGGATGCTGTCTTTCGCCTTGTATTGCATTTGGAAGAGCAGATACAAAGGTATGTGCTCCACCGCCATTTGCACTAACACCAACATTAGCTGTAATGGTTGTAGAATCAACTGCAGTCAATGTAATCTTTTTCTTCCAGAAAGTATGGTGTGCTTCAGGTACAGGATGATTTGTTGCATTACCGTCTATAGCACAACTAAATGTAATACTCTCTGGTGCAACTTCAATCTGATCACCAGCTTTCAGTTTATGAGAGCCGATAGTTGCTGTGAACACACCTGTTGCTGGATCGTAAGTAGCATTAGTAGGTGTGAAATTAGTAATTGTTGTTGTTGGATATGTATAATTAGTTACGTTGCCATCAGTATCACAAGTAAATGTCATGCTGTTAGCAGCAATATTAATTTTATCGCCAGCCTGTAAATCATGAGCACCAATTGTTATAACTGTTAAACCGGAGCTTGGGCTGTAAGTAGCGTTAGTTGTTGTGTATGTTTTACCACTACTCTGTAGAATACTTGTAATCTTATCAATAGCTTCATTACTTCTAAATCCTGAAGCATTATCGTCTATACTTACCATGTGAGTAATTGCGTTTGGAAGAGCAGATACAAAAGTATGAGGATAAGCAGCACTGTAACCAACAAACATTGTAATAGTATTTGGCGTTACAGACTCAATAGGACATGGGTGATTATAATATGCGTGATGAGCTTCAGGTATTGAATCATTCTGTACGCCACTTCCCGCGTCACAACTAAATGTAACACCGTTAGCTAAGAACTTAACATAGTTGCCAGGTTGTAAACCGTGTCTACCGATGGTTGCTGTAAACATTCCACTTTCAGGATCGTAAGTAGCGTCCGTTGGAGTAAAGCTTAAACCAATTCCTTTTTCAGGAGTAATTGCGTTAGCTACAGCTGATACAAATGTATGAGCTTGTTGTCCAGTTCCGCCGTTTCCAACATTCAATGTAATAGTTGTTTTGTCTACACCAATAACTGGGCAAGGAGTTCTATAATAAGGGTGGTGAGATTCAGGTACAGCATGGTTAGTAACGCCCGAACCTGTATCACAACTAAATGTAATACCAGCATCTGCAAACTTAACGTAATCATCAACTGCTAATCCGTGACCTGTTCCAACAGTTGCTACCATAATACCAGTAGCTGGGTCATAAGTAGCATTCGTTACAGTAAATCCAGATTCAACATTATTTAAATTAATTCTTGTTTTAATTTCATTCATCGCACCAACAGTTTGAACTAACTGTTCGTTAATAACATTATCTGCAAGTGTAGTACCTGCACGATATGCAATACCAGTTTGGATTGCATTATAGTTAGAACCAGTTAAGATATCTCTTTCAACAGCTGGTAATATGTATTGTTTTGTGTCTCTACGACATTTCTTAGAGTCATATATGAAATATGTTTCATCAATATAACCTTCAACATAATCTGCTAAGAATGTTTTATTAGCTTGTAGTTGTTTACGCGCGTTTGTGCTATTAGCAGCAATACCAGTATTGTCGCTCCATCTAATATCATTTCCTAATATTGAAACAGCTTTAGATTTAGCTTCAACAAACCTATGTTCGTCAACTATTGCCGATGCGCCAACATTAATTGTAATTGTTGTTGCATTAGCACCCAATACTTCAAGCGGTGCTCTTGCGGCAGGGTCAGTCGCTCTTGGATATGCATGTCTTGTTAAGTAATTATCTCTTGAACAAGTAAATACAAAACTGTTATTTTTCAGTAGTACCTTTCTGCCAGTACTTAAACCGTGACTTGAGCTAATCGCTTGCGGAGCAGCTGAAACGAATGTGTGAACTTGTTGACCAGTAGCCCCACCGTAACCAACATTCATTGTTATAACATTACCAGACACGTTAGTAATTTTAACTGGCTTGTCATAATATGGGTGATGAGCTTCAGGAACTGCGTGGTTTTGTACACCTGAACCAGCATTACAACTAAATGTAATTGACGCAGGTTTAAATCTGATATAATCACCAACTACTAGTTCGTGAGTACCAATCGTTGCAGTCATTACGCCGGATGCAGGATCGTAAGTTGCATTAGAAACATTAAACTTCGTGCTTGTATCTAATGTTATAACCATCTTACCAGTAGCAGCATCGTAAGTTGCGTTAGTTGGTGTATATGCTGTGTTATCGTTTTCAAGTATTTCTAATATTTCATCAAACGCAGCGTCTGTTCTTGAAGTAGCTTCATAAGAATCACCGTCAAGTAACTTATTGGTTTGATCTTTAAGACGCTTATATGCAGCAACCGTTTCATTATTTTGATTTTCAATAACAGTCTTTGCAGCTGCCATATAGTATGCTTCACCGGCAGTAACCGAGTTGAAGTTTGTATCAAATACCATGTCGTTTTTAACAGCAGGTAAGATATAATCAGATACATCACGTCTACACGCTTTACTATCGTATGCGTAAAACTCTTCGTTATTTTCAATCCAATCAATAAGAGTATCTGTGATAAACTGTCTGTTGTCTTGTATTAATTCTCTAGCAGCAACCTGTGGTTTGGTTGTATCTTGCCAGATAATTGGATTCATGTTTTCTTCGCCGTACTTAACAACGTTGTACATCTCTTGGAAACTTGTGTTTGCTCTTGGAATAATTTCGTTATTAGCAGTAGCAAATATATCTTCAATGCGGCTCTGTAGGAATACATTAGCACCTAACGTTGCTTCTAGCTGATCGCCTACAACTTTAGATGATATTGGAGATCTATAAGTAATACCTGCTAATCTACTCCAGTAATTAGAATCAACTGCAATATCGTAACCAACACCGTCTATTATAATACCAGTATCACGTTCGCATTTAACTGAGTCGTAACCAGTATAACCTAAACCGCCTGAAGCGACTGAGTCTGTAAGGTAGTCAGTCATATCTGTAATAATATCATCAGAATTATCCATTAAGGAAGTTCCGAATACAGTATTACCTACGATTGTTGCTGTAGTATTTTTAGGTTGGAAGAACTGTGATGTTCCCTTTGCTCGCATTGAGATATCACCGAACTGAGTACCACTGTTGTTCAGCGTCATCTGTCCGCCGTTTAGGGCGTAGAATGCGCATCGTACAAAGATTGATAGAGAACCGATACCGTTAATACCAGCACCGTCTCTTGCGACATAACCTAAACCGTTTTGAGTACGTGGTGTGAAACCAAAACATAATACGTAAGTATATAGTGAGTCTGGATCAAGTACTCTTCTGTCTGCAAGTACACAACCACCACCTCGACCAACTTCTCTGTTAGGGAAGTCATCAATACCGATAGATTCAATTACACCAACACCACCAGATTCAGATGTTATTGAATCACCAATTTTGAAACCGACGCCATTTTTTAGATTACGAACTCTAATTGTGCGATTAACTGCGATATCAGCAGTGTATCCTTTTGCTGTATCTAATGTGTCGTCCCAAGTTAGGAAACCGATTGCACCAGATGAGAATTTAATTTCATCATCTACTGACCATGTGCCAGTTAAACCGGTCGCTAATACAAACGTTTGACCAAGGTCAGCAAGTGTACCTTTAGTATTATAAGGATTAAGAGGTGGCTCAACATCTTGACGTAAGAAGTTAGATAACTGAGTACTATCTCTTAAGTAAGGTGAACGTAATAGTTTAGCACCAGGTCGATAAGCAATTGCGAATCCGCCTTCTGGGAAGTCAAAGTTATCAACTTTCCAGTTCTGATAACCAAAACCCTGAACATAACAACCAGAACCAACTAAGATTCCGTTATTGTTTTCGTATCCAGGCAGCGCCTCGATAACAGTTGCGTACTGACCAGCAGTTGAGGTACAAGAACAATCATCAGGTAACATCAAGTTACCTTTTGTATAATATGTTCCAGGACCAACAGAAATATGAACCGCGTTATTAATTGCGTTACGATTTAATTCACCACCTGCTTTTTCTAAACAAAGTTCAAATGCTCTTTCCAGTGTTCTTACTGGTTGCATCATCGTACCTGGGTTTTTATCATCACCAGAACCAGCGTCTACATTAACTTTAAGTGCTTGTGCTGTTTTCTTAGAAACTTCTTCAAAGAGTTGGTTGAAATTAATCTGTTCAGTATCACCAGTTCTTTCGTTACGAATAGCAAAGTATGACTCGTCGTCCATCGGCGCGTCGAACTCTTGCGTCAAATTCATGTCGAAGTCTACAAGATTCGTATTTGTTATCGTTCCGCCGTCAAAGGTTGAACCAGATACTGCACCATTTTCAAAGGTTGAATTGTTAGAAGATAAACCATCTGCAGCGGAGCTTCTGATTGTCATATCAGTTGCTACAACATTCTGCATTGTACCTTGGAATTCAGTATTAGATATTGTACCATCAGTGAAAGTAGAATCATCAATGGTTGAATTTGTTAACGTTACGTTATTACCAGTACCATCGTTAAATTCAGAACTTGTAATAATTGTGTTATTAACAGTACTGTCATTAAGCTGTGATGAAGTAATTACGAAGTTATTTGCAGTACCATTTAATAGAGCAGTATCTGTAAATATGTTATTTGCGCCAGTACCATCTGAAAAATCTGAACCGGTTAAATCTACATTAACACCAGTTGAGTCTAGCAATGTACCAGAAGTAAATGACGAACTTGTTATTGTTACATTGTTTGCAGTACTATCAGCAACTGCACCAGATGTAAACGTAGATGAAGTCATTGTTACATTGTTTGCAGTACTATCAGTGATTGATGAATCATCAATAATAGAATTTGTTAATGTAACATTATTACCAGTGCCGTCATTAAATTGAGAATTTGTTATTACAACATTATTTGCAGTGCTATCAAATATAGCACCGTCAGTAAAGTTAGTGTTAGAAATATCGCTGTTTGTAATTGTACCATCGTCGAACGATGAATTAGCAATAGTTAGATTCTGACCAGTAGAATCTACTAGCGAGCCGTCAGTAAACGAAGATGAAGTAATAACCAGGTTATTAGCATCTGAATTGGTAATAGTAGTAGCATCAATCGAACCACGAATAAAGACTGTATCTTCAATATTTGAGTTATCAATTGTAACATTATCAAGAGTACTGTCTGACATCGCAACGCCAGAGATTGTTCCACCTGTAATAGTGATGCGATCAAATATCTCGTACTGAATAGCTTGTACAAGTTCTTTTCTCGTAATATTCTTGGTACCGTCATCACCTTGAACAAGGTTAACAATGACAAGCAGGTCTTCTGACCTGGTATTTGCACCGGTAATGGAACCTAGTTCTGAAATCTTTGACATTTAATCTTATTCCCTTTTATCTATTATTTATTAGGTCAGTACCCAAGTACTCAAGAATATAACTGATCTTCTAAATTATTAACTTTCTCTTTCAATTCTTTGATGCCTTCAATCAGTAAGGGAATCAATTTGTCATAGCGAACTGCTTTGTATGTATCACCGTCTCTATCATGGTCATATACAAGACCGGGGAGAATTTCTTCAACTTCCTGAGCAACTACACCAGGAATTCTTTCTTCCTTATTATCTTTGTAGTTAAATGTATATCCACTTATTTGAGATATTTTCTCTAGAGGTTGTTCTATTTTTTCTAAATTTTCTTTAAGCGCTATATCTGAAGCACTGTATTTGGTTGTAACATCTCCAGTTGCATATATTGAACCAGTAACAGTCAGTGTACCAGTCTGGTTAATAGAACCAGCAACAGTCAGTGTGCCTGTATAAGTATCGTTAGCGTTACTTCTTAAAAAGGCAGTACTATCTAAATTATCGAGTGTTTGCGCGTTTACATTACTGCCACCGTCAAAATCTGTATCGTTAACCCAAGCAGACCCATTATATTTTAATACTTGGCCAGATGTAGCATTTGTAATTGTAACATCTGTAAGTTCATTAACAGCAACTGATGATACAACACCTGTTAAATTTGAACCATCACCATAATAGCTTCTAGCAGTAACATCTTCAGTAACTGTAATATTAGGTACAGTAAGCATACCATTAGTTGCTAGACTAAATTTATCAGCTCCAGCACCTGTGTCAATAATAAAGTTTCCACCACTATCTTTAAGACCAGCATTCCAAGTAATACTACCGTTTGTAAATTGTGCTTGTCCACCAGTACCATGAGAAACTATTAAAGCGTTTTGAGATGTACCGTTAATTTTAGTTTGGCCATTTACTTGAATAGTAGCAGCACCAGTATTCGGCGCTATAGCATCTGCTAGCAATGATGTTGTTGCAGTTAAATTAGTTGCTGTAAAATTACCAGCCAAAATAGCATTACCAGTAGTCGTATCTCCGCCTGCTGTAAGAGTATCAGTCTTAATAATATTTACAATCTCATTGGTTTTATCAAACCAGTTCTGGAATGTACCAGAGGTTGCAATATTCTGTAAATTAGCCTTTGCCATTACTTGTTTTCCAGTTTTTCAATTCGTTCGTATATAGATATAATACTGCGTTTGATTTCTAATATATCGTCTTGTAGTTTGTCTACTTTACGATAATAATTCCGCTCTACTTTATATTTATTCAGCGCGGACACATCTGTGTTTACTATTGCTCCAGATGTTGAATCTCTTTTTACGTTGCTCATTTTAATGCGTCCTATGTGAGAGCTATAGCTCTATAATCTCTCAATGTAGGAGCATTGTGAATATTAGATGAGGTTAAAGCAATTTTAATCTTAAACCTTCTAAATTCATTAAATGTACCATTACTTGAGGTGTATGTATGAGCTCCACTCAGTACACTTCCTACTTTAGCAGTAGCCGGTATTCTGTATTGGAACTCCCTATAATCTCTAATATTTGAATTAGATGAGAATGTACCTACTCCTTCAAACATCTCTAATTCAGTCCAGCCGATAGAATCAAGGTCTGATGTATCAAAAGCATTTTGAGCTTTAATATAGACTTTAATATCTGAATTAACCGGTCTATAACCAGTTACAAACACATTTATATCTTCAGCATCTAAATCAGTAGCAAGTTCAACAAGTTTAGAGATATAATTACTAGACTCTGCTTGATCTGTGTTAAGTGTGTATTGATAAGCGATCAACTTAGATGCTTCAATATCAATAAATGGTGTTGAGGTTACATTACTTCCATTTGCCATGTTAATAATAAAGTCGAACGATTTAGAACGAGTTGGATCGTTCGATTTACTATAAACTATTGCACCATTTTGACTAAAGTGATTATTATCATTAAATGCTAGTGTAGATGTGTATGTAGTATTTATAGCACTTGGTGGCACGAGTGTACCGTCTAGTGTTGTAGTAGATACTGAATCATTTGCTTTCATAATCATTGGCTGCACATAACTTAAATTGATATTATCAACCGATGTAATGATTGCAGATACTTTACTATCAGCACCTGTAATAGTTTCTGTTGAAACAAAGTTTTTAGTTGCTGTAGCAGAACTTGCTTCGAGTTGTAGTATGGCAGGTGTTCTTGTATTATAATTTGAAATATTACCTTTTACAACTGGATTAATAGGAATACCTGTTGCAGTGTTGTACGGCCATGGCGATTTAATTACAAAAGTGTTTGAAGTTGGTATATTAACAATCTCAGCTATTTGAGTATTAGCTCCATTTACAATTTTAACAAAGTCACCGATAACATATGTTTGATCACAGTCGTTCTGTGAAACTGTAGTAGAGTTTAAAGTAACTCCACCAGTATTTGCTGTTGCGGAAGTAGTTTCTTTAACAGAATAAACAACTTCACCAGGAATAAAGTAATTAGATGAAGTAGATGGCGTAATATTGTTTAAGGTTAAAAACTCATTATCGTTATTTGTTAATGTAACAGAACCAGTAGAAGCACTGAAGTTATGTCTACGTAGAGTAAACTTCATATCTTCGTCTTGGTAAGATTGCCATGCGCTGTTGTTTGTTGAACTGAATAATACACCGTCACCCCAATCCTGCACGATCGCAGTTCCTTGAGATGAACCAGGCGTTAAGTCAATCCCACCAACTTTAGATATGAATACTAAATAATTAGGATCTGAAGCATCAGGCTGTAATACTAAACAATATTCTTTTTCAACATCAAGTCTAACTGGTGCTTCGAAAGTAAATGTGGTTGCTACTGAAGCGTCATCACTAACAGCTGAAGTAAGATTTGCTGGTAATTTATGTACTTTTGAGAATGGAATAATTTGGTTTGTTGGGAAACCATTAATAACTTCACGTATTTGTAAAGTAATACCATTATCTGCACTAACACGTTTAAAGTATACGTCGACTTCAGATAAGAAGATTGAATTTGAGCCTGAACCCATACCTTTCTTTATAAAGAAGGTTTGAGCAATTGGATCACGACCACGTATTCTTCGAGTTACATTTCTAAAGGTTGTAGTACTATTAATATCAAATGTTGGTGCACGAGTTGAAGTAGTAAGTGATGATTTTTCAATAGAGAAGTTATAGGCACGGTATGTTACGAAACCTTTAGAAGTAGCACCACTATCAATGCTTGAATACTGGTTGACATCAACAATCTCTAATACTCGATCTCCAACATAGAATGTTCCAGCTGGTATATGGAATACTGCTCTTAATACACCAGTTGAGTCAGTTGCAATTGAAGTGATACCTTTGTCACCAAACCTTTCAATATCTTCAACATTATTTGCAGTTGGAGTACCTTTAGCAACATGTGCATTAACATCAACTCCATCAAAGAAGAAGTAATGATCAGTGTCTGGTCTCAATCCTGACATATAAATCTTAATATCACGAGAGGCCATGAACGGCTCGAACGAGAAGTTAGATACAAAGTCACCAACAGGTGCGCTTATAATTTGTTCTCCAACCTCTATTTCTCTTGTAGTTGTTGCAATTTGCTCCTGTAGCCATCCCATGCCACGGCGTCGAGCTCCTAAGAATAGAAAGTTGTCACCGCCCGTGAGCTCAATGAGGCGTTCGCGAGAAATTGTAGTATCAGTCATTGGAATGAACTGTTGAATATTATCAACAAATTCTTCAAAGTGACTTGTAAGATCTATATCTAAAGTAACAGGGTTTGTTGTTGTATCGTAAGCAGCGTCGTATGGGGGTGAGATAACACCTTCACCTGCATATTTGTAGAAGTTAGATACACAATTTCTGAAATTAGTAGCGTATGGTTGTTCTATAATGTTAACATTTGAATCTCTTGTTAAAGTAGAAACCTTCGGCTTTGATACACTAGGGAATATAGTAGAAGATGTGCTTGACTTATATTTAAGATCCAATGGGAATGTGTTTAGAGCTGGAGTTAAAATCTTTTGGCTAAATGGAACAGCTGCTCTAAACTCCGGATTACCAATATCTGCTAGAGATAAGTTATTAAACGGATCTACAATAAAACCATTTTTAAATCTTGATAGTCCATTTTCATCAAGCACTGTTAGATTCTGTGTGTCAGATTCTAACTGATTTAATGAGATATAGTATGCCATGTTATCGATCTTTTTCTCTAATGAGTGTAGATCTTTCATGGTGTAGTTTTTAATTCCCGTTGGCTTCATCGTGATAGCGTATGCGCGTTTTGCTTGTTTATCAGCATCTTGTGATGATAACGCAGGGTAACCAGGAACATTAACTTGGGCGATCGCTAGTTTATCAGTTTCAAGTTGAGGTGGAACTGCAAATCGTGCTTCCTTACCTTTAATTAAACTTATATCGCCGTAAGAGTTAACTGTAATAGTATCAACACGAGTTAAGTAATGCTCGATATCTGTTGTAACACCATCAGTAAACGTTGGTATTAGCGGAGCGCCTTTATCTGCAAATGTTGGTATTGTTGAACCCACAGCAGCTGTAATACTTGGTGCTGCACCAGTAGTTGTTATACCATAGTTAGCGTTTGTGTCTTTGTCACAGTGAGGCCTGAAGTCTAAGCTGTCTCTAAGGTTGTATTGTCCACCAGAGTCACCCAGATGAACCGGTATGTCATTTCGATCAAGGGTATTCGGATAACTATTAATATTAAAGAAGTAGCTACCAGTGGACTCGTCGCACTCAAATACTTTCATTTTAATGTAAAGATTTCCAGTTCCATCTAGAGGTTTTGGTCGACCGTTTATATACTCAATATAAGATAAGTCATAGAACTGATCTTTTTGATTTCGTTTTAATCTGAAACTTCCTGTAAAGTCTTCGTCAATATTCAGCCCTGTGGTTGGGTCGACAGGGCCTGTGCCCAAAGTTTTAATTTCTGTTATTTCAAATACGTCTGGGAAACCTAAACTATATTTTGTATTAGCAGGAGTAGCATTACCTGAGTAATTTACTTTAACGTAAGGCTCTCTTACAATTTTATTATAGGAATCAACGCCGTTAGCAGAACCAACTAATCTCTTATTATAGTAAACATATACTGGGCTTGCTGCGGCTGCGTCAATAGTAATATTTAATTCTGAATTGTTATTAGTAACTGTTACTGCTGAAACAATCCTACTTAAGTTAGTTGTTTTTTCTACAACACAAATATCTTCTTTGCTATTTGAGCAAATAAAGTCTTCACCAGAGTTTGCAGTAATTGTAATTGCACCACCAGTGTGCGTAACTTCTGCTTTAGTACGAACAGGTATTAAAGTATCTGTCATATCGAAAGTACTAATTAAGCCAGAAGGGAATATTAGTGCTTTATTTGAGGCTGCTTGTAAAACATTACCAACTGAAATAACACCGTTACCATCTGTTACTCTGGCTAAGTCTGCAATACTTCCAGACATTGAAATATTTGCGAGGTATAATCTTGTCGGTGTCATGTTAATAGCAACTGCTTCACCAATTTTTGATCCACTTGAATTTTGTAAATCAATTGGTGTCCAGTCAATATCAACATGGCCGAGATATGAAGTAACTTTAACATAGTGACCATATTCAGTAGCAATAGATTGATTGTTAAGTACATCTGTATTTGTTATTTGGTCAATTTCAAATGATTGTTCACCACTATTTTCTACACGGAAACCTTTAACATAAGCAACTCCTTGACCTACTAGTGCATGTACTTTACTAGTAGCTTCACCTTGAGGTATTCTGTCATCACTTCGTACTGGGAATTGTTCTAATACGTAGTTACCTGACTCTTCGTATGTTCTTCTTGCTAATTCTTCACCTAGAACATTAAACTGAGATACATCTCTTAACGTAACTGCGTTTCCGTTTTGATAACGAATCAATGAGAAAAAGTCTGGATCTTCTTTAGCTTCAGCAGCTGTTTTAACTACTAACTTAGGAACTAATTGTAATCTGTCTGCACCAGGCGCGTTTTGATTTTTAGATCCAAAAGCATTGTCATATAATGAACTATCAACAAGAGCATTAATTGTATTTTCTACAACACGGAAACCAATAGATTTATTAGAAGGAATATTACTATAGTTTTCTATAATTAATATTTGTTCTTCGGCGTAAATGAAGTGGCCTTTTTGGAATAGTACACCTGGAGATGACTCAATACCGAATGAGTTACCAACTGCGTCACTGTCATTCCAAATGGTTACAGTGTCTGTACCACTTGTTGGAAGAGTAATAGATTGAGACGCGTTCACTGGAACACCAGTACCACGCTTATATTTTGTTAACGAAATATCAAACTTTTCGCCTTGACTGAACTGTGAATAACTTGTAGTAGTATTTAAGTATTTAATAAAGAAGGTGTTATTTGGCGCGCCAGCAGATGAAGTACCTTGAGAACCTCTTACTGCAGCAATAATTTGTGCTTCAAGCTGAGATGTTTGACCAGTAATTTTATATACGTAATCAACCTCTTGTATTGCGCCGCCAACAACCGCTTCCGATACAACTTTACTGACATAAAGGGTTGGATCAAAAGTGGTAACAGTACCTTCTCTGATTTTAACATATTGCAAACCGTCGATATCAGTAAAGGTACATCCTTTAACAATGCTTCCTTCTTTAAATACATTATCACCAAATTGCTGAACTTGGTTCTGAAGTATAGACTGAAGCTGCGTTAGCTCACGAGCCTGAACCGCAAAGCCTGGCTTGAACAAAATGCGATTAAACTGCTTATCTTGATCATAATCGTCAAAATAAGGCGATTGGTTGAGATTTGTGTTAATAGGCATTTATATTATTTCCTTAAAATTCCAGTACAAACTTAAATTCCTCACGAGATAGATCGGTTCGGGCTAGTGGGAAGAAGTTTTCCATAAAGTAAACTTCACCAGTTCTTTGTGTGTATTTGGATAGAGTTACGTTGCTTCCTACAGGTGTATTTATATTTATTGTCTGGCCGGTATCGTTTCTAAATGGTAAAGTTAAATCTAATGGCACATCGTTTTGGTTATTTGTGTGTAAAGCTATTCCAGTAGCTGAGTTATTAGTATAAGGTCCTAAGTATTCAGCAATATAAACTGTATTTGCTGTTGTATCAACCTCATGTACTCTTCCACTGAAAACTGTTTCGTTGGTGCTATCGACTTGAATAATAGAACCGTTAGCTGTTACTTTACTAAAATCATCTGTTACTACTGCTATTCTATTATCTACAACTGTATCGGTAAAACCAGTATCAAACGAAGGTGTTCTCACAATACCAACTGCGCCATAAGTATTAGTATCACCAATTTTAGTATTATCATCGGCAGAAATATATGCATATAGTGAAAAGTGCTTACAACTAAATTCGTCGATTAAATTAAAGCCGTGGCCTCCAGCTGGTGATAAGCGAGGTCGTATTAGTGCTCTAATATCAGTTGTTGTAGTATCTTCAGGATCAAAACCATAAGCAGGATCTACAATACTTGCTGTGGCGTTTGTATAATTGCTTCCTTCACTTAATACAGTTATTTTAGTTATTCTATTATTAACAATTGTTGGTATTCCTATAGCTCCAGAACCATCACCTTCAATTTTAACTCTAGGTAATATTTTAAAATTAGCATTGCTTGCAACACCGGATATATCTGGACTAGCTGCTCCGGTTAATAATTCTGCGCCAACACGCAATTCAGCATTACCTGTAGTAATATTATAAGCGTAATAAGTAATTTGCCATAATCTTGAAACACCATTACTTGGATTTGTTGCATATAAGTATTGGCCAGTGTAATAATTTGTTATTGGACTAAACGTAGTTGAAGGTTCTACTATTATAGTACCACTTGAGAAAGGTGTTAAAGCGAATGCGCCGCTTTCAACAACATATCCATAGTTATCAACTTGGTTAGTTACAATAATATCTGAAACTGTACTTGCAGTAGTTGCTATAGGATTATTAGGAACTGGTGTTGGTGTAATTGGAACATAACCAATAGCGTTATAAGCATCAAATTCTAATGAGCTAATAACATACATGTATTTCCAAACATATCCATCAGCTGTTGAATAAACCTGGTTTGTATTAGTAGCATCGTAATTAGGTGGTGTACTTGCTGTAGCACCGCTATTATTATTTAAACATTTATAAACACGATAGTCACCAGTATCATTATCGTTTGGACCAACCACTGCATAAAATTTCTTACCGGTTAAATCTGTTGTATCATCATATTCAATATATACTGAACCAACCTGCCAAGGATAATACTTAATCATAAAGTGAATATCGCTTTCGATTACTCTTTTAGCGAATAAAGTTTTCTCTAAGAACTCACGCTTTGACTTAACTGAGTCTGTTGGAGTAAATGAATCAATTCCAGAAACAAATAGCCAATAGTCATTAGTGACGAGATCGTCAATAAATAATCGGGTAACATCTGTTTTGAAGCTATTTGAAAGTATTTCTGCCATTTTTAAGTTCGACTCTAACTGTTTTTATTATTTATAATAGGTCTCAAGAAGAAAAGGAAACCTTTCTTCTAGGCCAGACAGATCCAGAGGTCGGTCTCCTTTTATGTGTTGTTTGTTCTGAACCACCAGCGATATATTTACCGCTGCCCATTCTGATTCCCCAAGGTATATGAACTCTTAATGCTGGAGTTCCGTATAGTTCTGTTAAATCTGCACCGCCATTTTGGTAATCATTATCTTTAACTCTATTTACATCTAGTGAAGAATATAATTTTGCTGATGGTATATCAGCCGCGGATGGTATATTGCTAAAGTCAATTAAATTCTCGCCAATTAAATTTTCTTTTGCATGTTTTGTCATTAATTCTTTTAGTTGAGCAATAGATGGATATACACCTCTTTGTGTAAAGTACCAATCTAAAAATACTGTTGCACAACCTGCAGCAACTGGTGCAGCACAACTTGTTCCACTAAAGTATCCCCATTTACCGTCTGTGTAAGTAGTTGATGGATATGATGTCCATGTATATGCACCATACGCAGAAAAATCAATTGCTTTTCCACGGTTACTATAATCATCCATTAATCTGTTTGTTTCATCTTGTTGGCAAGCACCAATTGTAAACTGATCGTCTCCACCATCAATTTCACTTCGTAGTACGTATAGTGTTTGAGCACTTCCTGTTGAGGTGGTAGTAAATTGATTTCTGCCTTGAGAGTCTAAAGTATTTAAAACTCCAGATGCTGAACTATCAACAATTACTCTATTTGAAAATTCAGTATCGAGTGGATTAACCATTACGTGAGCATTATTGCCTGCGCTTTTAAAGTGATAAATTCCGTTATTGGCAGCATATTGACCCATAACAGTATCAAAGAATGATGCTCTTGTTTGGTCTGGAATAGAAACCATCCAATAATCAGTACTATCAGCAGGGTGATTAATCACTCTTGGTATAATATAGTTATCTGTAAACGGCGTTAAGTCTGTTCCCCAACTTGCTGTTGTAGCTGCTATAATATTTATTGTTCCAACCATGCCACCATGATATTGGCAAATGTAATAATATGTTCCTGCTGAAGTTGGTGTCCAGCTCATACTCCCAGAACCCTGTCCTGTAGCACCAAAAACCTGAGATCCTGTGCCTGTCGTAGCAACCGTTTTAAAATACATTGGGTGGCTGCCACTAGCATTGTTTGTTATATTAATAGTATCGCCAACGACCGCATTAATTGTTGGGTCATTACCAGAAACAGAACCATTTCTATCTGTTCCAGTTACTTGATAATTAGATGAATCTGATGCTGTGGCCGTAAAGCTTAATGCTTGTACAGAACCTGTTCCTGATGGTCTAGTAGTTGTTACAGAACCACCTTGAGTTATCATAGAACCAATATCATCTATTTTATAAAACTTTTCATGTTCTACTGCGCTATATCCCCAAGCACCCGTAACAACAGTTGCATTACGAACTCCTGTTGCTGGATTTACTGCTTTAGAAAGATGCCATTGAAGAACTGCATAATAAGCGTTTGATGTGCCGTCAACTAGATATATTACTCTTAACGTTGATTTTTTACCCCAGCCGCAATACTTACCACCTGCTGCACTTAATACACCAATTGCATGATCTGAAAACCAATTTGTATTCATGTTAGTTATTTGATTATTTCTTGCTGAAGTTACAGCACCGTTATATGCTGACCAATCTGTAGGAATAAATTTAGAATTATTAGAATCCCATTCTTCAAAATCAACATGATCTTCATGTCCTGCGTTTCCAGCATCAGGCGCTCCAGCTTCAATAGCAACTATATCAACATAGTCGCCAGCAAAGTTAGTTTTAACTGTGTCATCAAACTGATAATCTCCAAAGTATCCTATAGGTGGGGTAGCATTTGCTGCGGGATTAAACTCACTTGTTAGATACATATTCATGCCAGTGTAGTTTTTACCAGTAGAACCACCAACTGGACCAAATTTAGTTCTATAAGTTACTGTAGAGCTTTCGTATCTTGGAGTTGAAGAAGGATACGCTGTTTCTATTGCTTGTCTTTCTGGTAAACATTCTTTTACTTTACCACTTGCTATAATTACGTTAGCTTCGTCTTCAGTCAACATCATACACAACAAACCGTCAAATAGATCTGGGTTAAAGTTTAACTCCATTTCACTTGCTTCATTTTCCAATAGATCCGTTTCAGGAACTCCAGGATTCATAACGATGTTGTAAAGTTTCTTAGACATATATTAAGACTCTATTTTTAACGCAGTAATTGTAACTTGTGTTGTCGTTGTTCCACCAGTATTATTTTGTACTGCTACAGGAACTTGTGTTTCGTTATCATCGAGCCAGCCCATAATAGCAGGTGTTACTTTAAACACTGTATTTGCTGAAGTAGCAATAAATTCTGCAATAACTCCAGAACCGTCTGAAGGATCAGTTCCTTGTGTTCTACTTGAGTCTGCTGTTCTTGAAGCAGTGTCAGAATATATTCGTATCCATGATTCTTTTTCAGCAGTTACTTTTTGTATTGCGAATGATTTACCTAATGTAGCAAACTCAACACTTGCACTAGCGCCATCGGATGTAGAAGCTGTTGTTTCAGTTTCAGTAACTCTTGATACTCCGCCTGCCGCAGCAGAAGGATCTTTAATTGTAATAGTTCCTTTCATACCTGAATGCGCAGTACAAATATATTCGTAATCGCCGCTTATAGATCCTGGTACTTTCCAATATAATGTACCACTTGTTTTACCTTGAGCGCTGGATCCAGTTGTTTTAGTTCCATCAGGAGCAATATGAATTAGGCCAGTGTTATATGCTGAGTCACTAGTTGTTTGAATTTGGAAAGGATGAGAAGCAGTAACACCTGTTAAATCAAATGCAATTGTTTCGCCTGCATTTACATATAATGTTGGGTTTTCAGTTGTTCCATGAATATCAGAACGATATGAAGATCCATTAGGTGTCATTACATGGACTGATGTAGCAGGAACCGCAATATCATGTACATCTAAATCAGCAAGAGCAATTTCAGTTAATGCAGCAAAGGTTGAAGAACCGCCGCCGCCGCCACCTGATTGCGCGACCCAATCAAAGTCTGAACCAGTCCACGATAATACTTCGTTATTTGCTGCAGAACTTGTATTTAAGTGAGCGTTAACATCTGCGTTAGCGTATTGTGTAATCGTAGATGATAGTACACCAGCAGAACCAGATAAACCAGTACCAGCGATCGCTTCAACTAAATCAACTATAGTTTCTTTCTTAGAAGTACTTGAGTCGTTGTTATCTATAAAACCGATACTATCAGCTGCAACATCAATAACACCTGCGTTTAAACTATTAAGGTCAGTACCACCGCCTCCGCCACCACCTGCACTTGCTATAGTAATAGTATCACTTGTACTATTTGCTGTAAGCGTGATATTTGCTCCTGCTACAAGATTTAGTGTGTCTGTTGCGGTATCAGCTACTATATTAGTTCCACCGATAGCGATTGTTCCAAATGTATTAGCAGATGAGCCACCACTATTAATTGTAATTGTTTTAGTTGCACCTGTTCCAGATGCTACAACACCTGAACCTACAAAGTTAATAGTTGAAGCTGCTGTTGATAGCGCTGAACCTTCGTCTTGTATAGTAATAGCACTACCGCCACCACTTGCTTGGGCCACCCAAGTATAAGTTCCGTCAGCGTTTGTTTTAAGAACATAGTCGGCTGTTTCTGCGTTTGAAATATTGGTCGAGTAAACATGCTTGCTAAGAGGATCAGTATAACTTGTAATATCGTTATTAGAATTATCAGATAATAATCTTCTCCAAGAACCGTGTGCGTAATATACCGAACCAGTATCATGCGCGTGACCAATACAACCATGATAAGTAGCTGCACTAATTGCTTTTAGTGCTGCTTCTGTTGAATAAAGAAAACTGACCTTATGCGGTTTATTATAAAGATCTAAGTTACCAGAACTGTCGAACAGATCTATAAGCGTAGTACCATTAGTACTTCCGTTTGTGTATAACTCATTAAAGTTATCGTTGACTTTATCGAATGCATTTCTTAACGGGTCGCCTGTTCCATCGTTAGCGGATGCACCAATATTAATTACTTGTTTTGTCATGATGTTTTCCTAAAATTCTTTATAGTTGTGGTTTTTATATTATATTTATATTAAGCTCTTACGATATCATGTATTATGATGGCGGAGTTGTGATATCATAATTGTTTTCTAAGTACCTTGTAATGAGATGCTCCATATCGCTAGAAACTGAGTGGCCTACAGCGTCGTTTAAGAATATAACATCTCCGTAATCAACAAGTGAAGAATTCGTACCGTAAGTAGTACCGCTTGATATGCTTCCACTATATCCTTGTGCAAGTCCAAGCGCGTAAGCACTATTTGCAGCACTTAAGAAAGTCATTCCTACAAAATTACCACCGTTATACGGAACAACAGTATCATTTCTTCCATTTAACTGTAAAATCTTTCTTTGTGGTAATGTAGAAACTAATGTATCGTATCCATCATTTGCATAAGCATCACCAGTTTGTTCTTCATTTGATGGTTTATAGAATTGACCAGATCTATACTGATCGCTATTTACTTGTGAAATAATATCTATACAAACATCAACAGCTGGATCAGTTATTTCAACTGCGGCTCTTAACGTAAGACCACCACCATTTGATATTCCTATAATACGAATCTTAGTAGTATCTACATTTTGATACGTTTTTAAGCTGTCTATAAGCTCATTTAACATTTCAATATCAGGTCCGTTACTTGCTTCATTAGAAATATTCCAAGAATTTCCGTAACCCTGTACACCAACTATTATGTGGCCTGGCAATACACTTACAAATTGTGCTGCTGTTGCAGGCCCATTACCACCGTTGCCATGTAATACTATTGCTACAGGGTATGGTGCTGAACCTGTCGTAGGCATCTTTATTGTCATGTCATAATTATGAAGGCCTTGACTCCAATTTTTTGATATATCTAAATCGGTGTTTAAATTTAAGCTTACTCCGCCTGAACCGCCGGTAACATGGTCTGCTGTAACATATGAACTATCAACAGTAAAGTTTGTAACTGAAGCTTCAAGTAAACTTGTGTTAGCAATATCCAGAGCTGAACCATATCCATCGTCATTGAAAAATCTAATGAATCTTGCTTTTGTTGTGCTAGCATTTTCATATTTGTAAATAAAGTCGCCAAACATTTTAGTACCAGCAAGGTGCACATTCTCTTTAAGTAGTTTCTCATATCTACTCTTATCAAGTGTAGATTTAATTTGGTATGAATATTCTTGATAGAAATTACTGTCTTGTATTCTCATTCCTGCACTAGAGTATTTTACTTCTTGAACAAAGCTATACAAATTAGGATATGAACTATACCACCATTGTGCTTGCAAACTTGGAACTACTATATTATTCCATCTATTTACTGTGGCCGCATCTGCAGTTTTACCTGCTAAATAAGCGAATTGTAAAGCATCGGCTGATGTAATAGAACCACCGCTCTGGTTCATATCTAAATAAGCAAATCCATCTGAAGCTATTGATTGGCCCCAGGTGGTAAAGTCGGGAGGTGTAGTAGTAACACCTACTGCAGTTCTTAGTGCTTGAAGTTGAAAATCGGCCGTTGGTAATATTAGAGTTTGAGCAGTGATTGGTTGAACAACATAACCGTCAATATGTGAAGTATAATCTTTCCAATAACCTTTATTTCTACCCTGAGTATCGGCTGTAATTGTACCGAAAGCTAATTCTCTAGTACTGTCGTCTGGATCAACAAGTGTTCCTGTGTCACCATCGAGATAAGAAAAACCTGAATTGTTAATAGCTACAGTTTCAATATAACCAGTTTCATAATCTACATTAGCATCTATTATAGCGTTGTCACCGAATATTTTAGTACTATTATAATCAAGAGAAGCACTTGCTATAGCATACTCATCGAGATTACTACGGATAACGTTATTAGTACCTGAGAATCCATACCAAGTATTTGGTATAACTGTTATAGAGCCTGCAGTAGTATCCTTAGCTATAACAACTGCAGTTGCTGCTGTACTAGATTCTGTAATAGTTTCTTGCAACTCAAATAAAGAAACATCAATCGGATTAACTAAAGTAATGATCTGATTTTTCTTATTAAATTTTGTAATAGAATCGTCTTTAGCTTTAGCAAAGATATCAAAATTGTACCCTTTACCTGGATTAACATTTGCAAATCCAGAAATTGTACCAATTTCAACATTTTGAATATTAAATGCGTCTGTTAATACTGTGTAAATATTTGGAGCAACAGTGGTGCCTGACATATTTGTTGCACCACTATTATAATCACTTACGTTTGCATCACCAGTTACACCTGCATTTATATCTGTTAAGTGAACTTGGATACCTAAAAACGGTTGAATTAAATCTGTAATTAACGGAACTGTTTGTGTATTTGATAATACAGCAGTAACGTGTGTATTAGCATCTGGTGGACTACCGTCTGGATAAAGTATGCCAGGAGAAGGCTCAATAGGTGTTCCTGAAACATCGCGCTGAATACCCAGTGCTTTTAAATCGATGTTTGGACTACGATCAACTGTACTAATAGCATATGTTTGACTAAATGATCCAGACGTTCTTTTAACACCAATACTTCTTGCGTTGGTTCCAACTACAAATCCTTCATTGCCTTGAGTGTCTCGTAATACTTCACCGTAAGTAAATACTGTTTGGTCACTGATCGCTCTTTGTATAGCTTGGTCTGATACTATAAAAGATGTATTGGCAACCGTATAACCAAAGCCACCGTCTTGAATATCATAAGTAGCAATACTATCTGTTTCTGCAGATGTTGTTACAACAATACCTTCGCCGCCAGCACCAGATGTGCTTGAAACAACTTTGAATAGATCACCAGGATTATTATTAGGTAATTTCTTTGAGCCAGGTCCGCCAGTAGGATCTACAGTGAATTCCGATAAGGATCCATTTAAACGACCGAAAGTAACAATTTCACCAGCTATACTTGTAAAGATATCATCGTACTTTGTAAATTTGCCCTGAACATTATCAATGTAAATAATAGGTGTGTAAATACCATTAATTAATATTGAGTTAATTTTAGTTACAGAAGCGACTGCTTTAGATATACTACCAGTAATATTTTTTGATATGAGATCAGCATATGTATATGCTATATTTGATTTACTTAAAAACTGATTGTCGTTTGGGAACATCTGCAAGAATGCTCCAGTCTTCCATTCTGAATTAGATGGCTTAAGCATTTTAGATGATGGATAAACAATATCAATATCATATTCGTTGTAAAATATAGAAAAGAATAATTCAATACCTGCTTTAGTACCCTTTCGCCTATAAAGGTCTAATATATTTTTAACCAAGAAAGGTATTAATGATTCCTTTAATTCTAAATCGGCCAAATATTTCTTCTGATAAAATATAAGTAGCGACTTGATTGTAGTATCAACATCTTTATATTCATAGAAACGTCTAGAAACATAAATAGACTGGTTAGTCTGTGTTTCCATAAACGTATAATAGTCTTTCGCTAATTGTACAAGCTCAGGACCATCTTCACGATAGATCGCAGGGAATTGCTGATTAATAAAAAAGCTTATACTTTTTTCTATCTGCGAATAATTTTCAGCCATTCTTCAATTTCCTATTAATAACTGCTTGTTGTTTGTGTACTACTTGTTGTTAGTGTACCTATTGCCGAACTTGAAGAAGTTGTAGAAGCGCCAGGTATTTCTTCAAGTTGCATATTAACTTGTACGTCTGTATCTCTAATAATAAACACACGGCCTTTTGGCGAAACGATATCATTCTTCTTAGGAGAAACCATTATTTTAATTGAGTTACCGTCAAATGCTTCGATGATAATATCATTAAGTTTAATTACTCCTGTTGTATAATCTACAGAACCAACATTTGGATTAGATACTTGAGGATTTGTAGCGTCGTCAATAACTGTCATTAAATTACCAAGACCATCGTCTTGTAAATACACACAAATCTTATTAACATCAAACGGTGTACTCTTTACGGCTGGTTTGTATTCTGTAAATCCGTTAGCGTCTCTAAATGGATATGGTTTAATTAATTCCATTTCAAATTTAAAACTTGGTGCTGACTTAATATTTAAGGCAGGTACCCAATCAATCAGTGGTTTAATATAGAAGGAACTACTTTGAATACCATCATCAATCGCGTCAATATCAGATGTTAATTTACTCATGCGGAGTTTAACATCAAAATCTTCGAGGTTAGTACTTGCGTAAGTTTGTATTTTATTTCTAACAAGTGTTTCAAGTTGTGCTGCGCTCTTATCGGTTGTTTTATTACTATAAACAATATCAGCAACAACATCAGCGTAAATAAATTTAGTCTGTACAAATATTGGTTCGATTCCTAATGGACTCTTTTCTTTTAAGTATGTAATATAACTATTAGCAAGTGTAGAACTAATGAGTGTTGTTTCTGCATCTAAATAAACAGAAATACCGACACGCCCAAATTGAGGTGGATCTAATTCTTCACCACCGTAAGCACTTACACTTTTAATTTCTGGAAATGCTTGTTGTAATAATACTTCGTAATCTTTTGTTGTAACTGCACGCTCTTGAACTGCTAAAGCTTTAGGAGCAAAATATCTAATGCTCTCAGTAGATTCTCTTTCAACACCGCCTGCAGCTGCTGATATACTAGTAACGTTAATCGTAGCTCCATCAATAAAGCTTGCTGTAAAAGAGTTTGCTCCATTTGCTATTTCACCAGAACATACACGATATCGTACTCTTACATCTTCAAACTCTTCTGGCTGTAATCCAAATTCGTTTTTACCAAAATAAACTGCATATCTGTTATCTAAATAAGGTTCTAAATAAAATACCTTATCTAATTTCTTAACACCGTAAATTGTGTTAGCACGAGCAAATACGTTTCGATCTTCAGATTGTTCTGCATCAACGAATACAACAATTGAGTCAGTATCAACTTCGTCGTTAGTTAATTGAACACGTAATACACCGTCTCCATCAATAATAAATCCTTCTCTCTGGAATGATGCAAGTATTTGTCCTTCATAGATATCAACATTATCAGCTACGTATACACCAGGTGCTGATCGTCTCGCAATATATGTTTGATTAGTTACGAAGTTAAAGGATTCTCCTTGGTAACTAGAACTGAAGTTTGTGTAAGTAGGAATACTTAATGTCGAAGCAGTTAATGTGCTATCTGTAATAGTAACACGAACTGTTGCTTTAGCGCTCTTACGAGATCTTGGAATATAGTTTAATTCTTTAGCATGAGATACGATAGAGTTCTTTAAGACGGCCGAGTCAAGAAACATCTCATTCATTGTCATGTTAGTATAGAAATTATTTTGGAAAGTATTAAAAGCGAGCACATCAAGCATCGCGCTCATATTTGAACCTTCAAAATTATAATCTTTGAATTGAGTCTGAGTTTGCAGATATGTTTTTAACTGGCTTTTTATCGAATCAAAATCAAGTTCGGTAATCGGCGTTTTTGGAGTGGCCATCTTATCTTATCCTTTCTAAAATTACATCGAGAGTTATTGGTCGGTCGACGTTTCGTATGTAAAATTCTATTAAAACTCTAACAGTATTATCGTCAAATTCGCTTGTTGCAGTAACATTTATAATTTCTGCGCGTGGCTCATAAGTTGCTATAGTATTTTTACATCTGGTTTCAATTGTTTTTAATACACCTGGAGTAATGTTTTCAAATAGTAAATCACGTATTCCGCCACCTATAAATGGCTGCATAAGTCTTTCGCCAGGATCTGTTAAAATCAGATTCTTTATAGATTGTTTTACAGCGTCTTCGTCTTTTAAAAGAGCTAAGTCTTTTGAAATAGGACTAATCCTTAGATCTTTATGAAAATCTGCATATAAATTCGGCTTTTTACTTACTGGTGTTTTACTAATTATTGTCATCTAGGTATATCTCTTATGTCTAAATGTATGTGCTTATCGTATATTACAATGTATCTAAAACCAGCAGCAATAGCTCTGGTCTTAAATTCTTCAACTTTCTCATCACTATTTAAATTAAAGTTGTTCTGTATATCTATAACAAGCCCACTTAAGTGGCTGCTTTCAGGCGAACCTTTTATTTTATCGTTATATTCTTTATTAACCCAACCTTTGGTAATAACGATTTTCTCACCTAGCTTCGACTGCATCCTTGCAAGATAAACTTTTACATCTAAATCAAGATGAGTATAAGCAGGTAATCCTATACCATAATCATCTTCTTTAAAACTCTTGGCAGCAGGGTCTAAACTAAACCTTGAGTCTGTGCCTTTTAAAACAGCCATACAAGGTGGTAAGTCTTTATATTCTTGAGCAGTAATCTCTTTTACAATTATCGCATCTTCACCATTAGGAGTTCTAAGTACTTGTCCAGAATTGCCTTCCCATACATCCCTTAAACTATTTATAGTCGCACGTCGCTCTTCTTCAGAAAATCTTACACCTCCGTTACGAATTGCTGTAGATGTATTCATATTTCCAACAGTTTGTAGCCTTTGTACTACTCTTTGATAACGATTGCCGAAACTATCTAATGGATTTTTAACTTCTCTAATAAGAGCTTCAACGTTAGTAGCAAGTGCACAGAATCTATAAACTAAGAATTGTACTGTTTCTAAATCAACGTTTTCAAATAAACCTAATGCATAATCCATAAAGTTTTTAAGTTTATCTTTAAGCTTTTGCTGTTCTTTTTCAGTCATCTCATTACACATACGTTCTTTAAGTGTCATTACTCTTTTTGTATGCATACGATTGACGTTTGTTACAGCGTCTGATATAATACCAACAGGATCAAAGTTTTCAATAGCAGCCATAATATCTTGATAAACTTTTACTATAACATCAATAATCTTAGTTTGTATTTCTTCAATAAGCTTGTCGATAATCTGCTCTTGAACTAATGTTTTAAATCCATCATAGTCTCTTGGTATCTTATTATAAATTGCTATTGCGTCTTGAATTAATCCATCAACTACATCTATTAAATCATAGAACGCATCTATTTGATTAAAGACATTCTTTAGACTATTACAGAAACCACCTAAAATACTTTCAGTAATACCACCGTTATAATAATTGTTTAATTCTAAATTAAGCTTTGAAAGATTATTTTGATTAATTAAACCATCAGCTGTGTAATTATATGCTTCCATGAAATCTGCAATTTCAAGGTTTGTAATATTTCCACGATCCCATCTTGCAGCTAAAGCATCACCAGCATTACTACCTATTCTATTGCGCCACGTATTATTAATATAATCTACAGCAGTATAGAAATTATCTCCATATCTGTTAACAGCAATTTTAATTGGATTCTTATCTGCTTCTTGTAAAATATTTTTAGCAAGATCTTCTGCAAATTTATCAACAGCTGCTAAGGTATATTGTCCATCAACAGAAATCGGCTCTAGCGCAAGAGCTTGTTTATTAATATATGTTTGGTCTCTTGTATCAGTACAACTAGCCATTGAAATCTCCATCTGCTGAGTCATCTAAAGGTGAAACAAATCCAAGAGCGTAACCTAATGCAAAATAACCTTTTGGCACAATTGTTTTTGCGTAGCTTGCTGGTTCTGGCATCTGAATACGAGGTAGTCCTAAACCGCCACCTGGTAATAGATTAATACCTGTTAACACACTAAATGGTGAAGTTAATACTGCTGCAGCAAAGAGTGGTCCGTTTCCTGTAGGATAAGCCCAACCCGAAGTCACACCAGGTAATGGTGCAGCTACTGGAGTACTTATTGCAGCAGGAACTAATGCAGGTATAGTTACAGTTGGTGCTGTTATTGCTACTAGCCGGGTGGCGCTGGGTGCACACGTACTTCCAGGTGAAGTACTAGTTGGTAATGGCGCTGCAAGTGCTGCTGTATTAACTGCGCCGAAATTACCAGTTGTGGCATTTAGTGTTGTTGCTAATAGTGCAGCAGTGTTTACTGCTCCTGCGTTCCATAATCCACTGAATGAACCTGTTGCAGATGTAAATTGACATGCTAACGCGTTAACACTAAATCCAGGAACACCAACACCGCCTGATAAAGCTGTAGGTGGTATTAAACCAGCAGCATTATTAATAATATTAGAACCAGTTAAATGAATATCCATTGGAGTGGTTAATTTAATTGCTTTATTTGAATATATGTCAAACGTATTTAAAGCAGTATTTTTAATATTTAAAGCTACTGAATTGATTTGTTTTTCTGCTTCGATCTGAACTTCGTTTTTACCAAATATTGTAACTCTATCAGCATTACCTTCAAGCTTAATATTAGCACCACGCATATTGAAATGATTACCAACATTATAGAACGAACTACCGCCTATAGATAACTCATGTTCACCGTGAACGATTTGTTTATAATCGCCCATGATTTCTTCTGTTTTATTTCCCTTAACATAAACATGAGAATTACCATTAATTGTAATAACATTATGAGCTGATGACTCGTGTTTAGTTCCTATAGTAACTTCGTAGCGATCGCCATCGGCACGTTCTTTAACTGAGCCAGTAGCGTCTATTTCAATATAAGAACCAGACATGTGATGTATATGAATTCTTTCTGCGCCAGGAGTATCATCAATTTCTATACTATGGCGTGCTGTTTCTATAACACGGTTATGAGGATATTTTGCACCATATGCAGGTGGTGGTTCGTCCCACGTTAACTTTGAGTCTGCAATCTTTTGTTTTTCTATTGCGTTTGAAAATTGAGGTGTTAAATAAGTTGCGTCAAGATCTTCTGATCTAGCTAATCGGCTCATTTGTGTCATACCAAAAGATTCAGGATCTAAGCCTTGAGCTCTTAGTGGCGCGTCATCGCCAGGAACAACTCCCCATTTGTCTTTGTCTGGATCGTGCTTTTCAGTATACTGTGCTGGGATTAAACCCATTATCATTGGATGTTGTGCTTCATCACCATCTAAAAACATACCAAATACAAAACTATTTAATTTTGGGGGTGGATTGTTTGGATCGTAATTACCGGCTACACATACAGCCCAAGGTAATGCTCCAGTAGGAATTTCTTGATTTGTATTTTCACCGTGTACACCAAAAGCGCGAACTTTAACACGGCCTTGATTTGTTGGATCATCATTATCTTCAACCACACCAACAAACCACATCGGATTTGATATTCCCATTCCTCTACTCATTACTATACTCCTCCCTTGGCATCACTTGCTGCATCACTCCACCCAAATTTATATAAGGACATTGCAGTTTGTAATTCCCCATCACCAATATTATTTTCAATTGCTATTATTAAATACCTTCCACTTAATTGTTTATTATTTTGTGATTGATTACCAGCTGTCATTTCTCTAACATTCAATTTAACAATATCACCAGCTTGAAGATCTAAGCGTCCTGTAGTTATAGCACTTACTTGTGTTGCAGCTGCGTGGAAAGCAAACATGTTTCTTTTAGCTGCTAAATCCCTAAAATTAGTTTCAGGTCTAAATGCTCCTACTAAATTTCTATCAGTATATTCTCTAATAATCATCCACTGCTTTGCATTTTCTTTTGTAAATGTGTCAGTCATAAATTTTTCTGTATGAATATCTGTTCCTAACGACGCAGTCTTGCCACCAACATCTGTAAATTCTTTGTAGTAATCTTTATAATGGTAATCAAATCTCTTTGCTGTTCTTTTTAAGATATCAACTTCCATTACAGTATTTGAATAAGCACCACCGGATAATTCTGCTCCAACATTAACTCGCACACCTTGCGTAAAATTGCTTAATGTTTCTATTTGTTCTCTAGGTGCTGCACCGTCCTTTTCAACAAAAGGATTATAGGTTAATGTCTTTGGTCTATTAGCACGGCCATAAGCATATAACCATTCATCACTTACAAAATAAAATCCTTTGTATGTTTCAAAGAATCTAAATAAAGATGATTTAGATCTACTAGATCCAAACGCTCTACGAGCAACAAAGGCAATTGCTTCTGTTGGCATATAATCAGGTATAGTAACAGTCATGTTATTATCTGACTCTTCGATATAAACTTTACGACCTTTGTCTGAGTTTAAATTAAAAACTTTTGTATTTTCAGGTAATACTTCGCCTTCTGATGCATTACCTGGTGTAATATTATAATATACCTGCGGTGAAAACTGTCCCCTATTTAAATTTTTATCAGGGCCGTAATAGTCATTAAAAATGTTCTGTACTATTGTTGAAGCTTTTTTATTAGCGTATGATCTAATAACGCTTCTCTTGCCTGCTTCATAACTTGCTTTTGATATCCAATGTAGTGTGTAACTAACACCCTTTGTATCAGGAGTTGGTTCGATACTATCAATTTTATGAACTTGGCATTCTAAGCTAACTTCTGTTTGTAAGTCATAGCAGTAGATGGTTAATTTTAATACTTCTTCACCACGCAATGGAGCGTTTTGCAATAGACCAATATTATCTAAAATATCTAAACTGCCATTTAAAGAAAGTTGGGTAATGCTGTGGCTCATACGGAAACCACCGATCATAAGCGACACGTCATACTCGCGGCGGTTATCACTAGCGTATGGTATCAACGTAGCGGTTTTTATTTCGCATCGTGATGGATTAAAAGCTTCATTAGCCATATATTTTATTCACTAACCGAATTAAAGAATTCTTTTGTAATCTGAGGTAGGAAGTCTTTATCAAATAAGTATATTTCTTTCTTATTATTGTTTAGTGTTTCTTCGTACTCGTAAATACGGTATGGTTCCCATTCTGCAGGAATGATTCGTTTAATAATAATTTTCTGCCCTAGCTCAGTTCTCATAATAACTCTGTCTTCTCTACGAAGATAGATTGTACGAAACGACTCGGGCGCTAAAAGAATTTCGTCTACTGCTGCCATTTGTTATACCTTTTTCACATAGAAAATGATGTTATCGTCATTGGTTGTATCTCTTGTCCAATCAATTACGTCTTCTCCAACTTCACCAGATTCGTCTGTATATTTTTCAACTATATAATCGTTGAATGTTTGTGGATCCATTGGCCATTCGTGGTATGGATCAACTATTTTGTTTGCCATATAAACGAGCCAGACATAATCGACTGACCCATAATAGAATTGAGCTACTGTTTCTGCTCGTTCACCTTCTGAAACTGTATAGGGATAATAGATATATGGATTATTACTCAATGCTGTAACGAAATTAGCTCTGCGAGATATATCTCTTACTCTACGCCCTTCGTATTCTATAATTGGGAAGTTTTCAAAATATTTCATTATGTCTGTGTTCCTCCGTCTATTGGATAATCATCGCGAGTATGTATTTGTACTTCGCTGAATGATATGCTTAATGTAACTGCAGCAGGAACACCACCTTTAATAATTTGTGGCATCCCACCACCTGCACCGTAATCAACAGTAACATTACTAATCATACATCTTTTAAACCGTTGGAAGTGTGACTCTTGTACACCTAATAAGTTTAGAGTAACAATACTAGGATATTGTAAGAATGCTCTACTTAGAGACGGAACATTTTCAACTCCTTCTGTTTCGGGTAATGACTTATTCTTTAAGAATTGAACGATTTTTCGTATTTGTTCTGTGTCAGCTTTATTAGAAGGAAATAAATCCCAACTGAATGTGTAGTTCTTTAAATCTACACCGGTAAAACTTAATGTCTCTTGTGGATTAACTACTCTTTGATTTATTACGCCAAGTGTTCTAGATAAATCACCACCAATAATATTACGTCCTAAGTAACTAGCGATCGCTGTTGCTTTATTAGCTTCGATACCACCCATCTGTTCAAGGCCTGCAGTAATTGCAGCCATTGGATCATTAAAGAAGTCTTTAGTACCAGTTTTAACTGAATCTAAAGCACCTCCAATTGCCTCCTGCATATTTCCCAAAAAGGCTGAGCTAGAATCTCCTGCTAAACTGGATAAACCAGACGCTACACGTTCATATAAAAAATCTCTTTCAAAACTTTGTACTCTAATACCTTGAGAATCTTGGAGTGATCTTGGAAACGGTAATTCAATAGCTGAATTTTCTTTAATTTCTGCTACAGATTTCTCAGTATTGGCAGGGACAAAACCTAAATTACCACTTTCTACAAAAGTATCTTTACCGTTCTGTTTTTCTTGTTTAATACTAGCAATGTAAGTATTATAGTCGTAGTCGGTAAATTGTAGTAATAGACCGTGAGGCATAGGCTTAGTCGGGAAAGAAAGATATTTCCCACTACCTACTTTACCGGTAGTTCGGTTTCTTTTAATTATTTCAGGTCTAGAACTCATAGTTACTTCCAGCCATAGTTATCTCGTTGTAATAAATAGTAATTGGACATTATAGATTATTTATACAGGATTGACAAATTAGTTATGGCATATAAAGGTAAGTTTAAACCAAGCCGCCCGCAGAAATATAAAGGTGATCCTACTAGGATTATTTATCGGTCTTGGTGGGAAAGAAACGTTTTTTCTTGGTTAGATAAGCATAAAGATGTAATATGGTGGCAATCTGAAGAAGTAATTGTTCCATATAGGTCACCAATAGATGGAAGGATGCATAGATACTTCCCAGATGTGGTTGTCCATAAACATGATGGGCATGGTAAAACACAAACAATCATGATAGAAATTAAACCGTATGGGCAGACTTTACCACCTAATCCGTCCAATAAGAATAAAACACCAACAGGTAGGGTATCAAGAAGATATCTAAACGAGGTTAAGAATTATGGTATTAACAGTGCTAAATGGAAAGCAGCTCGATCGTACTGTGCTGACCGTGGTTGGAGCTTCGTTATAATGACAGAAAAAGATGGAATAGCAGGTAAATAAATGGCAATTGAATATCAAAATCTTTTTGAAGAAGCTGACAGAGTTGCTAAAGGCAAAGCTAAAGGTGTAGCAGTCTTTACTGATATACTTGCACGAGGTATTAGATCAGGAGAAGTACCAGCTCGTTCTGCAACAGCTAGATCTTGGTATCGTAATGCTGCAAAGGCAGTAACTAAAACCGGTACTGGATCTTCTGGTGTTTCTGGTTCTGCAGTGATTAGTTCAGCTTCAAAGGAACGCGGCCGATTAGTTAGTAATATGGAACCTGGTGATATGTACACATTTGCGTACAATCCTAAGCATAAAGCTACATTACCATATTATGATAGATTCCCGCTGATTTTCCCAATAAATAAGGTTAAGGGTGGTTTTCTAGGAATTAACTTTCACTATTTACCACCATTGATGCGCGGCCAATTAATGGACGCATTATATACAGTCACATCTAATAAAACATTTGATGAGACAACAAAATTAAAAGTTAGTTATGAATTATTGCAGAGTGCTGCAAGATTTCGTTTCTTTAAGCCAGCATTAAAAATGTATTTAAATAAACAGATGCAATCAAAGTTTGTTTATATTAATCCAACAGAATGGGATATCGCGTTATTCTTACCGTTGGCCAGGTTTGAGGGAGCTAATAAACAGAAAGTTTATGCTGACTCAAGAAAAACGATACAGGGATAAAACATGTCATTTAGTATTAGCAAATTTAAATCAACGATGGATAAGTATGGTGGTCCTGCCAAGGCTAATCTATTTGAAGTAACTATAGCTAAATATAAAGAAACCAATTCTGCTATCGATCCTTCTAGTGAATTTTCGTTTTTCTGTAATAGAGTTAACTTTCCAGGCATTGGTGTTGAAACAAGTTCAATGACAAACGTTGCACAACTACCAACAACATTCCCGCTTAGTATGACTAGTGCACCTATAAATGCAACCTTTATGATTGATAGTAATCACGAAATGCTTTCGTTCTTCCATAATTGGATTCAAAGAGTAATGAATTATAGTACTAAGGCTGGTGCTTATGGAGCAGTTGCAGACTTTGAAGACGGTGGAATTGGTATGTTACCATACGAACTTGGTTATAAAGACGAATATGGATGTAGAATGTCTATTAAACATTACTCTACTGAAAGCTTCGGTAAAAACGATAAGTACTACGAAGTTGTATTAGATAACGCTTGGCCGTATCAAGTTTCAGACATGGGAATGGACTGGGCGCTGAACGACCAATTTTTAACTATAGATGTGACCTTTGCTTATGACAGAATACATTACTCTGGTGACCGCCAAGGCAACCCATCAAACAGATTACAAGGTGGATTACTTGATACTCTATCTGATTTAGCTAACTTTGTAGATGTTACTAAATCAACATTAAGCTCCGGTAAACCAACAAGCATCCAGGATGCAATTAACAAACTAAGTCGTGTTCGTAATTCATATAGCAACATTGATGCTTTCTTTGGGGACTCAGTCGGAAGTGCTTCAGAATCTAAACCAGCCAAAATTAAGTCACCATAACGCGCACAAAATTATATAATAGGAGAAATACATAATGGCATTACCAAAAATTGATATTCCAATACAGGAACTGACGCTACCGTCTTCTGGTGAGCGAATTAAATACAGACCGTTTTCGGTTAAAGAAGAAAAGATTTTATTAGTTGGACAAGAAAGTGATGATCCAACTGCACAAGTATTAGCGGCAAAACAAGTTGTTAATAATTGTTTAATAGAAAAAGAAGTAAGTGATCTTGCGATGTTTGATCTTGAGTATGTAATACTATACTTAAGAGCCCGAAGCGTTAACAACTTAATTAATTTTTCTGTGCGCGATGAAGAAACAGATGAGCGTATAGATTTAGAAATTGATATTGACGAAGTAAAGATTGTTAATAATCCAGATCACAGTAAGGAAATAATCATTAATGAAGAGTATAGATTGTTTTTGAGATATCCTACGATTGATGAGTTTGCACAGTTGACCACACTCGACCAAGAAGATCCATTAACAGATTATATATTACTAACGTCTTGTATTGACTACGTCGCATCTGAGGACGAGGTACACTACTTTAAAGACTACTCTAGAGAAGAAATTGACGGATTTATGGATAGCTTAACTGCTAAGTCGGTTAAAGATATTACTAAGTTCTTTGAAACAATGCCGAAACTAAGGCACGAAGTAGCTTATACTAATTCAGCTGGTACAGAGAAGACCTTCGTAGTGGAGGGAATGCAAACTTTTTTTACCTAGTGCTGAGTCATATCAGTTTGAGTAATTATTACGAAATGATATTCAGTATGGCACAGCACCATAAATATAGTATAAGCGAAATAGAGAATCTAATACCTTACGAGAGGGATTTATATTTTCAGATGTTAGTTGACCACATTAAAGAACAGAACGAGAAAGCCAGAGCAGCACAGACAGGATAATTTAAATGACACCAGATACAAAGGCAATAGTAGAAAAGCTTACTAACGAAGGTCTGTTATTGAGAAATACAGGCACTAATTCTATTAAGTCTGTAAAAGTAGAGCTGAATAAGTTCCATGATACTTTCAAGGCTCTTTCTTCAAGTATGCAAGGTATTACTGGTACTCTTCAAGGTCAAACAAAGCTCGAAGAACTACGAGACGAAAGAGAAGCTAAGATAGAGCTCTTAGATGATAAAGAGCGTAAAGACTTTGAAAAAGCTGAAAAAGAAAATATTAAATCTCAGCAAAAGCTTGATTCTCAAAAATTAGCACAAGACTTAAAACTTGCTAAAGAAAGAGACCAGAAAGACTTTAAAGTATTCGGCAAAGACGGAATATTTGCTAGTACTTTATCAGGCGCATTTAATATTATAAAGAAAACTTTATTCTTTGGTGTTGTTGGTGCGATAGGATATCAAGTATTAGCTGGTGCTGTTGAAGCTTTAGCACCCAAATTCTTTGGTAAAGATGTTAAAATGCCAGATTTGTTTGATGCTTTTTCTAGAGCAGGCACAGCTCTAGGTAAATTAACAACAGGCGACTGGGATGGGTTAGTAGAAAATGTTAAAGCTCTTGCTTCACCTGTCGGCATGCTAGGTGCTGGTTATGTGGCCGCCAAGGCCGTACCGGCTGTCGGAGGAGCAGTAGTCAGTGGTGCTGCACAATATCTAACGTTTAAATCAATGCTAAAACTAGTAACGCCAGGAACAGCTGACGTTGGCGATGGAATGAAAGCAGCTAAAATAAATCCTAAATTACTTAAAGGCGGTATAGCTGGTTTAGTATTTACTGGTTTATATGCTGCAATAGATCCTATTATGAACTTCATGCGCAGCTCGGATATGACAGGTGAAGATATTGCTAATACTGAAATACCCACAAGTTATAAAGTCGGTGGACTTGCTACTGCAGCAACTATAGCTTCTCTGTTTATACCGGGCGGTCTTCTTGTTAGAGCTGCAGCAGGTTTAGGTATGTTTTTAGTCGGTGGTGTGCTTAAGGCTATTGACTATGTTAAAGATGATGATAATCTTCCTAACAAAATAGAAGAAATATACGCTCAGAACATGGAAACTGAAGATCAAATGGAGCGTTTGTTAGAGCAAAGGAAAAAAGCTATGCAGCTTGGTGCAGATCCTGCTGCAATAGAAAAGCAAATTGCTGATCTTAAGAAAAAGACTGAAGCAGATCAAAAAGAGTTTTTAGAAACTTTCGATATATCTACTCAAGAAGATCAAGACTCAATTAATAAAGCTAAAGCTAGAATGAGACAAATGTTATCAGATCCAGAAGCTTATTATGCAGCACACAAATACAAGACAAGTGCTAGCGGCAACAGTTTTACGGAACGTAGTCAAGAAGATCTGCAAGAGAAATATGACGCAGAAATTCAACGATTAGAAAATGTTGTTGCTATGAACCAGGGTCAGTTAGAACAAACTGCTGAGTTTGGTTCAAAAAGATTAGGTATGTCAACCGAAGATATGGGTCTAGTTAAATATCGCGGCACATTAATGACAGTAGAAACAAGAGATGAGATGATGGCAGCTAATCTCTTGAAAAAACAAGAAGTTGATAAAAAGCAATCAGTTGCTGAAAGAAATGCAGAATTCCAAGAATATCTTAAAATTAATGATATAGATTTCACAGGATCATATACTGATGTTGCACTTAAAGCAATGAATGAGCAGGATCCTCTTGGCCTTGGTGGTGGCAACGGCATTATTAATGTATTTAATCAAGGTGGTGATACAATCACACCAATTACTATGTCTACTGGTGGAGCTAAAACCGCTACAACAATTCTTCAAGGATTTAATAGAGGCGATGGGTTGGGATATTGCCCAGTGCCAGGATTACTTGGTACCTAATTAAAAAAAGGGAGCCCGAAGGCCCCCAAAAAAGGTAGATTAGGAAAGCTTCCCGCGTTCCCTCTACTCTTGTAATAGAAAGTTTAAAACATTTTCAGGAGTTGTTTCATCGTATGGATCTGAATCACAATCATCAGACATTCCAGGTTCAACAAACATCTTTTCAATAACACCATCGTTTACAACCATAGCATATCTCCAAGATCTTGCACCAAATCCTAAATTGTCTTTACGTACAAGCATATCCATTTTTTCAGTAAAATCACACGAACCGTCAGGTAAGAACTCAATGTTAGGAGTTCTTTGAACTTTGGCCCACGCGTTCATCACAAAAGCATCGTTACAAGAAATACAATACACTTTATCAATACCAGCTTTACTAAAGTCTTCCCACCTAGCGTTATAGCTAGGTACTTGAAAGTTAGAACAAGTTGGCGTAAATGCGCCAGGTAATGAAAAAGCAATGACTCTTTTACCAGCAAATAAATCACTAGTAGTTAATTCATTCCATTGAAATTCACCAGATTCTAGGTTTTGTGAGCGTGTTTTAAAGATCGCGTCAGGTACTCTTTTGTTTTCCATATTATAATCCTTTATAGGTGGAGGGCATTGCGCCCTCCGTTCAAGTTTTATTCGACTAAAAAGTCTTTCTCTTTGCCGATTTTAATTTTCTGAGGTCTTTTTGACTCAGGAATAATACGCTCAAGACCAATGGTCAAAAGACCATTCTTGAAGCTTGCCCCTTTAACAACAATGTCGTCTGCAAGGTCAAAGTTACGCGTAAATTTTCTTTTAGAAATTCCCTTATGAATAAATTTATCATCAACAGTTTCGCCAGTTTCATACGTCGACTTAATTGCTAATTGATTTTCTTTTACTTCAATATCAACATCAGATTCATCAAGGCCAGCAAGTGCAAGTTCGATAGTGAACTTATCCTCGGCTTTATTGATTCTGATATTATAGGGTGGAAAACCTTGTGACCCGTGCTGTGCAGGGTGGTTCTCAATTTCTACTAAACGATCGAAGATTCGATCAAATCCAACCGTGAATGGTTGTAGGTTATGTATATTTAATCCAGTCATTTTTATCTCCTTTTATGCAAGATATGATTATACTATGGTGGCTTTTAGCACACCGGTTATTGCAGGCCGATCTTTCGTACCTACATTTTTATTTATTCAGCTTCTGCGTGTGCTTTTATAAATTGTTTAATATAATTGCGCAGTTCTCTTGATGCTGTTGTATCATCATCTTTACAGAGCTGAATGAATTCTTTTTTCTGTTCTTTATTTACTTTTATAAGTAATGTATCATCTTTTATCATAATTTGTCACCTTTTTGTCACGTACTTGTAACATGTTTGTATAAATATACTGTATATACAAAATATTAATAAGGAGAATATATGGCAATATTATATAAAAAATTCGATAAAATGATGAAATCAGGTGGTTTAATCCGAGTCATCAACAAAACTTTCTAACTACCAGTACTTCCTATTCCACCGTCCCTATCAGTTTTCTGCATAGGGCGTTCGTTAACTAATTCTAATTCGTGTCGGTTTATTTTCTCAACCATGCATTGAGCTAGTCTTTCGCCGTGTTGAACACGTGCTAAGCTATCAGATATGTTTATAACAAGAATATGTGTTTCATCAACATAATCAGAATCTATAATACCAACACCGTTACTTAATGCTAAACCCTTTTTGGCAGCAGCGCTGCTACGAATATACATTTTCATTACGTGATCTTCTGGTATATCAAATATTAAACCAGTTGGTATCATTACCCTTTGGCCGGGATGTATTAGGAAAGTAGCCTGCCCTTCGATCTCTTTAGTGAGAACTTCTATTTTTCTATTAACGGAATTGAATGCAGTAATCTTGTCACCTTTTTTAAACGCAGCATGAATATCAAAGCATGCACTGCCTTGAGTTGCGTATTGAGGGATTATTGCGCTTTCTTTTGTCTTATAAACATTCATTATATATTCACCATTATATCATAAAATTAAATTTTTGTCAACTACTTTTTTCCGTTACCTATATTGTATTTGACAGTTAATTCCCAATCATCTTTTTCTTTAAAGGAAATGATTTTAATTTGATTTAGGGTAGCAATTGGATCCTTTGTTTTGCTTGGATCTACAATCTTTACTAGCTCCCATTCTTCAAGTAGGTTTACAATAGTGTTCCGTCTAGCATGATCTTCATCAGTAAACGTGTTGTGCTTGCCATCGAGTATAAACAATTCTTTAAAATGAAGAATTGAGTATCTACCCTTTTTATGCAAGATGTGACAGGATTGAAATAACTTCTTATCTTTACGAGAAGAGATACCTATCCTTGTTAGAGTTTCCTTGATCTTAAGAAAACTGTCAGGTGTGGGAAGCATTACTTCAATGCCAACACCTCTAAAAATATCTTCTTGTTCCATGATACATATTCACCTGTTTAATTATTAGTGGCCACGGTATATAACCATATAAGCTTATTTATTTTTTTTAAAACTTAGCCACCTGTAATGAGGCGATCATGCACAGTTTGCAGTTGTTCTTTGTTCAATACCTTAAAGTATTGCTTAGCAACTGTTCTGTTACATTGATAAACTTCTTGTATCGCGTCAAGATCTACATCTTTAGAAGCCTTAGGCCATTTAGAAAATCTCTTGCGCTTTCTCAATACTGCACGGTAGTAATCAAATTGTGCGCCAGGAAATAACTCGTGTCTCTGATTCATTTCATTAGCATGTAGTATTGTATCTTCGAAGTTTGTAAAACCTCGGTTTACAATATAAGCGTTATATTGCTTTTCGATTATTTCTGGATTGTCTCCATCTTTTATGAGATCTACTTTACTAAAAGAAGCAGCATTCATAAAATCAAATGGATTTAAGTCACCTTTAGCCATTTTGTATCTCCTCGATTCCTATGAGTATCTCATTAAATTCTTTTGCGCAGTTAGCACACATCTTGACTTCCGCTTCTCCATCTGCTGCTTGGTACTTTAGAGTGTATTCTTCACCTCCTTCAATACGCTCACTACAGTTAAAGCATTCGATAGTTTTGCGGAAATCAATCTTAAATGGATTAGACATACTCGGATTCAATCATAACTTCAGTTAAGAATGCAACCATGTTAATCTCTTGGTCTGCGACGAAATTACTTTTGTACATATAATCAGCTAGAGTGACTACGAATCCAGGTTGAGTCTTGAACTCTACACGAGCTTGCATCATATCATAGACACGTCTGAACATTTCATTCATATCTTGATCTGAGTTACTCGCAACCCACTTTCTCATCTCAGTAAAGTTTTTAGCTTTAAGTAGGTTGAATAACTCATCCATACTTTCTTGCTTTAGATTTACGAAGATACCTTCGTCGATTTTACCTGAAGCTGCATACGATTGTAGTTCGGTTAATACACGACGGAAGTCTGGGAAATGCTTTTCAATAACTTTTGCAACTACTGCTTTATCGTAATCAACATTCTCATTATTGAGAATACTAATAACACGTTTAAAGAATTGCATTGCTAGTTGAGGTCGTTCTGTTTGTTCAATAGAGAAGTCAACTTCAGAGAGTCGAGATCTTAATGGACCAATAATTCTATTCTTGAAATTACAAGTAAAGATAAACCCACAGTTAGCAGAATATTCTTCAATAAAGTTACGTAAAGCTGGTTGAACAGAAGTTGCATTTAGATAGTCTGCTTCGTCAAAGATAACATATTTACGACCACCTGTAAGAGATACAGAGGATGCATATGTAGAGATTTCATATCGAAGAGTGTCGATATTCACATTAAGGGAACCGTTTTTAACGATATAGTCACAGCCCATTTCATCGAGCATGGCTTTAGCGATCGTAGTTTTACCTACTCCTGGTCCACCGGTTAGTAATAAGTTTGGTACGTTTTTGTCATTTACAAATTTGCGAAACGTATTTTTCATTGTCTCGGGCAAGATAGTGTCTTCGATACTTTGAGGACGGTATTTTTCTACCCATAGAACTTCATTTGATTTGTGTTGCATAGATCACCTTGTACATAATATAATATAAAAATTGAGGGGCGGGGACCAGTCGGAACTGATCCCCTATTCTCGAGAAAGGTTGGTAATCTTTTAGTCAATTACCTTATCAGCCAGTTCACCAGCTTCTACAGCAATTTCAGTATCCCCATCGGGACCTTGTTGCTGAGGTGAATTCTGTCTTAGATAAGCTTCAAGCTTATTCCTTAACATTCCTACACCAGCTAGTTCTTGACCTTGGAACCCGCCTCTTGTTGATACTACATCGATCAACTGAAGAACGGTTGAGATGTCGTTCAAATTAATTGAGACCTTCTCTTCCTCTTGTTGCTGTTGGCCACCGAAGTTGCCATTTACTGCATTATTCATAATAATTATCCTTTATTATAAGTCGACTTTGAATCTATCGCCACAAAATACGTGACACCTTTACCTTTGAATTCAGAGATACCTTTTGAACAAATGGTAACTTTGTAATCCATCGGCATAAGTTTTAAGTTATCAGTTTTAATGATTACTCTAAACTCATCGTCAGTGGTCCCGATTTCAACGCCAAAGTCATCTGCGTTATCGTTTGCACTGTCGATTGCTTTCAGATAACACTTGCCGCTTTCGCCAACAAATGCGATTTCTGAAAATTGAAGAACACCTGCTGCTTTTTGTACTGCAGAAAGATCACTTTCTGTTACATCGACAACAACGTCTTCAGATGGTATATTTATATCTTTTTCAGGCGGAGTGTGGATCATTGATATATCTGCATAGACATACTTGGTCCTTCTCTTTCCCTCAGAGATAATAAAATATTTATCACCAAACTCTACGTCTGGATCACTATAAAGGCTTAGTATTGACAGGAATCTAGAAAGGTCATAGATACAAGCTTCCGCTGGTATCGTATCCTGGATTTCTGCAATAGCAATAAGCGTTTTTTCTGGAGTAATAGTCTTTATAGTAGTACCGGGCTTCAACAAAACTGATTTGTTAATTGCGGTAAAACTTTTTAAGACACTCAAGGTTTCGTTAGAAAATTTCATTATATAAATTTCTCCTGGTTAATGAATGTATATTATAACACACTTTCATCTATTTGTCAACTGTTTTGTACGACTTTTTATTAGAAGTTGAGTCGGCAGTTGCGGTTACACCAAGCTCTGCGATAGAGCCCATTCCGCCTTGAAAGATGTGAGTGCCAACGTGGTTCAGTTGCATCCAAGGACACATCCAAACTTTTAGGTCGGCAGCACGTGCTTTATGG
>Ga0209092_10000085_pt1 | contig 78248 bp, 48 predicted proteins | sample FraStrMetagenome_FD_187446 | JGI IMG/M metagenome (GOLD analysis project Ga0209092, IMG submission 187446) | Marine eukaryotic phytoplankton communities from Arctic Ocean - Fram Strait ARC3M Metagenome (SPAdes) (version 2) | ecosystem: Environmental > Aquatic > Marine > Oceanic | place: Fram... | reverse complement strand
TTACGGATGTTTCCAGTGACTTCACATCCACCTCGCTGTCTAAGGTCAAAACCGCCTCGACCAAGGCCAATTTCCGCTTTGACAAATCCGAGATGTCGTCTTTCAATGCACCACTCATGACCCTCTCAATTCAATTTACCCGTGGAAGAATGCCATACTCACTGCTGTAATCCAACATCTGACCGGTAAAGTCATCCGGATAGGTCAACTCTACACTGATGATTTCTCCAGCTTCGTTCATTTCGGCAACCAACTTCGGATTGATGAATCCTCCATAAGGGGCGATGCCCAGCGCCTCCGATCGGGTGAGCACTTCTTGGTGAATCTTCTGGTCCACCTGCACACCATATCCTTCCACCAAAGCTTTGGCGGCCGCATAATCCCCTTGAGACTTGATGCGCTGAACCTCTCTGAGCAACTCTCCAAACAATGCCCGTACGCGGTCGTAGTCTTCGATGTTGTAAAATGTCTTGCCCTCCCGAATCACTTCTCGGATGCTTTGATCTGCTTGGGCCTTTTCGACCACCCAATGGCTGACCCAAGCCCGGTTGCGCATGTGTGATTCTTCGATGTTGTCACCCAATTCAAGACGACGCAACTGCATCATCATTCCGTTACGGATGTAGCTGTCGTATTCGCAGCGTCCAGTTTCCAAGTTTTTGATCAGTTCCAACTCAATCAACTTCTCATCGAGCATGAAGTAGAGCGCGACCAAGTCCGCGCGGCCTTCCTCCAGAGTGCTCGCGTATTCTTTGATTGTGCTGGCAGGCTCCCCCACCCCTGGCTCAAGTTGACCACTGGCGTGGCCAATGACTTCATGAAATGCCGTGTGGATTTTACCGGCCAGGGTTCCGTGAGACCGGGCGCGCAGACGCTCAGATTGGTCAAAAGCAAATTCGTCGGTCAATCCGCCGCCGCCTGCGTTGTCATACGCATCGATGATGTTGCCCAAACTCACACTTTTTGAGCCGTGTATCGTGCGGATCCAATTGGCATTGGGCAGGTTCACACCAATGGGGGTGCTCGGTGACGCATCTCCAGCTTCGCCAACCACATTGACGACATTGTACGTGATGCCCACAACAGTCTCCTTTTTGTGCTCCTCCATAAACGGCATGTTGTCTTCGAACCATTGAGCATTGTCCATCATCACGGCCATGCGCTCAGAAGCAGCAAAGTCCTTGATTTGAACCACCGTCTCATAACTGCCTGTATAGCCCAAAGGGTCATTGTAGACCTCCACAAATCCATTGATGTAATCAATGTCTCCTTCTGTATCCCGAACCCAGTTGATGTTGTACAAGCTCCATTTTTCTAGGTCTCCGGTTTTGTAGTAATCCACCAAATGGCGCAAAGCTGCCCCTTGCTTGTCGTTCTCTGCATACTGCTGAGCCATTTCCAACCAAAAGCACACCTTTTCCAAAGCAGCCCCATAAAGGCCCCCAACTTTGTAAGTCTCTTCCACGATTTGACCAGACTCATCCTTGACCAATCGGCTGTTCAATCCTTTCTCAACCGGCTTGTTCCGGTCTACGACATAGGCATCGAAATAGGCGCGCGCTTCTGCCGTCGTCACGTTGGGGCCATAAAAATTGACGGCACTCGCCTCTACCAATCCTTTGGTCGCGTCAAGCTCTACTTTCTTGGTCTCCCGCGTAGAATCATACAGCGCATCCAAGGCGTCCACCAAGTCAGCCTCCAATGCAATACCACTGTTTTCCATCACAAACTCCCAGTAAGTGCGGCTGCACTCTGGCGTCATCTTAGCATTGGAGTAGTGGTGATGTATGCCGTTTGAGAACCAAACACGCTTGGCATAGGTGTGAAAATTCTGCCAGCCCTTTGTTCCCTTGTCTCCGGAAAAGCTCCGATGTGCTTCGTCAATCATGTAACGCACCCGAAGGTTGAATCGATTGTTTTGGTCGTACATCATGTCCCGACCACTCAGGCCCGCTTGGGTCAAGCAGTAGGTCAGCTTTTTCTGATCATCGGAAAGCTGCTGCCAACCGGGAACTTGGTAGCGGATCAATTTTAAGTCTGCAAACTGCTCGGATTGCCACACAAATCCGTTGGCATCCGGTTCACCGGCTGTTTCAACAACGGGATCTGCGGGTTCGCCGTCTGTACCAAGGTCCGCAGCAGGTGCTGCGCAGCCTCCGAGAATCAGGGCGAAAATGAAAAAAGGAAGGAATGGGGACGTCTTGTCACCCAAGGTGTTGGAATCGTTGTGCATATGTTGGCAGTTCGAGCACGAAAAATAGGCAATCTTGCAGCTCGGAAACTGCTTTTTCAGCTCTTCCTTCTTATGGCCTCCACACGACATCCCCATTTGTCTTGAAGCGCACCACTTCACTGCTCCTCAGGTCCTTCATCGGTCCGTTTGTGATCACCTTTTTGGTTGCACTGTTCTTTTTGGACATGCAATTCCTTTGGGTCTACGCGGATGAGTTGATTGGAAAGGGCCTCGCACCTCATGTGGTTTTAGAATTGTTGGTCTATGCCTCCGCACGGCTGGTCAACCTGGCACTGCCACTGGCCATACTGATGAGCAGCATCATGACGCTCGGTAGCTTGGCGGAACACGAAGAGCTCACGGCCCTCAAATCCTCCGGCATGCCGTTGAGCCGAATTTTGAGGCCACTGCTGGTGACCATGGTTTTGGTGGCATTGGGTTCGCTGATGTTTGCAAACCACGCTTGGCCTGTCGCCAACCTGAAGTTCAGAACGCTGCTTTACAGCGTCACGAAGAAAAAACCCACCTTGAATCTGGAAGATGGTGTTTTTTACAATGGCATCGAGGGGTATGCGATTCGCGCAGCCCACGTGGTCAAGGAAACAGGCCAACTTGAAGACGTCATCATCCATCAGCACGGGGGAGGACGTGAAGGGGCCGGGTTGGTCATCCGTGCAAATTCAGGCACCATGCGCACGTCCAGGACAGGGCGATTTCTTTACCTCGACTTAAACAACGGCTCGAGTTACGAGGATCGCCTTGAACCCGGTGTTCGACAGCGCGAGCGGACATTTCCTCATTTGACGACCGGATTTGAATATCAGCGGATTCGCATCGACCTGAGCAGTTTGGACTTCGCGAAAGCGGACGAAGCACTGTTCAAACGCGCCTATGAGATGATGAGCATGGGACAGTTGACCTTGGCCATTGATTCACTCGAACGACAGCGAACACAGACTGCATCTGCCATGCGGGACTTTGGCGACCGCAGTTTAAACCGCACTGCGGCCAGCGCGACGTCCGTTTTCTCTTCAGACACTTCTGCCATTCGAACAGACTGGCTTACCCGATTGGGGCCATCGGCAGAGCGCCGTGTTTATGACGCGGCAAAGGACATGGTCCGAAATGCGGTCCAAACGGCTCAAAATCAATCAGACGACCGTCAGTCAAAACGGACGCTTTCGGACCGGCATGCCATTGAATGGCACCGAAAGCTTTTTCTATCCGTGGCGTGCATTTTGCTCTTCATGATAGGCGCACCTCTTGGGGCCATCATTCGGAAAGGAGGCCTTGGATTGCCCACCGTTTTGGCCATCCTTCTCTTTGTGGTCTACTACGTGGTGACCATTATGGGAGAACGCATGGTCCGGAGTGGCGCCCTCTCCCCTGCTTGGGGTATGTGGTTGGGAACACTCATCATGGTCCCTGCGGCGATTCTATTGCAATGGCGCGCCGCCAACGAAAGGACCTGGAATCCATTTCGCAGCAGAGGCAATTCCCGGTAAATTTGACCTCCGCAATGCGCGTACTCCAAATTTGTCCCAAACCTCCCGTCCCCTCCATTGATGGAGGTTGTTTGGCCATGAACGCCATGACGGAAGGGTTTGTGTCAAATGGTGCGAAAGTGAAAATCCTCACCGCTTCCACCAACAAGCATCCCCTGCGACTGGAACAACTAGACAAGGCATATCTCGAAAAAACAAGCATTGAGGGGATACAAATCGAGACGGAATTTGACGTCAGAGATGCATACATCTCTCTCTTTAATGGGGCCTCTTACAACATTTCTCGTTTTTTCGCCCATCACTTTGCAGTGGTGCTCGAAAACGTGCTGTCCCGCCATCATTATGATGTCATTCATCTTGAAAGCTTGTATGCAACGCCTTACATAGAGACCATTCGTCGGCACGCTCCGAATGCACTGGTCTCATTGAGAAGTCACAACCATGAACATCAAATCTGGGAACAGCGCTGGAAAGCCAGTCGGAATCCCATATCGAGGCTTGCACTAAGGCACATCAGTAAGTCACTTGAGCGTTACGAAAAAGACATTCTCAACCACATCGATGCCTTAGTGGCCATTAGCGAATTGGAAGCAGAAGGCTACAAAAATTGGGGGTACAGTGGCCCCCTTTTCATCGCGGGGTTTGGCATCGACATTCAGCCCGAGGCTTCCCCCTCACGCCCCGTTCCAAACAGCGATAAATCCAAACTGAAGCTCTTTCACATTGGCGCCATGGATTGGGGACCAAACAAAGAAGGCGTAGACTGGTTTGTCGAAAAGGTGTGGCCAGAACTCTATCCAAAGCACCCACACATTGAGCTTCACCTCGCGGGAAAAGGCATGGATTCGAGTTGGTATTCAAACCACCCGAAGGTGTTTAACCACGGCGAAGTACCCGATGCAAAAGTGTTCTCCATGCAAAACGACTTGCTCGTTGTTCCCCTTCTTCGAGGGGCGGGCGTTCGGGTCAAAATTGTTGAAGCCATGGCCCAAGGCATACCCGTGGCCACAACGACACTCGGGTCTACTGGCTTAGGTCTCGAAGGACACGGTTGCCTTTTGGACACGAAACCAGAAGGAATGGCTGCAGCCCTTTCAGAACTTCTTGACAACCCGGATCGTTTGCATTCAATGCGCACAAACTCCCTCGAAGTCGTGCACGCCCGATTTGACCGCCATCGCATTGGAAAAGACGTGCTTGAATTTTACGGCAACCATGTCTAAATCCACAGGTCAGATGCCCCGTTTGGCCGTGGTTACTCCTCGATTTCCTCTTCCATTAAACAAGGGAGATCGACTCCGGATTTACCATCAGCTTGAAGTGCTCAATGACCACTTCAACATCGACCTTCATTGCCTCACCTTTCAACACATCTCTCCTGAGATGCAGAAAGAACTGTCCAGCCGCTGTGACACGTTGACCCTCTATCGGTTGAACCGAATCAAAGCCCTTTCCCGCATGGTTTGGGCTCCCTTTTCTCGCAGACCCTTTCAAGTTTTGCTGTTTACCGACAGAAAGCTCAAGCGTCAAATGCGGACCCAGATTTTGGCGCAAAGCCCTGACGTGCTGCTCGCCCAAATGGTGAGGACCGCAGAGTATGTTAAGGACTTGGACGAGGTACCTCACGTTCTTGACATCATGGACACCCTCCATGCTGGAGCCCAACGAGAAGCTGAACGCGCCCCATTTTGGAAGCGTCCTTTGCTCAAGGAAGAGGGCCGACGACTGCTGCGATACGAACATCGCATGCCCAATTATTTCGACCTGTGCACCATCATTTCGAAACAGGACAGGGACTTGCTCCCGCATCCCGACAGGGACACGGTGGCCATTGTGCCCAATGGCGTGGACACCGCCTATTTCCATCCAGAAGCCAACACCACACCACTGGCTTCTGCTCCCGTTGAATACGACGTCTCCTTTTGTGGAAACCTAGGCTACGCGCCCAATGTGGTGGCGGCAAAGTTTCTGGCAGAAGAGGTTGCCCCCGTGTTCGCCAAGCAATTTGGCCGCCCTTTGAAACTGCTCATCTGCGGCGCACAACCAAGCCCTTCAGTCAAAGCTTTGGCCGGGCTGCACATTGATGTCATTGGCAACGTCCCGGACATCCGATCGGCCTATCTGGCTGCTCCCGTATTCGTGGCGCCAATGCTGGTCAATACAGGCCTCCAAAACAAGTTGCTCGAAGCCATGGCATTGGAACGCGCCTGTGTGACGACCGAGCGCGCACTGTCGGCATTGGGAACCGACACCCCCGAGTGCATCCTCACAGCCGAGGACGCCTCCTCCTTTGCACAAGCCATCCACAGGCTGCTGGAATCAAAAACAGGGCTTCAAACACGCGGAAAATTGTCCCGAGAGCTCGTGGTCAGCGAATTCAGCTGGAAGGCCGCTACAGCAACTTTGGTTGCGCAGCTGCAGCAAGAAGCACGAAAGGGTTGAAGGACTGACTTCGCCTCGCTATTTTTGTGCATGAGCAAATCCATACCTCTGCTGGACGCAGCCCAATACCTTCACGGGAATGAGCAAGACAAAGCTGCTTTTGCATCAGAACTTCGGTCGGCTTTCGAGCAATATGGATTCATTACCCTGAAAAATCATGGGCTCGACAAGTCCCTGATCGAAGAAACGTATGGCGCGGCGGAACGTTTTTTCGCTTTGCCCACTGACGCGAAGTTGTCCACGAGCATTCCTGGTGTGGGTGGAAACTTCGGTTACACTCCCTTTGGCCAAGAACACGCCAAAGACGAGACCCGCGCTGACCTGAAGGAGTTCTATCACTTTGCACAACGCCATTACACTCAACCCAACTGTCCAGATGTGCCCGAGTTTGTCGACCGCGGCCACACCTTATACGCCGCTCTCGAGACCTTGGCAGGCCATCTGTTGCAAGCTGTCGCTCAATCTCTCGATTTGGATGCCGCTCATTTTGAACATCACGTAACCGGAGGCAACAGCATCTTGCGGGTGCTCCATTACCCCCCTGCCCCTGACGCTCCTGCAGATTCCCCGAGGGCTGGAAGCCACGAGGACATCAACTTGATCACCCTGCTGGTCGGAAGCTCTGCCGACGGACTTGAGGTCTTGGATCGCGATGGCGATTGGATTCCCGTTCGGGCCCATGGAAAGCACTTGACCGTGAATGTCGGAGACATGCTGCAAAACCTGACTGGCGGTGTTCTGCGTTCCACCACTCACCGGGTTATCCTTCCCGAAGGTGAAGGGAAAATGACCTCTCGATTTAGTCTTCCGTTTTTTCTCCACCCCCAAGGCGAGATGCCGCTTGACCCCATTATGGGAGACACCAAGAGCTTTCCTTCTTGGAGTGCGAAGGCCTTTCTTGACCATCGTTTGAACGAAATTGGCCTCAAGTAATCCGCAAGGGCCATTCAATCTTGGACTTGCTGAATCACCAGGCCTGTCATCACATTCACGGTGACTTCTCGCCTGCATTGGGGCAATGCGTTTTGACATTGGCTCAAACTGGCGTTCCATCTGCTGGCCAAAAATCCCCATTGGATAGCCTCAGAGGGTGAAGAATTGGGCATGTTCAAATGCCCCAAGGCTGAGAGTCAGAAGTTTGGACGCCCCATTATTCGCACAGAACCGGTCATCACTGGCGCCCCCTCTGGCCCCTTGTTTATTGCGTTTGGCAAAGGATGCGCCACAGTCATTGTGGTCTGGATTGGCTCCCTGCCATGTGGGGTTCTTGGAAAGACGTCTCCACACTGAGCCGTGATCGCCTGATGCGATATGGGATTATTTAAGAAGTTCTGGCACACCAAAACGCCCGTCCGATTGTTGTTTGGTCAGGTATTCAGCGCCATGAAAAAACACCCCTTTATCTCCTCCTTTGTTGCAGCCGTTTTTGGGGGACTCCTTGTTCTGACCCTTGGCCCATTTTCTTTCTCTCCAGAAAAGCCCCACCCCGATTTCGTTTATCCGGCATTTTGGTCTCCGCCTGCAGCAAAGCCCCACGGATTTGCAACAGCCTCAGCGCCAAACAAGGGCACATCTGATGAAGCGGCAGGATTTAGATTGGCAGCCAATGCCGCACTCGATGCCGTGGTCCACATTCGGACACAACAAAACATCACTGAATCAAACAGGTGGCCTTCTCTTTTTGGACAGAACGCTGCGCCACGGGTACAATACGGCTCGGGAAGTGGTGTGATTCTTCATGACAGTGGGTTCATAGTCACCAACCATCATGTGATTCAAGATGCAGACGTGATTGAAATCGGCCTGAACGACAACCGCAACTACAAGGCCAGACTTCTCGGAAGCGATCCCGCAACAGACATTGCGGTGCTTCAAATCGATGCGTCAGGACTCACCGCCCTCCCATGGGGCAACAGCGACAAGGTGCATGTGGGGGACTGGGTATTGGCCGTTGGGAATCCCTTTGATCTCACAAGCACTGTCACCGCGGGCATTGTGTCGGCCAAAGCAAGAAACCTTCACCTGCTCAAGCCCGACCGGGTCCACGAGGTGTTCCCCGTGGAGAGCTTTATTCAAACAGACGCGGCCGTGAACCCAGGAAACAGCGGAGGTGCCCTCGTCAATACATCCGGCGAGTTGATTGGAATCAACACCGCCATCGCTTCCAAAACCGGCAGCTATTCTGGTTACTCCTTTGCCGTACCGGCCAACCTGGCCAAAAAGGTAGCCTTAGACTTGATCGAGTTTGGGCAGGTACAGCGGGCCTATTTGGGGGTCACCATTCGCGCGGTAGACGAACGGATCGCTGCACAACTTGGCCTTCCTGAGGTAGAAGGTGTTTTGGTGTCTTCGACAGCCACAGGGAGTGGCGCTCAGGAAGCTGGACTCAAGTCCGGTGATGTTATCCTGACTGTCGATGGCGCCCCGACCTCCACCCTGCCGTTGCTTTTGGAGCGTGTCAATCAGTTCCGCCCAGGTGAATTCACGGATGTACAGATCTGGCGCGATCGCGAATTGGTCTCCGTCCAAGTGGAGTTGAGAGACCGGGATGGCAAATCTACCCTTGCGAATGCCGCAGATGATCGCAAAGGGTCCCTGTTGGGAGGGCAATTCAAAAACTTCAAAAACTCAAAGCTTTCGGGCGCAGAGGTGTTGCCTCACCCCAATGGCGCCTTTGCACGCGCCAACATTTCATCGGGGACGGTCATCACAACTGCCGATGGGAAACCCATTGACGGCGTTGACAGCCTCATCAAAAGCATAAAATCTGCCCAGAAGGCCAACAAAAGAGGGGTCCTGTTAGAAGGCATATCCCCCAATGGAGAAAAGCACTTCTGGGCCCTTTCCTTAAGGCCATGAGAAATGGACCAATCGCCTTATCTTAAATACATGGGTCGCCCTGCTTTCCACCTGCCATTGTTCCCCTTGGGGGTTTTTCTTCTTCCAGGGGAAAGGACCGGCTTGCACATTTTCGAACCCCGCTACCGTCAATTGGTGGCGGAGTTAGAAGCCGCATTGCAAAGTGGCACAGAAGAGGCCAACCGATTTGGCATCCCCTTTTTTCACGAAGACATCACCGCCTCCACTGGCACCATCGCCAAACTTGTCGAAGTCAAGAAAACGCACGCCAATGGGCGAAAGGACATTGTGGTCGAGTGTGTTGGCCATTTTGAGACGCGAAGATTCGAGTCTGTTGCCAACCCAAAACTCTATCCCGGAGGCCATGTGGTGCACATGGACATGTGCCTGACCACACCTCTTGAACCCCAACACAGGGCGCAAGTCATGCGAATCAAGGAGATCTTGAGCAGCAGAGAGGTGGATTTAGATCAACTTCATGGCGAGACCATCGAAGATTTAACCGCTTGGCTGGGGTTACCGCCTGCACACAAGCACAGGCTCCTCACCGCATCAGGAATCCAACGCACTGAATTCCTGAGCAGTATACTCAGATGGACACTTCTGATCCTTCAACAAGAATCCAAAGTGGAAAAGGGGTTCTTTCCCAACTGAGCCCGCCTTCACTCGAGGTTATCTTCGTTGCATGAGCGAGGAACCTCAATTGTCCATTCAGGTCATCGGCCTCCCATTGACTTTGGGGCTGTTCCTGTTTTGCGGCATTCTTTTCAGTGGATGTAGCGACACCGCGACCCTCGCGGAACCCCAAACTGATGTGAACTCTGGTGTCGAATCCTACCTCGATCCCACCAGTGACAGCTACATGAGTGGTCCCACCAAGATCCTTTGTCCGGATTCTGCAGAGGTCTTCTTAGACGCGCTCGATTACGTCGAATTCCAAGATCGCCTTCTTGGGTTCCTCGAATCCAACAATGAAAGCCGGTTTCGTGAACACTTCAAAGAATTTTATATCCCCGAGGTCTTTAAACCGGACTCCCTTTTTGAGCAGTACATCCGCATGTACAATCAATGGGACAGCATCGGTGTACAAAACAGATTGGACCGGTGGACCTTGCGTTACGTATCCCCATTCTTTGAGGGAGAGACTTACGATGTCGCCATAGCAGAAGTGGACATCCGTCACCATATGGCCTTTGAAAAGCGGTGGACTGGCAACTACCGAAATTTCGGAAGGACACTCGCTCAGCGCTATCCAGGCGGTCAAATCGCATACATGGACACGACGTTTGAGGCACTCAACGGGGACACGATTTACAGGCGGCACATCACTTCTGAAGCCACCAGGCTCATTTATGCGATTCGGGGCCATGGAGACTCTCCGAACCGCCCGAAAGACATTCGATGGTTGCCCGACGGATGGCAATTGCAACCCTCCATTGTCCCTCTCATGGACTCAACTGCTGTTGCACAAGCTGACTTGCACAGGGATGAACACGGCCGCTTGAAGCAACGCCCACCGGTCACGGGACGTTGAGATGAAAGAGAACCGATGAAGATTGGCATTTCAAACGAGTGGGCTCCTCTAAAGCGGGTCATGGTGGGACACGGAATGAGCATGGGGCCAGCCCCCTCTGTCGAGACCGCGTATGACCCCACCTCAAAACACCACCTAAAAGCAGGAACCTATCCGCTTCCCGAAAAGGTAGAGGAGCAGCTCGACCATTTGGCAAAATGCCTGATTCAGGAAGGGATTGAAGTGATTCGCCCCCTAAATGTCCCCCAGTTGGAGCAAGTCTTTGCCCGTGATGTCGGAATGGTCATTGACGACATCTTCATTCGGTCCCGCATGATTGAGGAGAGAAGGGCTGAATGGAATGGCATTTCACCTCAACTTGGCGACATCCCGGTTCTCGCCTTGCCCGACAAGGCTGACCTAGAAGGGGGAGACGTCGTTGTCTTAGAGGGAGCCATCGCCGTTGGCGTTACCCGAGACCCCTCATTGACGGCGCTCCAGACAGCGCGGACAAACCAGGCTGGTGTGGATTTCTTAAGGTCCACTTTCCCACAGCGGGATATTCTGGCTGTGGAGCTGCATAAAAACGACGAAGACCCGGCACAATGCGCACTCCATCTGGATTGCGCATTCATGCCACTTGGCGGCGGAGAAGCCATTATGTGCCGCGATGCATTCCTGAGCCAAGGTCAATTCGATGCTTTGGCTAGTCGTTTCAGTGACATCATTGACATCTCAACCGAAGAAGCCGCGCTGCTTCAGTCCAACCTCTTGCACGTCGCGCCAGATGTTGTGCTCATGGATCCTCGGTTCAAAAGGCTTGGAGAGGCGCTTCGAAACAGAGGATATAGGCTCATTGACTGCCCCATGGACCAAGTGGGCAAAATGGGCGGCTTGTTTCGCTGTACCACACTCCCTCTCCTTCGTCTTTCCTGACCGCTTATCCCTAGACCACCCATGCCCCAACAATCATCGGACCTGATCCTCATGATTCGCCCAGCCTCATTCAGAATGAATGAGGAGACAGCAGTCAACAACGGGTATCAACAGGAATGGACGGACACTTCGAGCCCCCTCGACTTGGCTCGAGAAGAGTTCAATGGCGTGGTCGATGCACTGCGCAGCTGTGACATCGAAGTTGCCGTGTATGAAGACGAGCCTGAATCCGATACCCCAGATGCACTGTTCCCCAACAACTGGGTGAGCTTTCATGCCGATGGCCGTGTCGGACTCTACCCCATGTTTGCTGTCAACCGCAGACGAGAGCGACGGGAAGTTCTGGTTCACCGTTTGGCTTCAGACTATGGCCGTGAAGTGGACACCTTGGTGGACTTCACTGAATTTGAGGCGCACAATGTGTTCCTAGAAGGCACTGGAAGCCTGATTTTGGACCGCATAAACCGGGTGGCCTATGCTTCTATTGGTCCGCGGACTGACCTTCATGCAGCGGAACATTTCTGCGACACTTTTGACTTCGAATTGGAAGCGTTTACAGCAAACCAAACCACCGGAGACACCCTCGCCCCAATCTATCACACCAATGTGATGTTGGCTTTGGGCACAGATTGGGCTGTGGTTTGTGATGACATCGTCACTGACCCTGAGGAGAAAGCCCAACTGACAGAGCGGCTCCGTCAGGGCGGAAGAACCCTCATTCACATCACAGCGGAGCAGGTCAATGGTTTTGCCGGCAACGTACTCGAGGTTCAGAACAAGCGCGGCGAAAAGTTCATCGCCATGTCTTCGGCCGCATACCACGCTTTTGACTCCGAACAACGGGCCTCCCTTTCGGCTCACGCCCAGCTGATCCACGCCCCCATCCCCACCATTGAGCGGTGCGGTGGTGGCTCCGTCCGTTGCATGATGGCCGAAGTCTTTCTCCCCAGTCAATCTCACTGACATGCGCATCGATCCACAACTGCAAGAGCTGGTAGCCAGCGCATTTCTCGACACTTTCGGTGCCGAAATCGCCCCCTCCGAGGTTTCTGTTCAAAAGACCCGGAAAGAGTTTGAAGGCGACCGCACCATTGTGTGTTTCCCCTTGGCAAGAAAAAGCCGGTGCGCCCCTGACGCCACCGCCACTCAACTGGGACAGGCCTTGGTTCAAGCCGAAGGGCCCGTGGAGGGCTTCAACGTTGTCAAAGGCTTTCTCAACCTCGAAATTGAAGCCCAATATTGGAAGAACTGGCTCGTTACCGACGCCGCTTCTGCTTCTTATGGGACCCAACCTGCAGGGTCTGCGCCTCACATTATGGTGGAGTACAGCTCCCCCAACACCAACAAGCCCTTGCACCTGGGGCACCTGCGCAACAACTTCTTGGGGCATTCCGTGAGTCGGATTCTCGAAGCCACCGGTCACAAGGTGACAAAGGTTCAAATCATCAATGACCGCGGCATTCACATCTGCAAATCGATGGTCGCTTGGAGCAAATTTGGCGAAGGTGAGACCCCCACGAGCACTGGGCTCAAAGGCGACAAGCTTGTCGGAAAATATTACGTCGCATTTGACCGCGCTTTCAAAGAAGAAGTGCGCGTTCTGACCGAGGGCGGAATGGCCGCAAAGGAAGCGGAGCAAACCGCCCCCATTCTTCTCGAAGCACAAAACGTCCTTCGTCTCTGGGAGCAAGGTGACGAAGAGACCGTCTCCTTGTGGAAGACCATGAACGGTTGGGTCTATGAGGGGTTCAAGACCACCTATGCCACCATGGGGGTTGAATTCGACAAGCTCTATTACGAGAGTGACACCTATTTGACCGGAAAGGAGCGTGTTCTGGAAGGCTTGGAAAGGGGCGTATTTGAGCGTACCGATGACGGTGCTGTGTGGATTGACTTGACCGCTGACGGGCTAGACAGGAAGCTGTTGCTGCGAAAAGACGGCACCACGGTCTACATGACACAAGACATCGGCACAGCCCTCCTTCGTTTTCAAGATTGCCCCGATTTGGACAGGCAAGTGTATACCGTCGGCAACGAGCAAGAATACCATTTCAAGGTCTTGTTCCTGATTTTGTCGAAGCTTGGATTCGAGCAAGCTGAAAGGTGTCATCACCTCAGCTATGGCATGGTTGAATTGCCTGAGGGTAAAATGAAATCCAGGGAAGGCACCGTAGTCGATGCCGATGACCTGATGGAAAACATGTTCGGCATCGCCAAGGACATTGCCCAAGAGGCCGGCAAACTAGAGGGACTCGAAGAGAAGGATCAGTCTGCAGTATTTCAGCGTGTTGGGCTTAGTGCGTTAAAGTATTTTCTACTCAAAGTGGATCCGAAGAAGAACATGATGTTCGACCCCACTGCCTCCATCGACTTTTACGGCAATACGGGCCCCTTTATTCTGTTCAACTACGTCCGAGGAAGGAGCATTCTTCGAAGGGCAGAATCGGAACAACACGACATAGCACCGAACCAAATGGCCACGCCAGGCCGCGCAGAAATGGACCTCATCGGCTGGCTACATGACCTCCCCGAAGTGATTCAAGAGGCGGCAAACACCTACAATCCGTCGTTGCTCGCCAACTGGTGTTATGACATCACCAAAGGGTTCAGCAGCTACTACCAAGAGCACTCCATCCTCGGGGCAGACAACGCGGATACGCGTGCCCTGCGTTTGGTCCTCACTGAACGTTTTACTCGGAGCTTGAAGTTGGGCATGCACTTGTTGGGCATCGCCCTTCCTGAGCGGATGTAATTCAGCCGTCAATCCGACGACGAATCACCTGATTGCCAAAGTCAAACTTCAACATCTCAGGTTGTTGATCTAGGGGAATCTCCACAACTTGTGGACCTTTCTCAAGCTGAGTTTCGAAGTGACCCCCTTCCCATTCCACCCGGCAGGAAGTGGCCACATCGGTCTCGAAGGCGACGGCAATCCTTCCCGGTTCCGCCCATATGCACGATGCCACACGTGCGTAGCTGCCTGTGATTCGGCCACGCATCATCATGGCCACAAATCGACGGTACAAAACATACAGCAGCATCGCCATCAAGGCGACAAAAAGCACTTGCGAAATCAAATCCAAGGTCAACATGTCGACGGGGTCAAAGTGAAAAGATGTTTCCGACTGCTGAGGCCGCTTCGTAACGTTCAAAAACGACATCGGCGCTGGCCACTGTTTCTCGGATGGTCAAAGCCACATACTTGCCGCCGCCACTGGATTTTCTCTGAACATCGACATGGTCTGGAAAAGCCGCCAAAACCCCTTCAATCTTCTCAGCTTGGTTGGGGGCTATGAACTTGAACATGTATTCAGATGGCCACTCATGGTGGGCATCCAATTGGGCGCGAAGGCCATCGCGTCGTGCGTCGTCCATAACGCGAAGGTATTGCCCTGAAAAAGGAAAGGGGCACCCAATGGGCACCCCTTTCATTTCAATTCACCTCGGTGAAGGTCTGGTTTTGGTTTTCAGCCGAAAGAATCACTCTGGACAAGTCTGTCCGTATATCTGGAAGAAGTCCAGCAAGTCATTGATGTTGATGGTGCCATCGCCATTCAAGTCACCTGGACAAGGGGGCGTGTATTCACAACTGCCATCGTTTGTATTGGCCAAACTGTTGTAGTTCTCTGCCATTGGATCAGTACATCCCTCCATGGGCAGAATACATCCAGAGTCATAGTTGGCTGCAGGGTCGTAGTTCAATGCAGTCTCATCCGTACAACCAGGATAAATACAGGAACCATCATTCGTTAGGGCGTCCGCATCGTAGTTGGCAGCCCCAGTGTCCGTGCAACCTTCCGCGGGGTAGCTGCAGAAACCGCCCACATTCGCAGTGGGATCGTAATTCTCTGCATCTGCATCCATACAGCCCAAGAACAAGCAAGAACCATCGTCGTCCGATGCTGCATCTACATAGTTCAATGCTGCGGCATCATTACAACCAGGCACCTCCAACTCATCGCAAATGCCATCGTTGTCGCTGTCATTGGTGCACGTCTCGCCATCACAAGCATAGATGCCTGCATAAGCGCAACTGCCGTCGTCATTGATTACGGCTGCATCGTAGTTGCACGCCTCCAAGTCGGTACATCCACAAGTGCTGTTTCCAATGGGGAACGTCATCACCAAAGCGCTGTCGCCATCTCCTTCTGGGAACACCTGTAAGCTGATTTCACCGCTGATTGATCCACTCGTAGTGAACTGACCAATCAAGACACGGAGATCCTCTCCCGCCATGGAATTGGCCGCTCCATTCAATGTGAACCAGACGCCACCAAATTCTCCATCCAAGGATAGGTTTCCTCCAGCTTCAAACGGTGCGACCCAGTTGGATCCTTCGCTCTCCACTGCAGTGACATCCACCTCACCTGCCAACGTATTGGCAGCTTGCGTGAGTCCAATGGTGACATAACTGTCAAACTCCAACTGAGGCGAAATGCCATACAAGATGGGGTTGATGGCCTGTCCCAATGCACCGCCAAACGGGTCCTGGTAGAAGGAAGTCGACGTGTTAATGTGGGTCTCCATGCCGGTCTCTCCCAGCACACTCGAGAGGACGTCCGTTGGGTTCACCATGGTCACATACATCCTGTATGTGGTCATTCCAGGGACGCCGTCGACCGCCACCTCTTCCATCTCAAGGCTATACCCATTGATTTCTGGAGCGTTCAAACAGCTGCAGTAATCGCATGATCCGTCCTCTACGTTGGCCACTTCAAAGTAATTGCACGCGGAAGCGTCCATGCACCCCTCCACTTCGACAAGCAGGCAAGTGCCATTGTCAATGTCGGCAAGCGGGTTGAAATTGAATGCCTCTGGATTGGTACACCCTTCATAAAGACAAGTGCCGTTGCCCGCCATCGCTTCGGCATTGAAGTTGGCCGCATCCGGATCGTCACAACCCAAAGTGAAGGTCACATTGATCTGTTGGGCCACGTCCACTGCGTTGCCGCAATCATCCGTGATCGTGAACACACGGCTTGCGGTGTACCCACCGAGTCCCTGCGCTGAACAAATGTCCAAGAATGAGATGGACACAGACCCGCAGAGGTCCTCCGCAACGGGCATTTCCGAGGGAATGGCCTCCCCCGCCATCACCACATAAGTGGTGTCCGCAGGGACAGAGAGGACTGCAGGCGCCGTCGTGTCCGTAAAGACAATGTTCTGAACGTAACTCGACGTGTTTCCGCATTCATCCTCCGCAATGAAGGTGCGCAAGACTGTGTAGTCGCCCGTGCAATCGCCAGCAACTGTAGAGTCGCTGTAGGTCAACATGGCTTGACCACAGTTGTCTTGGGCCTCTGGCATGGTCAATGGCGTGTCATCTCCGCATTCCAAAGCCAAGTCCTCAGGTGTTGACGTGAATGCCGGAGCGGTACTGTCAATAAAGGAAATGGTCTGCACGTGGGCACTTGTGTTGCCACAAAGGTCCACGGCGGTGAAGGTCCGTTCAATCACCCGGCTTCCTGGGCAAGGGTATGACTCTACGTCAGAATGGCTCAACTCAAAGGTGGAGCAGTTGTCCGTGGCCGTGGCCATTTCAAATGCATACTCACCTTCGCAATCCAACACTTGGTCTGCAGGCAGAAAGTCGAATTCAGGTGCCGCATTGTCTTCCAAAGAAATCAATTGCGTGGCTGAATTTACATTGCCACAAGCATCCGTTGCTGTCCACGTACGCGTGATCACGTTGTTTGAGAAGCAGTTCACACTGCTGAATACAGAGACACTGGCCATGCCTCCATCCTGTATGGACAACGTCTCCCCATCTGCTTCTGTCCAACTCAGCACCACCTCTTCAGCGGATGTGGACTGCGTGAAGATCGCCCCATTCGCATCGGTGAACAGGCTGTTCGCCGCCACTTGGGCATTCACGATGTCTCCTCCCACGATGTTGCTGATGCGCACTTCAATGAAGTCATAGGTTTCTGAGCCGATCACGTCCAAGACAGCCAATTCAATGCTGCTTCCAACGACGTCCACTGAGAGTGCACCTCGGAAGTTCAAAGGATTGGACACCTGATCATCCAAATCAAGCTCTACGCCGTCTCCCAAAGTCACGCCAGTGACTTCCAAAACACGGGGGAAGTTGGACAGGTTGTTCAGGCGAAGTTCCACGCGAATGTCTGCCGTCAGACCCTCCAGCGAGTAAGCCGCACTGCTCACTTCATCAGAATAAGTCACCACAGGAGACGCGTCACATGCATCGGATGCATCGGTTACCTCACCCGCTTCTTCTGGAGCGGCTGCAGACCCACAATCCAATGTGACATCTGCGGGGACCGTGAAGGTCGGAGCCGTGGTGTCCTCATACGTCATGGTCCAATCTTGGGTCGCCATGTTGCCACACGCATCGGTCGCTGTAAAGGTCCGAACCACTTGATACTGGCAAGCATCAATCGTGCTTTGAACATCACCAAACGTGACACTCACAGCCCCTTCACATCCGTCGATTGCAGATACGTCATGGGCAGGAACATCCGCTCCACACTCCAGTGTCACATCGGCAGGAACGCCCGAGATTGCGGGGGCTTCATCATCCTGGACCGTTACGGCTTGGATGGCCTGACTGAAATTGCCACATTCATCAATGGCTGTGAATGTCCGCACCAAAGTGTACGTATTGGCACAATTCCCTTCCTGTGTCGTCACCTCTTCGGTCAGGTCAACTGCACTGCACGCATCCGTTGCCGTGGGCATCGGGAAGGTGTAATCAGAGGTACAGCCAATGGTCGTGTCTGAAGGAACACCGACAATGAGAGGGTTGGTTCCGTCTACGATCGTGTAGGTCGTGGTTTCGATATTGGTGTTTCCGCAAGCATCTTCCGCAGACCATGTCCGCACCAGAGTGCCTGTCGCCCCGCAACCCGTGCTGACCATTTCATCAGCATACGTTACGGTTACCCCATTGCAGTTGTCCACTGCAACAGCCAAGGCTGTCGGGAGCGCATCTCCGCATTCCAACGTTTCATCTGCGGGCACATTGGTGAAGACAGGCGCCTGCTCATCCACCACGTGGATGACATGTGACACCGTATCGGCGTATCCAAAGTCATCCGTGGCAATGTAGCTACGCAAGATGTCGTAGGTCTCTCCGCAAGGTCCAGCCAGAATCTCATCTGTGTAAGTGAAGGTCAAATCCTGGTCACAGTTGTCTGTTGCACTGGGCATCACCACAGTCAGGTCCGCTGAGCAGCTGACAATCATGTCTGCCGGGGTCTCCGTGAACTCAGGAGCCTCCGCATCGAACAAGCAGATGTCATCACAACCGTAGCCAAACTGCGGGTAGTAACAGCTTTCGTCATCAATGATGGCGCTGGCAGAGAAGTTACAGGCGTTCACATCCATACATCCGCACTGACTGCCCCCAAAGGTGAGGGTCACGCGCTCCTGATTGATGTTGTTTCCCTCTGGGAATACTTGGACATAAAACTGTCCGCTCAGATCTCCGTTGGTGGTCAATTGAGCCAACAAGACTTTCTGATCATCCCCAGCCAATCCGTTTGACGCATCTGGATTCACGAACCAACCGGATCCAATGACATCGTCAATGGTGAATCCTGAACCTCCTTCAAAGATGGAGGACCAAGGGTCTGGTTCTGGAAGGCCTTGTACGTTTCCTTCTCCGTTGGCGCTTACTGGTGCAGCATCAATGCCCACCGTGAACCAACTGTCGTACTCAATGAGTGGGACGAAGTCATACAGAATCGGGTTGATTCCATTCGGGAAAACGCCTCCATTCGGGTGCTGATAGAAGTCTCCGGTGGTTTCCACAGACAGCGGGTTTCCAGCGACACCCGTTACCGCACTCACCTTATCGGTTGCATAAGGTGTGGTCACGTATACACGGTAAGTCGTGTAGCCAGGAATCTCGTTGGTGCCAAACTCCTCAACCTGAATTCCGTAACCAGGAATGTCTGTGGTAAAGCCAGAGCAACTGCAGAAGTCACACGATCCATCGTCAGAATCAGCGAACGCGTCGTAGTTGCACGCCAAAGCGTCCATACACCCATCGTAATTGCCGTCAAAGGCATCGCAAATTCCATCTCCATCGGAGTCGGTTACGCAATTGCCATCGCAATCATACTCCGGCTCTGGGTAGGTGCAAGAGCCATCATCCACGGTGGATGCTGAATCGTAGTTGCATGCCGCAGAGGTTGTGCAACCGTTGCAACTTGTGAATTCACAGCTGTCATCGTTGATCAGCGCATCGCTGTCATAGTTGCACGCGTTGGCATTCGTGCAACCTGTGCAACTTGTGTACTCACAGCTGTTGTCACTGAACGTGGCCTCGGCGACGAAGTTGCAGGCATTCACATCGGTACAACCCAAGGTTTCTTGCTCATCGCAAATCCCGTTGTTGTTGCCGTCGTTGAGGCAAGCCCCGCTGCAATCGACATACGTGCTGGCCGGATAAGCGCAACCTCCATCATCGTTTGAAGCCGTTGCGTCATAGTTGCAAGCGTCGGAATCGGTGCACCCAAAGCACGCTGCATAATCGCAGCTGCCATCGTTGATGCTCGCTGCAGCTTCATAGTTGCAGGCCAATGCATCTGTACATCCAGCACAACTTGTGGTGTCGCAAGAACCATTGTCCAATGTGGCATTGTCGGTGTAGTTGCACGCCAAGGGGTTGGTACAACCTGTCACCTCCTGCTCGTCACACTGTCCATTGTTGTTGGTGTCATTGATGCAGTTTCCGTCGCAATCCACATCTGTGCTGCCATAGATGTCCTCGGGATAAAGACAGGTGACCGGAATGGTGGCGTCGGCATCGTAGTTGCACGCATCGGATGCGACACAACCAGAACAAGAGCCAAACTCACAGTCGTTGTTTGCGTCACCGAAGTTGCAAGCAAACGGAAGCTCACAGCCCACGAATTCGATCATGGGAGCCGAACCTCCATACACACATCCGTAAGTCAGGAAGTCTGCGACCCCTGTCTCGTAGTTGTCCGCTGCTGGATCTCCACAACACGTGTAGAAATCACATTGGCTGTCATCTTGAAGCGTGGCCTCTGAATCATAGTTGCAAGCAAACGTCACCATGCACCCTGCGCAACTGGTGAATTCGCAAGATCCATCGCTCACATTGGCGTTCAGGTCAAAGTTGCAAGCACCACTGTCTATGCAACCTGCGAACTGGCAAGAGCCATCGTTGAAGTCCACACCAGCTTCGTAGTTGACTGCAGTCTCATCGTTGCAACCCCCGAACAGGCAAGACCCATCATCAATGGTGGCAGTGCTGTTGAAGTTGAACGCATTGTCGTTGATGCAACCGCGGCAGCTAAAGAATTCACATGACCCGTCATTCAGCAAGGCCAGAGCATCGTAGTTACATGCGATTTCATTGGTACAACCACCGCAAGAAACCAAGTCGCAAGACCCGTCATCTTGGTTTGAGCCAATGGTATAGTTGCACGCGATTGGATTTGTACAACCGGGATAAATGCAAGACCCATTATTGAAGTCCGCTGCGCTTGAATAGTTGGCCGCACTGTTGTCCGTGCAACCACCATAAATGCACTGCCCATCATCCAAAAGCGCATCGGCATCGTAATTGAATGCCGCTTGATCGGTGCACCCGAAGCAGTCATAAACACATGACCCATCATTTTCGGTTGCCCCTGCGTTAAAGTTGCATGCGTTCGGCAGGTTGCACCCCTGAACCTCATTGAGGTCACAGATGCCATCAAAGTCCACATCGCTGATGCACGCTCCATCACACTGATATCCATAGTCCGCATAGGTACACGTTCCGTTGTCGTCGGTGGCCAAAGCATCAAAATTGCAGGCCACATCATCCATACAGCCAGGAACCTCGTCCTCGTCGCAGACTTGATCGCCATCTGCATCATTCAAACAGACGCCGTCGCAATCATAGTAGGCCGCCCCAAACAAATCCGATGGATAGAGGCAGTTGCTGTTGTCTGTGTATGCGGTGTTGACATCGTAGTTACACGCATCCTCCAATTGACATCCACACTGAGGCTCTCCAAAACGCAAGCTCTGGAACTGCATGTTCTCTCCGTTTCCTTGAGGGAACACTTGGACATACAATTGACCACTGAATACGCCGTCGGTGGTAAACTGACCGAGCAAGACACGCAGGTCTTCGCCAGCTGTGCCGTTGGACGCGCCGTTCAATGCAAACCATCCACCGCCATACTCGCCGCCAATTTCAAGGTTGTTTCCCCCCTCAAAGGCCGCCATCCATGGCTCACCTTCTACAACGCTCACCTCGCCTTCTCCTTCAGCCGAATTCGCTGTTCCCGTCAAACCAATGGTCACCCAGCTGTCAAAAGCCAAGTCTGGGAACGTCGAGTAAAGCAAGGGGTTGATGCCATGCGCATTGCCGGATCCAAGCGGGTTCTGATAAAAATCAGTGTTGGTCCTCACAAAGGATGGATTGTTCGCGTCTCCAGTGACTGCACTCACAAAATCTGAAGCGTTCTCCAAGGTCAAGTAGACCTGATACGTTGTTTGACCCGCGATGCCATCAACGATGGTGTCGATGTCCACGTTGTATGGACCCGAAGCTGGGTATACGCCATTACAGGAACAGTAGTCACAGCTTCCATCATCGGCCGTTGCAGCCGAATTGAAATTGCATGCCAATGCATCTGTGCATCCAAGCAATTCCAAAACAGTAATGGTCTGAGTCGCCGTTGCAAAGTTGCCGCAGGCGTCCACTGCAGTGAAGGTCCTGACCACAAGTGCAAAGTCATTTGCGCTGCCATCTACCACATCTGCGGACAGCACATTGACCGAACTGCAGTTGTCGGAAGCCTGTGCCATTGTTGTTGGCAGCTCATCGTAAACACCCACTGTGACGTCACCTGGGACATCTGTGAAAATGGGTGCAACCGTGTCCATCACGGAAATGGTTTGCACATACTGCACACTGTTGCCGCAGGCATCTGTTGCAACAAACGTGCGCAGAATAGTGGATGCTCCGTCGCATTCTCCTTCCTCTACAAGGTCAGATTGGCTAATGGTCACAGCGCCACAATCGTCCGTCGCGGTGATGTTCGATACCGGAACATCCGCGCCACAGGCAATCGCAGTGTCTGCGGGAGCCAAGGTCACCACTGGGGAAGCGGCGTCCACAATAGAAATGAGCTGGATGTCCATGGCCTCATTGCCACACGCATCCGTTACGAGCCAAGTCCTGGAAATCTGTTCTCCCAAGCAGGGATTTGTGTTGGACACCTGGACGTCGCTAAATGTCACTGTATGGGTGCCACAATCACTGATGTTGGTTGGCTCACCTGTTGATGTTGGTGAGGTGTCCTCTCCGCAATTCACGCTGACATCTGCAGGAGAGTCAAATGTGGGGGCTGAATTGTCCACGACAGAAATCGTCCAATCGGCAGACGTGCTGTTTCCAGCCAAGTCAACCGCTGTGTATGTGCGAACCACAGAAACCGAACAACCTTCTCCGGTTGTGGACTCTGTCATGCTCACCTCTGCGCTGGAACAGGCGTCTGTGGCCTGAACATCTGCAGTGGGCAAGGCTTCGTCACAACCCACGGTCACGTTGGTCGGGAAGTCAACGAAACTCGGGGCATCAATGTCTACGTTTGGACCGAAAGAAAGGGTCACCAAGTCACCCAAACCTGTGGAAGGGTCGCCGTGAGGCAAAACCTGCACGTGGAACTGCCCACTCAGGTCGCCCGCAGTGGTCAATTGTGCGATCAGGACCCGCTTGTCCTCACCTGCAATGCCGTTGTCGTTGTTGGCTGTTACAAACCAAGCGCCTCCAAAGAAACCGTTGATGGCCAGGTTTTGACCGGCCTCAAACTCAGTCAACCAACTCTCTGATTCAGCAAAGCTCACCTGAGCTTCGTTTGAATTCAAGTCTGGCGCTTGGTCAATGCCAATCGTAACCCAGCTGTCATATTCCAAAGAAGGAAAGGACGAAAACAGCGCAGGGTTAATGCCGTTCGGGAAAGCCCCGCCAAGCTCGTCTTGATAGAACGAAGTGGTTGTAGAAATTAAAGTTGGCGTCTCGGAATCACCACTTACAGAACTCACGACGTCGTCTGTATTGGGCGTGGTGATGTAAAAACGGTACGTCCGCATTCCAGGAATGCCATCCCATGCGACGATGTCTTGCTCCAAGGCGTAACCTGCCATGTCGCTGCTCAAATCCGCACAACAGAAATGGCAACTTCCGTCGTCATATCCAGCCATCGAGGTGTAGTTGCATGCAGCCGGTGTGGTGCAGCCACTCATCGGACATTCGGAGCAGCTGTTCCAGCAGACCGTGGGAAGGACAGCCGAAGCCGAGACATTCACCACACGGTTCACGTATTCACCAGGTGCTGTTGTGCACGCCTCGCTGCCGTCAAACAACTCGGTGATGTCCCAACCATTAACGGTGAACTTGTATTCTTGATCACCCGCCAGCATGTTCACTGTGACGTCCCAAACTCCGTCCAGGTCGCTGTCGGTCATGGGGTTGTCCGTGCCATTCCAGCCGTTGAATTGTCCATTCAAGTAGACCTGTCCGGAGATGTCGGATTGATTCATGTCCACCGACAATGTCATGCTGTAAAGGCAAGTGGCATCGTCATAAGTGGCTTCTGAACTGAAGTTTGTCGCGCCTTGGTCCATGCAACCTGGCACGCCAGTTGGACACGTTGCATCGCACAAGCCTGCGCATGCAGAAAAGGAAACATCCTCTGTACCGATGCTCAGAATGTAATTCGCTGGACTTCCAATCGCACAAGCACCACCCTCCGGTGCATTGATGACCTGTCCCCAGCCGGAATAGTTATCCGCTGGTCCGGTCACGGCCACAACGAACTCCACGTTGCCGAAGTTCACATCCAAATCCAGTGATCCGGTGTAAATGCCATCGACGTCTTCATCTGTCAAAGTCACACCCCAACCGTTCCAACCGTTCCAAGATCCATTGATCACCACATTGTTGTAGCTGTCATTTGGATACTCACTTGCACTCATGTCGATCGCAAAGGAGACCGTTGCCGTTTGCAAAGCAGCTTGCTCTGCGCAAGTCAAGCAGCTTCCATAGGTATCCGACGTGGTCGAACCAGACGTGGCGACACGGTTGGCATAAGAAGAGTAATCCGTGACGGGGGCGCAAGTCGCACCATCAGCCATGTCGTCTGTCAAAATCTCCTCACTCGACCAATTGTCGACCATGAACTTGTATTCCACATCGCCAGCAGGCAGACAAACAGAAACGCTGTACGTGCCATCTCCATCCTCATCGCTGAGCGTATTGTATTCTTCTGCACCACACCACCCGCACCAAGGACCCGTCACGTGAACCGCACCAAACGTGACAGAAGCACATGACATGTCCACATTGAATGTGGTGGGTGTGGTCAAGCAAGCACCATCACAATCAAAATTGGCCGCTGCATAAGTGCAGGAGCCATCGTCCTCTTGCGCCGCAACATTAAAGTTGCATGCATTGCTGTCCATGCATCCTGGCGTCAAGGCACAAGCTGTAGGCTGAAAAGAGAATGTGTTCTCGATGAGTTCCTCCTGGTCGCCTTGCGGGAAAATTTGCAAGTAAAACTGACCGCTGATGTCTCCATCGGTGGTCAATTGAGCCAGCAACACCCGATTGTCCTCTCCCGAAACACCATTGGCGCTGCTGGGCAGAATGTACCAGCCTCCCCCAATGGGCGAGCTGATGTCAATGTTGCCTCCGACAGTGAATGGAATTTCCCAAGATGTCACGTTCGGATCCACCAAAATCGACACGTCGGTCTGGCCGTTTGCCGTTACTGGGGATTCTTGAATCCCAATGGTGACCCAGCTGTCGTACTGCACCGATTCGAAACCGGGTACCGTGTACAACAAAGGATTCACTGATCCGGCTGTGGTCCCGCCCAACGCATCTTGATAGAAGGTGGTCGTGGAGTTCAAGAACAGAGGCGTATCTGAATCGCCGATCACCGCCGACAAAAAGTCAGAGGCACCGGGCGTATCGAGATAAACCCGGTAGGTGGTAAGGCCACCGACCACATCTGTTGCAATGGTCTCCACGGAAAGCGAGAAGCCGGCCGTGTCGCCTGTTGTTGTAAAACAAGCATTTTGGGCGTTTACTGAACCTAAGAAGGTCATCAGCAAACAAGCGAGGGAGTACAGTTGAATACGCATGTTCATGCTATTATGCCCTCCTAAGATAGTCATTAATCAATGATTTATACCTATTCGTCGTAATATTTCTTTAATTCATCGCATATAAACAAGCCTCCAAGGTTATCTAGACAGACCCGATGTCTGCTGCTACCTTTGCTGCACACATGTTCGAGAACCTCAGTGACCGTTTCGAAAAGGCCTTCCAACACCTGAAAGGAGAGGCCAACATTTCAGAGGCCAACATCGCCGAAACAACCAAAGAAATTCGCAGGGCCCTGGTGGAGGCGGATGTGAATTATAGTGTAGCCAAGCGATTTGCCAATCGCGTCCGAGAGCAAGCCATAGGACAAGAGGTTTTGTCCTCTGTCAAACCCGGTCAACTTCTGGTTAAAATCACCCAGGAGGAGCTCACTTCCTTCATGGGCGGAACGCATTCCGAGCTCAACATCAAAGGCAAGCCAGGCATCATTTTGATGAGTGGCCTTCAAGGGTCAGGAAAGACGACCCACTCAGCCAAATTGGCGTTGCACCTCAAAACCAAACATGGCAAACGGCCTTTGCTTGTGGCCTGTGATGTTTATCGACCAGCTGCGATAGACCAGCTCGAAGTCATGGGCAAGCGGATTGGCGCAGATGTCTTCACCAAGCGCGAAGAGGACAACCCCGTCGCCATTGCCGAAGCGGCGCTTCGCCATGCACGAAGCCATGGAAACGACGTGGTCATCATTGACACTGCCGGCCGATTGGCCGTTGACGAGGCGATGATGGACGAAATCGACCAAATCAAACGCGCAGTACAGCCCAGTGAGACTTTGTTCGTCGTGGATGCCATGACCGGACAGGATGCCGTTCATACGGCCAAAGCATTTCACGAGCGCATTGCATTCGACGGCGTCATCATGACCAAGATGGACGGCGACACCCGAGGTGGCGCTGCCCTGTCCATTCGTGAGGAAACAGGAAAGCCGATCAAATTCATCGGTACAGGCGAAAAGCCGGAAGCACTGGAACCTTTTCACCCGGAAAGAATGGCCCAGCGCATTCTGGGTATGGGCGACGTGGTTACCCTCGTCGAGAAGGCCCAAGAACAATTTGATGAGGCCCAAGCTCAAAAGCTGCAGAAAAAGATTCGCAAGAACAGCTTTGACTTTGAAGACTTTCTCGAGCAGGTTCAGCAAATCAAGAAAATGGGCAATGTCAAGGATCTTCTTGCCATGGTCCCCGGTATGGGCAAAGCCATGCGGGATGTCGACATTGACGATGATGCATTCAAGCACATCGAAGCGATCATTCGCTCCATGACCCCAATGGAACGTCAGAATCCAGACGCGTTAAATGGAAGCCGCAAGACACGCATTGCCAAAGGCAGTGGAACAAGCGTCCAAGAGGTCAACCAGCTGCTCAAACAGTTTGGCGAAATGAAGAAGATGATGAAGATGATGAGTGGCGGCGGCGGCAAACGAAGAGGTCTTGGAAGCATGATGAGCCGAGGGTCAGCCATGGGAGGGTCGCGGATTCCACGATAATGAGTCAGACTCCCCCACCCCAGATCTTGGATGGAAAGGGCCTATCCGAGCGCATCAAGGACGAGATTGCCTCTGAGGTAACCGAGTGGACTGGGCAAGGCCATCGCGCCCCTCACCTTGCAGCTGTTCTTGTTGGAGAAGATGGGGCAAGCAAGACCTATGTGGACCATAAGGTTCGGAGTTGTGAAAGGGTGGGCTTCAAGAGCACCATGGTGCTTCGTCCAGCAGACATCAGCCAGCGGGAGCTTCTCGACATTGTGCACGGACTCAATGAAGACCCCAACATTGACGGATTTATCGTTCAGTTGCCCCTCCCCAATCACATCGATGCTCAGGCCATCACTGAAGCCATTGACCCCACCAAGGATGTGGATGGATTTCACCCCGTCAACATAGGAAACCTGGCTCTTGGACTGCCTGGATTTGTGCCCGCAACGCCTGCTGGCATCATCACGCTCCTCGAGCGTTTTGAAGTACCCACTGAAGGGCGTCACGCTGTGGTCATTGGCCGTTCAAGCATCGTGGGCACCCCGATGTCATTGCTGCTCAGCCGAAGTGGCCAACCCGGGAATTGCACAGTCACGCTCTGCCACAGCCGCACCCAAGACTTGCAAGAGCACTGCCTCCAAGCAGACATCCTGATTGCCGCTGTCGGTCGGCCAGAAATGATCAAGGCCGACATGGTCAAAGAAGGTGCTGTTGTCGTGGATGTGGGCATTACGAGGGTGAAGGACGTCACCGCCAAGCGAGGATATCGCCTTCGAGGTGATGTGGCCTATGACGAAGTCGCCCCGAAATGCAGCTGGATTACCCCGGTTCCCGGAGGTGTTGGCCCCATGACCATTGTGAGTCTTCTTCGGAACACCCTTTTGGCTGCCAAAGCCAAAGCAGAGGCTTAAGGCATGCCGATTGCGCCCAGCGATCAACACTGGATGTCGCTTGCCCTTCAGCTGGCGCGCCAAGGTGACATTGGCACAGCACCTAACCCTAGGGTGGGGTGTGTTGTCACGCACAACAATCAAATTCTCTCCGAAGGTTGGCACAGCCAAATTGGTGGGCCACACGCCGAAGTCAATGCACTCAACGCTGCACAAGATTTAAAGGCAGATCTGAGTCAGGCGACGGCGTACGTTACACTCGAGCCTTGCAGCCATCATGGAAAGACCCCGCCCTGTGCCGATCGTTTGATTCAATCTGGAATTGGACGTGTTGTCGTGGGGATGGTGGATCCAGACCCCCGGGTTTCCGGTTCAGGCATTGGCCGACTCCGCGAGGCCGGAATAGTTGTAGACGTGTTTCCCCATTGGCCCGAAGGTCGGTGGCTCAACCGCCGCTTTCTTTCTTCCCTCGAACGCGGACGTCCTTGGATCATTCTCAAATGTGCCATGAGCACAGATGGCTTTGCCGACCCCATTCGTCGTCAGGATGAAAAAGGCAGCATCCCATTGACCCATCCCAAACTCAAGCGTCTCACCCACCGCTGGCGGGCAGAAGAAGGCGCCATCTTGGTGGGTGCGGGAACTGTGGTCATAGACAACCCCCAACTGAACGTTCGAGAAGCTCAAGGCCCCGCTCCTCTCCCTGTGGTTCTGGACCCAAATGGACGCACTTCAAATCAAGCTGCGCTGTATTCAGCACATCTCCAATCTTGGGTGGTGGGTGGTCCCCTCGAACTGCACCCCCGCGCAAAACGAATTCCCATGGGCAATGCCCCCATCCTGACCACGGCAATAGAAGCACTTCATCAGGCTGGCATTCGCTCTGTTTTGGTCGAGGGTGGCCCCGAAACCGTGCGTCGGTTCATGCAGACTGGCTTGTGGGACGAGTACCGCATATGCAGGGGGCCATCCGCTTTGCAAAAGGGTTTGGCTGCGCCTCGTGCGCCTTCATCTGCCATCCTCCGGGGAGCGCATCCTTTTGGTCAAGACCATTTAGAATACCACTTGAACCCGGACAGTGCAGATTGGATTGGATCTGCACCGTCTCCCACGTTGTCCATCGCCCTTCCCTCATGATTGCACTCGGCCTCAGCATCGTCGTCTCTACGCTCCTGTTTAGCTGCTTTAGACTGTTCCCTCAATACGGTGTGCGCTTGGAGGAGGCCGTGGTGGTCAACTACATCGTCGCTGCCATCTTGGCCATTTCCATGGCCGGACCTGAACACGCTTGGGGTCGAATGGACGAACCCAGCACCATGGCCGGGGTCTTGATGGGGCTGGCCTTCCTTTACATGTTTAAGAAAATCGGTGAGTGCACCCAGCAATTGGGGTTGGGCGTTGTCGCCATTGCGACGAAGATGTCCATGGTTCTGCCGATGACCTTTTTCATGGTTTGGGACCCTGCTGACGCCATGAATTGGCAAAAGGGATTGGCCGTCATCTTGGCGTTTCCTGCTGTTTACTTGGCCAGTGACTCAGGCCAAGCTTCCACACAGAAGGAAGCCAAACCTCTGCAGTCTGGCATCCGATCGGCCGCTTGGTTTCTTCCAGCCATCGTCTTTTTCGGCTCTGGAATGATCGACCTGGGTTTCGGCTGGTTCTCAACACCAGATCACATGACCGAGGACGCAGACAGGCTCACGTTTGCAGCCGTTCCATTCACCGTGGCTGCTTTGATTGGACTTCTCCGAATGGCCTTTGTTCCATCGGCAAAACCAGTTTGGAGCCGGGCCACTGTTTTGGGCGGAATCATCTTGGGGGTCATCAATGTGGGGTCTCTTTTCTTCCTTCTTTCCGCCTATCAATCCATGCCATTCCCGCGCTCAGCCATTGTCCCCGTCAACAACTTGGGCATTGTACTGGCCACCTCTTTGGCTGGCATCGCGTTCTTTCGAGAACGTCCAAACCCACGCAACCTCATGGGATGGGCTCTGGCCACTGCGGCACTCGTGCTTCTTCTCCTGCGGCCTTGACTTTCCCTTCGTTTCTTCATTGTATGCGATTGACTCTTTACATCTTGTCCTGCTCTCTTCTTGCTCTGGGTGCCTGCACCCCAGAACCCGAGGAAGAGGGATGGCCCCCCACAAACTTGCCCGGTCCAGCTGCGGATGGAGGAGAGAATGAGGGCGAAAGCACAGACCCTGCCGTCATCCGTTACTTGGCCCTTGGTGACAGCTACACCATTGGCGAGAGTGTCCCCGATGCCGGTGATTGGCCCAATCAATTGGTGGCAGACCTCTCCTCTAGATTCCCAGATTCAAACCTCCCTCCTGCGCGCATCATTGCCACAACAGGGTGGACCACGGCCAACTTGAGCGCGGGCATGGACGCACAGTCCATCGACACCAGCACATTTGACTTGGTCTCCCTTCTCATCGGGGTCAACAACCAGTTTCAAGGCTTGTCATTGGAGACCTACGAATTGGAGTTCCAACAATTGCTGAATCGCGCAATACAACTGACCGGAGGACAGCCCAACCGGGTGTTCGTTGTCAGCATTCCCGATTATGGATTCACACCCTATGGGCAGCCCAATCAAGGCAACATCTCTCAAGGGGTGTTCCAATTCAATGCAGCTTGCTCCACCCTCACGGCCAATGCTGGCGTCGCCCATTACAACATTACCCCCATCAGTCAACAATGGCCACAAACGCCAAATTGGGTAGCCGATGATGGCCTGCATCCAAGCGGTGAGCAATATGGAGCCTGGGTCAATTCCTTTGCCGACGGCGTGGAAAATCAAATCAGGAACTGAGCCCCTTTTAAGGCCACTCGACCACCTGTCCTGTCGCTCCTGGTAAAATCCGAATGTCCTGCTCTTGACTCTGCCCATGAAGGTGGACGTCTCCGTGCCCCGCCAATTCAAGATAGAGGTAGCCGCGGGCTTCTAAATCTACTTGTCCCAATCCCCCATGGTGCAGCATGATCTGCTGGGCATCCAAGTCCTGGGCATCGAGGTCACCAAATCCGGATCGAAAAGATCGAAAGCGCAAGGCTGAGCCCCTGACGTGGGCATGTCCAATGCCATTGGGCAACCTCAGTTGCAGCGTGTCCCCTGAAAAGCGCAACGAAATGTTTCCCGACATCTCATCCCCTTCCACGGTCAAGTTGCCGCCACGCAGGGTGTCCAGCATTGCAAAGTCGCCCTGACCAAGCAACTGGATCTCTTCCAAAGACATCCCCACCAACTCGACCTCCGGAATGGCGGTCAAGTCCCGCACCCAGTGACAAGTGTTGTTGTCTTTGATGTGCAAACCGCCCGACTCTTCCTGTAAGGAAAGTCCTTCTATGACGCCCAAACCTGCGCGCCGGATCGCCACGGGCTCTTCTTCAGATGGCCGCCAAGACACATGAATCCGACCTTCAATCTCCAGCCTTGAAATCGCACTGGATAGAATCAATGTATCGGTGGTCATTTCTCCCAATGCCGTCCCACATCCCGCTCCATCTGGCCGACACGAAGCCACACAAAGACAAAGAACAACGCCCAGACAAAACGGAAGCCAGGCGCCACTCACCCTCATAAAATTTAGGTTTGAGGCCCTCCTCATTGTCCCAACTTCTCCTTGGCTGCCTCCCAATGTTTGTCCATGTCTTCCAATGGCAGGTCCCCCAAGTCCAAGCCTGCAGCTGCAATGCCCCGTTCCATCTCCTCAAAACGCGCCTTAAACCGGCGGTTGGTTCTTTCCAATGCCTCATCCGGGTTCACATTGAGAAAGCGAGCATAGTTGATCAACGAGAACATCACATCTCCAAACTCATCCGCCATACGGTCGCTCCCTTGGTCCACTTCATGTTGCAACTCAGACAACTCTTCCTGGACTTTGTCCCATACCTGACCCGCATTGTCCCAATCAAAGCCCACCCCGCGCACTTTTTCTTGAATTCGCTGCGCCTTCACCATGGAAGGAAGGCCCGACGGCACACCTTCTAGAACACTCCTTCGCCCCTCTCCCTTTTCTTTCAGTTTGATTTTCTCCCAGTTGGACTTCACCTGCTCCTCTGTCGCAGCCACCACGTCTCCATAGATGTGTGGATGACGAGTCACGAGTTTGTCACTGATGCCGTGAAGAACATCGGCCGCATCAAATGCCCCCGCCTCTGAACCCAGAAGACTGTAAAAAACCATATGCAGCATCAAGTCCCCCACTTCCTTGCCCACCTCTTCTAGGTCGCCTTCTAAGATGGCCTCTCCCAATTCATAGGTCTCCTCGATGGTCAAATGACGCAGTGACTCAAAGGTCTGCTTCATGTCCCATGGACATCCCTGTCTGAGGTCATCCATGATGTCAAGCAGCCGTCCAAAGGCCGCCAACTTCTCTTCTCTCGTATGTTTTCCCTTCGCTGTAGAGAGCGCAGGACGCTCGATGACATCTCGATTCGGCATGCACCAAAATTAAGGGCACCTTTGGGGCCATGCGTGCTGTCCTTTTATTCTTCCTGCAAACGCAAGACACATTGGTCAACAGCGGTCCATTTTCTGCGGCCCGACTGGTTTTGATTCTGGGCACCCTCAACCTTTGCGCTCCATCTGCTCAATGCCAAGGACGACCTGGCCCAAGCGAACACTGGGAATTGGGGCTGAGCGGAGGGTTCCTTGTGCCTCATCGAGGCGTCATCCGGTCCTTGATCGATGGCCATGCCTCCCAGATTCAATTGAACTGGAGTCGCACCGGGAGAGGCGTGTGGTCATGCAGTAGAACACAACCGCGATGGGGACTTGGCCTAAGGTTCGGCGAAAGCGGCGCATCCGGAGCTGTCGGAAAGCAGGCCAGCCTGTTGGGCATGGCGGAACTTCGGATTGTCCACGGCCTTGACTTTCGCTTTGGTGCAGGTATCGGGTGGACACAGAACCAATGGTCAACCAGCACGCCGGAAGATCGACAACATGTGGTCATTGGATCCCCGATCAACGCGGCCATTGAAGTCGGACTGCACCGGCCACCGCTCGCCCGACCCTCTGGTGCATGGCACAACCTCCTTGGTTTTCACTTCTGTCTGGCCCACCAGAGCAATGCCTCCTTTACACAGCCCAACTTGGGCACGAATGTGGCCAGCCTCGGCATCAGTGCGCTGGTCAAGAGTCGCTCTCCACAGCGCTCTTTGGCCTCCGACACCCTTGCTGTATTGTCTTTTCTACCGCCACCTGTCTTGGGCTGGACCATACACGCGGGCATTGGAAGAAGACAACCCGCACCCCTCGCGTCAAGAGAGACTCCTGTAGAATGGGGCTTCGATCACCGCTGGGGTAAGGGGTTGCGATTGGGCGGCACAATGGGCATCAATGGGTATTCCAGACCCAGTGAATTGGGGTTGGGCATTCATGCAGGCTTCCAACTTCGCTTCAGCACGGTCTACATCGACCTGGTTCACGGGCGTTATTTGAAACGTTGGCAGCCCGAAGAGCACAGTTACAATCGCGTGGTGATCAACGTCCACTTGAGTCGACACCTCTGGTCAAAGCTCGCCCTTCATACGCATGGATTCAGGGCACATCACCCTTCACTTGGTTTGGTGTGGTCCTTTGGACACCGTTCAACTTGTGCCAAGTGAGTCCTTGCTGTTATTCGCAAGAAGAACCAAATACAGACAAGATTTCGAGCAAGTCGTTGACGCCCACTGTTCCATCTTGATCCACGTCTGTGGGACACTCTGAGTTCCCATCAAAACCTGCGCAAGTTCCATCGTCACGAACCGCGGCTGGGTCGAAGTTCTCCGCGGCCTCATACGTGCATCCAGCACAGGAAAGTATGTCACATGAGCCATCGTCCAAGTTGGCAGACTCACTGTAATTGCAAGCCCAGTCGTACATGCATCCAGGAATGTCTCCGGGGTAGAAAACGCCGAGCTCATCAAGATAGCTGCCTGTTAACCAGTTTTCACCACCCGGCTCAAAAGCCCCTACATAATTGACGGGGTCAAAAAACGTACCCACCGGTTGATGCTGTGCAGGCACGGAATCGGTCACCGTAGGAAATGGATCTACGCCTGACGTAATGAAACCTGCCAGTGCATCGAAGGTGTCATCTAAACCAAGGTCAGAGCCTTGATTGTTGTTCAGGACAAAATGATCTTGAATCTGGTCATTTCCATTCCAAACTGGGCCTTCATACAGCACCATGGTGTCCAACGCCAAGCTGTCTCCCACATTCCAAAAACGGTTGTTGTGGATCTCGAGTTGACCGAACAAAAACAACTCATAGGCATCGCATGGGTCGGCGTCTTCGAAGTCAATGCCAAAGTCCCAATTCTGGAAAATACCATTGTACAAACGGCCTCCTCCACCGTTGTGCCAGCGCACAGCGCCAATGCCCTCGTGGCCAAAGGAAGTGAAGTTGGCAATCTGCGGATTGGTGTATGGCAAGAAGCTCAACGTCACATCCTGGAATTCAAAGTCGTCTCCCTCAAAGTCAAAACCGTGCTCACCCGTCATCTCCCCCTGATCCATTAGAGAAAAGAAATACTGCACATCTCCAACCCACCCTAAATCATACTCGATGTTTTCCTCTGTGGAGAATGCGATCGCCAAATACTTGATGCTGGCCGCTCCCCCCATCACTTGCAAACCATCGTCCAAAGTGGACACGATTTCAAGGTGTTCTAAAGTGGTTCCCGAACCCACACCATTTAGGCTCAAACCGTTGGTCTCGTCTCCGTTGATGACATTTTGAAAGTTGACCGGCGGATTGGGCATTTCGCTTCCTCCATGACGAATCGAGATGTACCGAAGCACACCACTCGATTCGGCATTGTCGGCTCCACCAAAAACGTCCCTGAATTGCCCACTCGCATCCATGATGCCTTCGGCATTGTCCTCACCGTCATAGGTATTCAACGCACCATAACCATTGATGACCACACCGCCCCACAATCCATGAGTGCTATATGGTGTCGAGCCATTCATTGGATCTCCCTCATAGGTAAAGACAATGGGACACTCAGATGTGCCATCTGCTAGGATTTGGCCACCGCGGGCCACAACCAGACAGCTCGCGTTTTCTCCTTGACCTGGCTTGGCTTGGATGACCGTCCCCGGATCAACCGTCAACACGTCCCCTGAGTTTACATAGACAAAACCGTTCAAGACATACAGCGAATCACAGGACAACGTCCGCGTGCCCGTTCCTGCGCCATCATTGTCGGTCAAATTGACCACTGGGCGGTTACCCAACTCTGGACAATTGCACTCCTGTGCCCAAGCTTGAGAAAACAGAAACAACGAAGCAATGGCAAACAGTGGTCGCAAAAAATGAGTTTGTGTGCTATCCATGGTCAGGCAAGAAGTACGTAAATATACGGTTTTATCGACGTACACCAATAATATTAGCACTAATAGATTGTATTACCCTCCTAATGATTGTTTTAGTTTCATGAAGCCATCCTTGAATTCAGACTTGGACCTCCTATTTTTGCGTCATGCAATGGGAAACACTCCTCCTGACCATCGGGCTGCTTGCCTTGGGCTTCGCAGGAATTGCGATTAAAATCCTCGTCAAAAAGGACGGCGAATTCAGCGGCACATGTTCAAGCAACAATCCGCTCCTCAAGAACGAGAGCGGGAGCTGTTCCATTTGTGGTGCCCGTCCGCAAGACCAGTGCCAAAAGGAGGACACCGTGCCCGACCCTGCTTGAGGCTATAGTTCGGTAGAAACGGCGTCGAAACCCGGAGTAGACCAGACATCATAGCCCCCCTTCCCATCATCTGACATCAGAAGGACATCGAGTCCGAGCTGAGGATAAGCCAGGAGAAAGCCTTTGGTTTGGTCCACACCGAGCACCATAAACGCCGTCGCCAAGGCGTCTGCATATGCTGCCGTCGACGCCAATACCGTTGCGCTCAACAACCCATTCTCAGCAGGATAGCCTGTCCAGGGGTCAATTGTATGGCTGTAGCGCTGTCCCTTACTCTCGTAAAATTTCCGATAGCTACCACTGGTGCAGATGGCCCTGTCTTGCACGGAGACCACCGTTTCTAAAACGCGATCCAGAGAACCACTTCCAGAGACAGGCCGATCGACTGCGATGCGCCAGGGCTCTCCCGCAGCATTGGTTCCCCTGCACACCACTTCTCCACCCAACTCCACCATTGCATTCACTACCCCTCGAATCCTGAGCTCCTCTAAGAGCAAGTCCACTGTGTATCCCTGAGCCACAGCATTAAAGTCCAAAGCACCACGTGGGTCGCCTTTTCGAACCCAAGTGGCCACATAATGCCCATTGGCCTCTTCCTCATTCATGTCAAAACGATCTGGGCGAAGACCCGTGAACGCCAGAACACTGTCCACCATCTCAGGCGTGACCACCGTTCTTTTTGACAACCCAAACCCCCAAAGCTCAACCAAAGGACTCACGGTGGGATCAAAGGCCCCACGGGTTAACTCGTGAAGCTCTTCGGATAAAGCCCAAAGGGGACCCATGATTTGCAGCGAATCCACGAAACCGTATAGCGAATCTGAGTGAGGCCATTGGTTGATGGCTGTGAGCCGACTGTCCGATCGCCAGAGGCTAACCTCCCTGTCCATCATCTCAATTATCTCTTCAAAAACCGCCTCTTCCAAGCGGACTTCTGAAACATATTTGATGCTGTAGGTGGTTCCTTGAGCCTCTCCAGAGTGCGCCTGAATCACCACCTCTGAGCGATGGGTGCTGTCTTGAGGCTCCGCACATCCCCAACCCACAATCAGAATAAGACCAAACAAGACCGCCAGCACTTGGCTGGCGGGTCTCCTTGTTGTTTTTTTATTCCGAAGCATCATCCGCCGAAGTCGTCAAATGCGACATTTTCCGGTGGCACACCCCAGTCGTCACACATCTTGAGAACAGCTTGGTTCATCAGTGGTGGACCACAGAAGTAAAACTCAATGTCCTCTGGCGCTTCGTGTGGCTTGAGGTGATGCTCGATCACCGCATTGTGCACAAAACCCAAAAAGCCATCTCCTTCATCTTCAATGCTCTTTTTCTCATTCCAACTGTCCGCCTCTGTGGGGTCACTCAGGACCACATGGAAATTGAAGTTGGGGAATTCGGCCTCGATCTTCCGGAAGTCATCCAAATAGAACAACTCTCTCCGTGAACGTCCGCCATAGTAGAACGTCACCTTTCGGCCTGTCTTTACTGTATGGAAGAGGTGGAACAAGTGACTTCGCATCGGCGCCATTCCAGCACCTCCACCGATGTACACCATTTCCGCATCTGATTCCTTAATGAAGAACTCACCGTAAGGCCCACTGATGGTGCACTTGTCCCCTGGTTTGCACCCGAAAACAAAGCTGGAGCAGATGCCGGGGTTCACGTTCATCCAAGCATTTCGTGCGCGGTCCCAAGGCGGTGTGGCAATTCGGATGTTCAACATCACAATGTTGCCTTCGGCTGGGTGATTGGCCATGGAATATGCCCGAACAATGGGCTCTTCATTAACCATCTTCAAGTCCCACAAACCAAACTTGTCCCATTCGCTTTTGAACGTATTGGGATCCTTGTGGTGCTCCGGGTGAGCCGTCACATCCATGTCCTTGTATTCCACCACCGTGGTGGGAACATCTACCTGAATGTATCCCCCCGCTTCAAAGTCAAGGGTCTCTCCGTCTGGAAGGCGAACAACGAACTCCTTGATGAAGGACGCGACATTGTAGTTGGATACGACCTCGCAGTCCCATTTCTTAATGCCAAAGACTTCCTCCGGGACTTGGATCTCCATGTCCTCCTTGACTTTGACTTGACAACCCAACCGCCAGTTGTTCGCGATCTCTTTTCGCGAAAAATGAGGCTCCTCAGTGGGAAGAATGGAACCGCCTCCAGCGGGAACTTGGCAGCGACACTGAACGCAAGTTCCACCACCACCACAGGCAGAGGGCAGAAATACACCTGCGTTGCCCAAGGTGGTCAGCAAGGTGCTGCCCCCTTCCACTTCGAGTGTGCGCTCGCCATTGATCACCAGCTTCAGCTTCCCACTGGGAGACAGCTGTGCTTTTGCGAACAACAACAGGCTCACCAACAAAAGGATGACAGCCAGAAAGAAAACAATGGTGAGAAGAATGGTTGTGCTCATGACTTCTTCAGTTCAAATTTCAATGCCCATAAAGGCCATAAACGCCATGCCCATCAGGCCGGTCAAAATGAAGGTGATGCCCAGACCTTTCAGCGGTGCTGGGATATTGGAATAACGAATTTTTTCTCGGATGGCCGCAATGGCCACAATGGCCAAAAGCCAACCAACACCAGAACCCAGACCGAATACAGTGGCTTCTCCAATGCTCGGATACTGGCGCTCTTGCATGAACAAGGCTCCTCCAAGAATGGAACAGTTCACCGCAATGAGGGGAAGGAAAATGCCCAAGGCTCCATACAAAGCTGGGGCAAATTTCTCGACGATCATTTCCACGAGTTGGACCATGGACGCAATGACCGCGATGAACATGATGAAACTCAAGAAGCTCAGGTCCACGGCCGCGTATTCTGGGCTAAGCCAGGTGAGCGCGCCCTCTTTCAGGACAAAATTCTCGAGGAGATAGTTGATGGGGACGGTGATGCCCAAAACGAAAATCACCGCGAATCCGAGGCCGACGGCCGTCTTCACCGTCTTGGAAACGGCGAGGTACGAACACATGCCCAGGAAGTAGGCGAAGATCATGTTCTCGACGAAGATCCCCTTGACGAATAAGCTGAGGTATTCCATGGTCTAAGTATTGATCAGTTCTCCTCGATGAGGCTGCGGTTGCGTGAGCGTTGTATCCAAATGATGACGCCCACGGTGATGAGTGCCATGGGAGGCAAAATCATCAGGTTGTTGTTCTCATAAAAACCGCCGTTTGCCATGAACCAGCTTTCGGGCAGGAATTTGACTTGGCCAATGCCGGGGAAACTGATGGCACCACTGCCAAGCACCTCGCGAACGAAGGCCACAGCGAGCAAAATCCAAGCGTATCCCATGGCGTTTCCAACGGCGTCAAGCATGGCCGGCCCCGGCTTGTTGCCTAATGCAAACGCTTCGAGACGGCCCATGATGATGCAGTTGGTGATGATCAATCCCACAAACACCGAGAGCTTTTCGGAAATGTCCGGGCTGTAGGCTTTGAGCACCTCGTCCACGATGATCACCAAGGAGGCAATCACCACCAATTGAACAATGATGCGGATGCGGTCAGGGATGATGTTGCGCATCATCGACACAATGACGTTTCCTCCGATCATCACGAAGAGAACGGCCAAGCTCATGATGACGGCCTGCTGGACTTGAACCGTAATGGCCAAAGCGCTGCAAATGCCAAGCACCTGCACGGTGATCGGGTTGCTGTCATCGAGCGGGTCGGTCAGCAGCTTCCGGTTCTTTTTTGAAAAGAGCGACTCGCGCTTCGGCTCCAAGGCTATAGACGTTTTTGTGCTCATCACTTTTGTGCTTTTGGAGCAGATTGGAAGTACTTCAAATAGATGGCCATGGTCCGGTCCACCATTTCTCCCACCCCTTTCGAAGTGATGGTGCCACCGGTGATCCCGTCCACTGAGTATTCTGTGGTTGGGGCACCACCTTTGACCACCGCGAAATGCGGCGCCACTTTGCTGATCTTTTTGCCTTTGAAAGGCGCTTGGAAGAATCCCTCCTTGATTTCCGCACCCAGACCCGGTGTTTCCGTCTTGTGGTTGAAAACCGCACCGTAGATGGTCTCCATGTCCGATTCTAAGGCCACGTATCCCCAGATGGGACCCCAAAGTCCCTTTCCAACGACAGGAACCACAAAGAGGTCTTGGCCTTCCTTTTTACAAGAGAACAGAGGAAAGTTCAACTCACTCGCTGGGGCTTTGCTCCTGAAGTCCTTCTGAACATCGATGTTAAACGGATCAGCTGCATCTGCAGCGTTCACGGCTCCGCTCATGGAGCTGACCTTTCGGCCTTCACTGTCGATGGAGACCCGCTCTTTCACAAAATCGATGAACTTGGCCTCAACGGCACCTCTCTCACTCGGGACCCCAATGGCTCCAAGGATGTTCATCATTTTCTTTTCTGCGGCGTTGGCCTTTTGAAGCGGCTTGAGAGACAAGCTCGTAAAGGCAAGGATGGCACCGACCAACACCACCATCAAGATGGCGAAGAGAAAGGTGTATCCGTTGGAGTTCTTGTTGAATGCCATGGTGTTCAATCAATTCAAATTCAAGCGATCGCGGCCTGAGTCATGCGCTTTTCTCGGCGGCGGATGTTGCCTTCGATCACATAGTGGTCAATGGTGGGCGCCATCACGTTCATGAAGAGGATCGCCATCATCACCCCTTCTGGATAGGCGGGGTTAAAGACGCGAATCATGATGGAGAAAAGCCCTCCCAAAAACCCATAGACCCATTTGCCCGTGTTGGTTTGAGCTGCACTCACAGGATCAGTGGCCATAAAGACTGCACCAAACATGAATCCACCCATCACCACTTGGTGAACAGGGCCAATGGTCATGTAAGCATTCAGACCCAAAGCGTTGAAGATGACACCCATCACGAGTCCACCCACGATGAAGCTGGAAATGATGCGCCAGCTGCCAATGCCCGTCCAAATGAGCAAGGCGGCCCCAATCAAGGCAGCCAATGCACTCGTTTCGGCAACAGAACCAGGAATGGTGCCAATGAAACAATTCATAAAGGAGAACATGCCGCCGTCAGCAAACATGGACATGACGCCTGCGCTGACTTCGCCATTCACAGGCTGTCCGACGGTGTTCGCCAATTGGCCCAGTGCCGTGGCTCCCGTGTATCCGTCGGCCATCTGTAACGTGCCCGCTGCCTTCGACCCCATTACATTGTGGATCCAAATCTCACCTGACATTTGTTTGGGGTAAGCAAAGAACAAAAACGCCCGCGCGGTCAGCGCCACGTTCAGGATGTTCATGCCTGTTCCACCAAAGACCTCTTTGGCAATCATAACGGCAAAGGCGGTCGCCACAGCCACCATCCAGAGTGGCACATCCACCGGCATGATCAGTGGAATCAACATTCCACTCACAAGAAAACCCTCGTTGATGGAGTGTCCATTGATCCCTGCAATGATGAATTCAATGCCCAGTCCTGTGGCATAACTGACCACAATCAATGGAACCACTTTGATGGCCCCCACCAAAATCTTGTCCAAGAACATGGCGCTCCAAGCATCCGCTGTCGTGATGTCTCCCAAGCTTAAGTAGTACTGATGGCCAATGTTCCAAGTGCCGAAAAGCAATGCGGGAAGCATGGCCACAATGACCAAGAACATGGTCCGCTTCAGGTCGATGCCATCACGAACGTGGACGCCCTTGGATGTGGTGTGTCCCGGGGTAAAAAGAAAGGTTTCGAGGGAGTCAAAAACGACCCAAAATCGTTTGAGCTTGCCGTCTCCCGTAAAATTGGGCTTGACGCGTTCCTCGATGAGTTTATGAAGTGCCTTCATATTGAATGTGCTTCGGGTGCAATGTGGAGATCAGGCGAATTCTTCGATCATTTGATCGAGACCTTTGCGAACGATGTCTTGAACTGCAATTTTCGATGTGCAGACGTATTCGCACAGGGCGAAGTCCTCAGGAGCCACTTCGTAGATCCCAAGCTTCTCCATTCGGTCAATGTCCCCCACCATAATGGATTTGATGAGCTGGACAGGAAAAATGTCCAATGGGAAAACCGCGTCATATTGGCCGCTGACAACGAATGCCCGCTCCTCCCCGTTGTTGTTTGTGTTCAGGTCGTATTCTTTCCCTTTGGGCATGAGCCAAGTTGGGAAAGACCGAGAAGCACTGAACTTGTCGAACCCTAGTCCGAGCCAGCCTTTGGTCAAAAAGAAAAGCGGCTCGTCGCCCTCTGGCAAACACGTGACTTGCTGGTCAAAAAAACCGAGTGCGCCATCCTCACCTCGCAAAGAACCCGTCAAGGCATTTCCTGAGATGATGCGGGTGTCTTCCATGAGCACCCGGTCTGCCGTCAAGTGCGAAACTGGCGTGCCGATTGTGGTCTGAAGCAAAGCCGGTTGCGAGCGACTTCCTGTCAATGCAACTGTCCGCTTGGCCACAAACTCACCTGAGGTCAAGCCCTCTCCAATGTTGGCCACGTCCTGCATGCCAACGGTCCAAACCTCTTGGCCCTTGTTCATGGGACGCACATGGTGAATCTGGACGCCCACGTTGCCTGCAGGGTGAGGACCGTCAAATGCGGTGATTTCCGCTTCCGAAACTCCATCAAAAGTGCCATCGCCAGCGCGGACTCCGAGTTGGACTTTACCGCCGTTGAGCAGCGCATTCAGAAAGGACAACCCTGCGCGAAAGGCATCCATGCGGCCTGCCAAAACTTGGCCTGCCAAGGGAGCAAGGGGCGCAGAATCAAATCCACTGACAAAAATGTCGCGCGGCTGACTCTCTGGGGACGGCATCACATCGAATGGACGCTGGCGAAGCATGGGCCAAAAGCCGCGCTCCAACATGGCTGAACGAACCTCTTCTGCAGAAGCCGTTTCCGGGGCGAGGGCGCTGTGCTTTACTGCGCCATCACCACCCGCCAAAACGTCCACCCGCAGAATCCGACGCTTTTCGCCTCGAACTGGCTCTTGCACCGTTCCCGAAACTGCACTCACAAACTTGATGGATGGGTGCTTCTTGTCGGTAAACAAGACGCCACCAGCTTGGATCTCAGTTCCAGCCTTGGCCGACATTCTGGGGATCAGCCCATGAAAGTCAGTGGGGTGTATGGAAGACCGCTCTGGGGCAGTGAGTCCATGCGGTTCGCCGTGGGCTCCGCCTTTGAGGCGGATGTCCAGGCCTTTCCGGGTTTTTACGGGTGCAGGCATGTTTCGGGTACGTGCGGATTTGCGCGGCAAATGTACATCCTGAAAGCCCATCGACGCTGATGTGAGGGCATGGCTGTACCCCCATTGTCCACAAGGCGGGGTGCAGAGCCCTTCGCAGGGTACTTTTGAAGGGTGCAGACATCTGTTTCAACTTCGCCCTACACCTCCTGCCTGTCCATTTGGGCATGGCTATTGAGCCTGACTTTTGCTTTGGCTGGACGCGCACAAGAGGTGCCCATTGCTTACACTTCGCCTCAAATTGGCGCTGTCCGACTCCACCCTGAAGGCGCTCCGCTGGGTGGGCCTTTTCTAGAACTGGGTGGAGAGGCCAATCTGGTGCTCAAATATGACGACCTCACTGGAGATTGGCCTAACCATGAATGGACCATGGTGCACTGCAATGCAGACTGGTCGGCCTTTTCGGATTTGACCCACTGGGATTACATGGAAGGTTGGCCGGACGAGTTAGACAATGTGGAGAACAGCTTTGGCGGCGTCGTCCCCTTCGCTCACGTTCAAACCCCCATTCCTTCCCGGGACTTGCGGCCAACGCGTACCGGCAACTATTTGCTCATCGTTCATCAATCTGGTGATCCAGATGACGTGGTGATCATGAGGCGATTCGTTGTTTACAGGAGGCAAGCTGACGTCACCGTGTCTTTCCGGCGTCCCATCGAAGCCGGCAAAATCCCCACCCATCAAAGACTCGACATCTCTGTTGAATTGCCGCCTGGACACCGTTGGAACAACCCCATGCGCGACATTCAAGTCTCTGTGCTGCAGAATGGCGCTTGGCCATGGGCAGCCCACCAAATTTCGGCTGGGCAAATGCGGGGAGACGTCCTGCTCTTTAATCAGGATCCTCAATTGACTTTTTCGGGGGGAGACAGATGGAGGTCTACAGATTTAAAATCCCTTGCTTACACGGCCAAAGGCATTGAGCGCATCATCGACCAGCGAGAGGAAGGAGAGACCGTGTCTGTTCAATTGACCAAGGATGCATCCCGAAGATTCAGCATGCTCGGGAGCAGGCCAGACCTCAAAGGCAGCTTTAGCGTGCACAACGACCGGTTCGATGACGTTGAGCTCACTTCTGACTATTTGGATGTTCGGTTTGCACTGGACCACAAGGATTTTGGGTCCGTACCAGAAGTTTATGTTTTCGGAGCATTGTCAGGATGGGCCCTCGATCCTGCCTTCAAAATGACCTTTGATCCTGAGGAGAACGCCTTCTTTATGAACGCACTTCTGAAGCAAGGGTGGTATGATTATCGTTACGTGGCCACGTTGCCCTCTGAGCCTGGATTCACCTTTGAAGGAGCGCATTCAGGAACCGCGAATCGATACCATATTTTCGTTCATGCCCCTGCGCCTGACGGCACCGACATGGTCATCGGATTTGACGCTTCAGATTTGCGTTAATCTATAATTATTTTAATTTCATACTTGTTTTCACTAACTTAAGCCCATGAATCGGCTGAGGACATACCGCGCCACAACAGAAGGCATTCGCGTCCATGTGCGGAGCAAATTTGAACAGGAATTCTCACGTCCAGCAGATCGGAAATTCATTTTCTCCTATCGGATCATCATCGAAAACAGAAGCCATCAGAGCATACAAGTGCTCAAGAGGAAGTGGCAAATTGTAGATGCCTTGGGCCACCGCAGAAGGGTGGTTGGGAACGGTGTTGTCGGCGTTCAACCCGAAATTTTACCCGGACGTGTATTTGAATACGACAGCGCCTGTGACTTGGCCTGTGGCATCGGAACCATGAGTGGCGTTTATGTGGTCAAACCCAATCGGGTTTTTGGAAAGGCCTTGCCGTTCGAAGTGACCATTCCTGTTTTCCAGTTGGAGGCTCCCTGGACGATGAGCTAAAGCCAACGCTTTGGACGAGGGGACTTTCCATTGGACGGCGATTCAACCGGATTTACCCCCCTCCCTTTCTTCCTTGTGAACCGGATGCGAGGGTACCTTCGCGGCCATGAGTACATCTCCCCTTTCTTCCAAAGTGATTTTCCTGACCGGCGCCAGCAGCGGCATCGGGGCCGCCTCCGCAAAATTGTTGGTCGCCAATGGCCATCGTGTTTACGCGACCGCGCGACGACTGGACAGATTGGAGGCCCTGGCCCTTCAAGCCAATTCGAATGGCCCCGGGGAAATGAAAGTCCAAGCTTTGGACGTCTTGGACGTGCCTGCGCAACAGGATGCCGTGCGAAACTGCGTGGCCGCCTTTGGAGGCATCGATGTGGTGATACCCAATGCGGGCCTCGGCATTTTTTCCAACATGGGCGAAGCAGACTTGGACGACTGGTTTACCATGGTCGATGTGAACATCAAAGGCGTGCTCGCCACGTTGCATGTTAGCCTCCCCCACCTTGTGGCTTCCAAAGGCCTGGTGATCAACATCGGGTCTGTTGCCAGTCGCAATGTGTTTCCTTTTAGTGGGGTTTACTGCGCCACCAAACATGCGGTTCTGGCGTTGGGCGAAGCGATCCGTCAGGACTTGCGGACTCAGGTCGCCTCCACCACCATTTGCCCTGGCGCCGTCAATACGGACTTCATCGAGCAAACCAAAGACACAGAGCTTCTGGATCAATACCGTCCGAATTTCAAAAAAGGAATGCACCCCGAATTCATCGCAGAGCAAGTCTTGCTGGCCATTCAAAATCGGGGAAAGGGAATTGTGTCGGACATTACCCTCAGACCCGACTTTATTTGATGGCCAACTCCACCTCTGCGAAATCACTTCGATTGGTTTTCCTGTCCACCTCTATGGGCTGGGGCGGATTGGAGATGAACCTGTTGCGTCACGCAAGGTGGATGGCCCAAGAAGGCCACACCGTTCGCGTTCTCTGCTTGGACGACTCTCCCCTGCACCGAGCAGCGATGGCCCACATCCAAAGTGATTTGGGACAATCCCAAGCCTTGGATTGCCGGACAGTCAGGAGAGGTGTTCGGTATCTGGCCTTTGCTACGGCTTTGCACAGGGCTCAACGGCTTCTTCGGTATCAAGCCGATTGGCTCTGGGTGAGAGATCCCCGGGACTTGGATACCTCTGCAATGGCCCGGTGGGTCGTGCGCCTCATGAAAGGCAGAACAAAACTGGCCTTTCACCAGGGCATGCAAATTGCCAAGACCAAGAAATCACCCTATCACCGCTTCCGTTACGGAGCTGTAGACGCATGGATCTCTCCATTGAGTTGGCTCAAGACCCAAGTCAATCAAATGACCCCCATCAAAGCCGACTCAACCCACATCATCCCATTGGGGTTGGATGACCGGTGGTTTGATTCAGAAGGCGACACCATCCAATTCCGACGCCAGTGCCGCTTGGAACTTGGTCTGTCTCAAGAATCCTTTGTGATTGGCCTGATCGGAAGAATTGACCGAAAGAAGGGCCAAGCCATTCTAATCCGTGCATTGACCGAGATGCCGCCCGACGCGCACGCTTTGATTGTGGGTGACCCTACTTTGGACGAGATGAGCGACTACTTTGACGAAGTCAGGGCCATTGTCCGAGAGAATGACCTTCAATGGCGCGTGCACTTTCGTCCGTACATGACCTTTCCCAGAAACGCCTACCTCGCGTCGGACGTGGTGGTCGTTTGCTCCGAACAAGAAAGTGTGGGAACGGTCACGTTTGAAGCCATGGCCAGCCATTCTGCCATTGTGGGGACCAACACTGGAGGCACCGCCGAAATTCTAGAAGGGCAACGAGGCTGGACCTTCCCCGCAACGGACCCGTCCAAACTTGCCGCCCAGCTCATGGAAATCCGAAACAACGCGGAAATGATTCCGCCTCGCGTTGAAAATGGCCAGAATTACATCGCTCAACACCGCCGTGCATCCGTTGTCAAAAGATGGAATGCCTTGCTGCGCGGTCAGACCGAAAGCGAGGGCTAATTTTGCCCACCCCATGGCCGAATTGACACAGGAAATTGGACGGCGCAAGACCTTCGCCATCATCAGCCACCCGGACGCTGGAAAAACCACCTTGACCGAGAAATTTCTCTTGTTCGGTGGTGCGATTCAGACCGCTGGCGCAGTAAAGTCCAACAAAATCACCAAGACCGCGGCGTCGGACTTTATGGAAATCGAAAGACAGCGTGGTATTTCTGTCGCGACTTCTGTCATGGCGTTTGAATACCGCGATTGCCTGATCAATCTTTTGGACACCCCGGGCCACCGGGATTTCGCAGAAGACACCTACCGAACCCTTACCGCTGTAGACAGTGTGATTTTGGTGATCGACTGTGTGAAAGGTGTCGAGGCCCAGACCGAACGCCTGATGGAAGTGTGTCGCATGAGAGACACCCCAGTGATCATTTTCATCAACAAAATGGACCTGGAGGGCCGCGATGGGTTTGACCTGTTGGATGAATTGGAGGCGAAACTCTCCATCAAAGTCTGCCCGCTTTCCTGGCCCATTAGTCAAGGCCACACGTTTCAAGGCGTATACAACCTCTTCAACAAAACATTGCGGCTCTTTCAATCCGACAAACAGCGCGTCACAGAGGACCTGCTGAACATCGAGGGTGTGGACGATCCGCGCATCGATGAGATGGTCGGCGAAGACCATGCCTCAGAACTGCGCGATGACGTAGCCGTGGTCGAAGGGGTCTACGACAGCTTGGACATGGATGCTTACGCACGTGGCGAAGTCGCCCCGGTCTTTTTTGGCTCGGCCATCAACAACTTCGGTGTTCAGGAGATGCTCGACGCCTTCATAGACATCGCACCAACCCCTCGGGCCCGCACAACCACCCAAAGAGAAGTGGAGCCTCTCGAGGAGAAGTTCAGTGGGTTCATCTTCAAAATCCACGCCAACATCGACCCGCGGCACAGGGACCGAATCGCCTTTCTTCGGGTGTGCAGTGGAACATTCAAACGCGGCACATTTTACATGCACACCCGCCTCAAAAAGAAGCTCAAATTCTCCAATCCGGCCACCTTTATGGCGTCCACCAAATCCGTTGTAGACGAGGCCTTTCCTGGAGACGTGGTCGGGTTGTACGACACTGGAAACTTCAAAATTGGCGACACACTGACTGAAGGTGAAGACCTTCAATTTCAAGGCATCCCAAGCTTCTCACCTGAAATATTCAAGGAGATCCGCAACGACGACCCGATGAAGTCCAAGCAATTGGAGAAGGGAGTCAAGCAGTTAACCGACGAAGGGGTTGCCCAGTTGTTTGTGATGAATCCTGGAAACCGCAAGATCATTGGAACGGTCGGTGAGCTGCAATTCGAAGTGATTCAATATCGTTTGGAGCATGAATATGGTGCCAAAGCGTCCTTTGTCCCGAAGCGTTTTTTCAAGGCGTGTTGGTTGACGGGAGACGAGGAAAAGGTGGCGGAATTTAAACGCCTAAAAGTGACTGAAATGGCCGTCGACAAAGACGGAAATGACGTTTACCTCTCCCCTTCCCAATTTCTGCTAGACATGGAACGCGGCAACTTCCCAGACATCACTTTCCACACAACTTCAGAATTCAAGACTGCCCAAGCGTTGTGAATTCCAGCGAGTAGGCCGTCTCTCCGGTTACCTTTGAACCATGCCGAACCTGTTCCGCATCTTGGCCGTCGCGATTCTGGCCATCACATCCTTGGGCTCTCAGGCTCAATCCGACACCACCGCCAGCCCATTGGTGGTGCAACTAACCGGTGTCGTTGTCGAGGGTGATTCACTCGGACCCATCCCCTTTGCTACGGTCTACAGGGCTCGAGACCAGCGTGGTACCATCACCGATGAATATGGCTTTTTTGCCATCCCAGCCAGAGTGGGAGACACCATCCGCTTCACTTCCATCGGTTTGATCGCAGGGGAATTGGTGGTTCCCGACCTGACTGGGCAAGAGATGCCCGACCGCATGAGCGTGGTTCTGCCCTTGGGCAGGGACACCGTCATTGTGGACGAAGCCCGCATTTATCCTTGGCCCAGTCGAGAGCGATTCAAAGAAGAGTTTTTGGCCTTGAGGCTTGAAGCCGATGCCCGTGAACGGGCCAGACGAAATTTGGAATTTGACCCCATGGCCCTGTATGACCGAATGGCCGACATGGGATCTAGCCCACAAGAGAATTTCCGAGTCCTTCAGGCGCGACAGGCCGAAATGGCAGGATACCAAGGTGGGGTGATGCCCGTGAGCCTGCTCAATCCCCTCGCTTGGGGACAGTTCATCAATGCCCTTCGCAATGGCGATTACCGGAAGCGCTAAGCCAGTGCAACACTTTCGCTTCTTTTTCGTTGAACAGCACGTGCGAAACCTTGCCCTTCTTGTCCTGACCCTTGGACTCTCCGCTTCATTGTCGGCTCAAGGGTACCGTGTATTCGGTCGTGTGACCGACGGTTCCGGTCTCCCTCTTCCCGGGGCTACGGTCCTCCCTTTGGGCAGCCGATCAGCCGCGGTTACGGATGTCGATGGACGGTACGACCTTCCTCTTCGCTCTGCCGATGAAGTCGCGATTCGCGTCAGCTTCATCGGATTTGATCCCGTGACCAAAAATGCCCGGCCTTCTGAAGCGGGCACAAGACTCGATGTTCGGTTGCGCGCAGGGGTCGCTTTGAATCAAGCCGAAGTCGAGGCCGATGGAACCCGCACCAGGCCGATTCAGCGGATTGACCCCCGCGTGGCCTCTCGTGTCCCCAGCATACGTGGAACCGTGGAAGACTTGCTGATTCAAGCCCCTGTGAACTTCACGAGTGAATTGTCCAGCGCCTACAATGTGCGCGGAGGCAGCTTCGACGAAAACCTGGTCTATGTGAATGGCATCGAAGTATACCGCCCCTTTTTGGTGCGCGCGGGCCAACAAGAAGGCCTCTCCTTTCCCAACCCCGACATGATCCAGTCTATCCGCTTTTCGGCTGGCGGATTCGAGGCCAAATACGGAGACAAAATGAGTTCTGTGCTCGACATCACCTACCGTCGTCCTCAAGGATTTGCCGGCCGCGCAACAGGAAGCTTGCTCGGAGGACAATTTCAATTCGAAGATGTGTCCAAGGATGAACGCTGGACCTACAACATGGGCCTGCGCTACCGCAACAATGGATACGTACTCGGAAGTTTGGATGAAACGGGAGAGTACAGACCCGTCTACACCGACTTCCAGAGCTACGTCACGTTCGACCCCGATGGATACGGCCCGTGGGAAATTCAGGCTTTGGGAACGGTGGCTCAAAATCAATACCGCTTCATTCCCCAAACCCGCGAAACCAACGTAGGCACCATCAACGAAGCCCTGAGGCTCACTGTTTACTTCAGTGGTCAAGAGGTCACCCAATACAGAACTGGCTTTGGCGCATTGGCGGCGGAAAGGGTGACCCCTACCTCACGGGTGCGGTTCATCGCATCGGCCTTTCGAACCGACGAAGAAGAGACCTTTGATATCCTCGGTGGCTACTACTTGAGCCAACTCGAGCGCGATCCCGGATCCGACGCTTTTGGCGATGCGCTTGGACTGCAAGGCGTCGGTTACTTCCTCAACCACGCCCGCAACGAACTGCAGGCGACCGTTCTCTCTGGCAGCGCCCGCGGCTCCTTCACCTGGGACAAAGAGGCCCATCTGACCGAATGGGGCGTTCAAGCCCGGCACGAGATCATCGACGACACCTTGAATGAGTGGGAGCTGGTGGACAGCGCGGGCTACATCATCCCGCACCCCGAGGACAACATTGGCTACACCTCTCCTTCCGAACGCCCTTTTCAGCAGATTGAGCTTCAGGATGTGGTTCGGACAGAAAACCGCACTTCCTCCAGTCGCTTGATGGCTTATGTCCAAGACACTTGGAAGGGCAATTGGGCAGACGGCAGTGAATGGCAATTGCACGCCGGGTTGCGCGCCCACCACTGGTCCTTTAACGGCCAAACCGTGGGTGGCCCTCGGGTGCATGCCGCTTGGAAACCCAAGTGGTCCATGGGGACCGACTCTTTGGACAACAAGGTCATGCGCGATGTGGCCTTCAACCTGGCTGGCGGATGGTACTATCAGCCCGCCTTCTATAGAGAAATGCGGGACCTCACAGGACAAGTCAATCCCGACATCCGCGCACAACGTGCCTTGCACATCATTGCCGGCGCCAACTACCGATTTGACTGGCACGGCAGGCCCTTTTTGCTCAATACAGAGCTCTACCACAAAGACATGGCCTCGCTCATTCCTTACGAGGTGGAGAACGTGCGGTTGCGCTACTACGCCGACAACAACGCCGTGGGCCGGGCCACAGGCATCGATGTGATGCTCAACGGCGAGTTCATCGATGGCGTGCAAAGTTGGATGCGGATGAGCCTGCTCAAAGCCCAAGAAGACCTCACCGACGACGGGTACTACGATTTCTATAACGAAGCTGGCGAGTTGATTGTCCCGGGGTACTCCTTTGACCCGGTGGCCACAGACAGCACATTGGTCGAGCCTGGCTTCATTCCCCGAACCACCGACCAGCGGTTCTCCATGTCCATGCTCTTCCAAGATGAGATGCCGGGCGCCCCTCAGTTCAAGGTCCTATTGAGCCTGTTTTATGGTACGGGTCTCCCCTTCGGTCCGCCGGACTTCGAACGTTACAAAGACACCCTCCGCTTGCCCGCCTATCGACGCGTGGACATTGGCTTCTCCCGCGACCTGTTCCTCGGCAATCGTGGCCGCCTGAAGAAAGACGGCAGCGACCGCGTCAAGCCCCTAGAAGGATTTGTGGCCTTGGAGATCTTCAACCTGCTGGCCATCCGAAACACCGTCAACCACACGTGGATTCAAGACGTCTCCGGACGGCGCTACGCCATCCCGAACTACCTCACCGCGCGCCGCATCAACCTCAAGTTCGCGCTCCGCTTTTGAGCGACACCTGCAGGGAAACGGAAACGGGTTTGGCACGGGGAAGTTGAGATTTCCACGTTGACCGGTTGGGACCGGCCGAACATTGGTGCAACCAAGAGGTCTCTAGGCTGTTTATTTACGCATGGTCTCACGCCTGACCCTTCTTCTTCTCGCCTTTCTTGGACTCGCTGACTCCGCTGTCATGGCGCAGGGCGATCCTGTCTATTTCCTCAACGGATCGGCCCAAGCCACTGGGGATGATTGCTACGAAATCACCCCCGCCCTCAATACACAAACGGGCAGCGTGTGGTATGCCGACCAAGTGGATTTGAGTCAGCCTTTGGATCTTCAGTTTATCCTCAACCTCGGCAACAATGATGGCAACGGGGCCGACGGCATTTGCTTTGTCCTTCAAACTGTGGGTGTGGAGGTGATTGGAGAAAGTGGCGGCGGCATCGGCTTTCTTGGAGAGGACTTTCAACCGGCTTTTGCTGTGGAATTTGACACGTGGCAAAATGCCGACTTTGGAGACCCCATTGGAGACCACATTGCCATGGTGTCCAACGGGAGTGTGAATCACCTGCTGCCTTCTGCCATTGCTGGCCCCGTTCAGGCCGATGCCTTTGACCCGAACATAGAAGACGGTGAGGACCACCAAGGCCGGGTCACTTGGAACCCAGAGACCCAACTCGTGCAGGTCTATTTTGACTGTGAACTGCGGCTGGAGGGCGTGGTCAATTTGATCGACGACATCTTCGAAGGCCAGAACCAGGTCTTCTTTGGATTCACTGCGGGCACGGGAGGCGCCAACAACCTGCAAACCGTTTGCTTAGAAGAAAACATCTTGGGCAGTGCTGCCGAGAGCTTTGTGTGTCCTGGTGCGGAGCTTCAATTGAATGTCCCGAGCCCCAATGGACTGGCCACTTGGACGCCTACAGATTATCTAGACGACCCGGCCTCGGCCTCGCCCGTGGCCTCTCCGCCAGAAGGCTTAGGCGAACCAATCGTTTACGTTGTCGACTACCTGGACAACTGCGGTGTAGCTGTGACCGACACCATTCAACTCAATGTGGATGTCATGACAGCCAATGTGGAGGGCGTAACCGATCTCACCTGCGAAATCACGGAATTGGAATTGACCGCTGAATCCAACTTTCCTGGACCATTGGATTTCCAATGGTCGGCCATTTCGGGTGGAATACAAGCCGTCGATGGCCTGGCTTCTGTGGACCTTGCAGGGAGTTATGCGCTGCTCATTTCCTTTCAAAACGGCCTGTGTGAGGCCGAAACCACCTTTGATGTCGGCGTGGACACGACATCGGCTACCGGCGAATTTCCCGCAGAACTTTTCCTGACCTGCAATGACCCCACAGCCACGCTAGAAGCCTCAGCCTTAACCCCATTCAATGCCGCGGTCACTTGGAACACCCTGAATGGTCAAATCCAAGGCAATGGCGCTGTGGTTTCTGCCCTTGAGGCCGGAGCGTATGTCGCAACAGTCTCTCACCCCTCCAATGGGTGCACGTCGTTGACGAATGTTGCCGTTCTCTCCGCCGACCAAGCACCCCAAATTCTTCTTGGCACCATTGAGCCCATCACCTGCTTGAACCCCGGTCAACCTGTGGTCGGCGCTGGCGTCACCGACTACGCTCCTTTCGGCCTTCCTGGCCTCACCCCTGTCGTGTCGTGGACCAATGCAGACAACGGCACCACCCAAGGCGTTTCTCCTTCCAATGGATCTTTTGGCCCCATCATCAATGCCGCAGGCGACTATCAACTTGTGGTAGAATGGGCAGAAACAGGGTGTTCCGATAGCATCCTGATTTCGGCATCGCAGGGGGAAGACTTTGGTTTGGACATCAGTTCCATCGCCTTCCCCAATGTCTTGACCGCCAACAACGACGGACGAAACGACAGTTGGCGGCCATTCCTCGAGGATTTCCCTGATGTGGAAGCCTTGTCCGTGCTGACCAACTATGCCCTGCGCGTATACAACCGCTGGGGGGCGCTTGTCTTTAGCAATTCAGGTGACGGCTTTTCCTCCGGCACGCCCATTCGTTGGTATGGCAACGGAGGTGGCGGTGCGCCTCTGACTTCCGGAACCTACTGGTACGTGGTCGACTACACTTCGACCTGCGGAAACAGTCAGTCCGGAACCGCAACTGGCTCCTTAAAACTGATCCGGGAGTGAGCCAAAGAAGCCATTTCTACCCCGTGAAAAAGGCCGCCCAAATGGGACGGCCTTTTTTATTTTGACTCTGCCTTGAATCTCAATCTGCCACGCAGGTTGTGTCGAAGTAAATCAGGAATTCCAGCAAGTCTGCAATGCCGATGACATCGTCTCCGGTCAAATCAGCTGGACACGCATCATTGCCAGAACCGGCGTCGTAAACGCAGCCTCCATCATCTGTGGTGGCTGAAGCATCATAATTGAGTGCCTCTGCATAAGTGCATCCCAAACAACTGGACAAGTCACAACTGCCATCGTCTTGAAGGGCCTGTGCATTGTAATTGCACGCCGACGGAATGGTGCACCCAGCACAACTCAAGTATTCGCAGCTGCCATCATCGTTGGTCGCCAGTTGCTGATAGTTGCAAGCCCCGACTTCTTTACAGCCCATGATTTCAAGCTCATCACAGACTCCATTGCCATCCAGGTCATTCACACAATCGCCTCCGCAGGTATAGAGCAATCCAATGGGGTAAATGCAACTGCTGCTGGACTGTGTCGCAGAGGCATCGTAGTTGCAGGCGGCGGCATCCGTGCATCCCACACAGCTGCTGTAATCGCAATTGTCGTCGGACTGGGTCGCGAACGCATCGTAGTTGCACGCCGCGGTATCCATGCACCCTCTGCAAGTGGCAAAGTCACATGAGCCATCGTCATCGGTGGCATCGGCATCGAAGTTGCACGCTCCGGTGCTTGTGCAACCGGGCGTCTCCAATGGGTCACATACACCATTGTTGTTCACGTCCTGCAAGCAATCGCCATTGCAGTCGACGTAGGCGTTGTCCGGGAAGACGCAGCTGCCATCGTTTTGAGACGCTGTATTGTCAAAGTTGCAGGCCCCAGAATCGGTGCAGCCCAGGCAACTCTCGTATTCACATGAGCCATCGTTGACTTGAGCGTCCGCATCGTAATTGCACGCCACATTGTCTGAGCATCCTGCGCAACTCACGCTCTCACAGCTGCCATTTTCGATGGACGCCTGTGGGTCAAAATTGCAGGCAAATGGGTTGGTACAGCCTTCTGTCTCCAGCTCGTCACAGGTGCCATTGTTGTTGATGTCGTTGATGCAATTGCCATCGCAGTCCACATTGTCGGGCGCATAGGTGCAACTGCCGTCAGAGACGGTCGCATTGGAAGCGTAATTGCATGCGCTAGAATCCATGCAACCTGTGCAAGACTGATAATCGCAGCTTCCGTCATTCAACGTGGCGCTCGAATCGAAATTGCACGCGCTGGCATCGGTGCACCCTCCGCAGCTCTCCGTCTCACAACTGCCATCATTGAACGTCGCCGCTGAATTGTAGTTGCAGCTGAGAGGATTGGTGCAGCCTCCCGTCTCATTTTCGTCGCATACCCCGTTGCCGTTCTCATCATTGATGCAATTGCAATCGCAGTCGACATTGCTGACGCCATTGCACAAATCCTGTGGGTCGAAACATGTGGTGGCCAAAGTGGCATCAGGATCATAGTTGCACGCGCCTTCCTCTAAGCAGCCTGAGCAACTGTCGAACTCACAATCATTCACTGGATCGAGGTAGTTGCATGCAAATGGCAAGGAGCAGCCGTTCATCATGGCCATGACACCTCCGGGCATGCCGTATGTGCAGGAACCGTCGTTCAATGTGGCTGAATCATCATAGTTGTTGGCACCGGGGTCAGTGCAACCATAGCAATCAAAATTGCAACTGCCATCGGACACGGTCGCTTCGCCATTGTAGTTGCACGCCTGAAGGATCAGGCAGCCCTCCACCGGAGAGTAAATGCACAATGACGGGTCATTGTAGGTGGCGGTCGCGTCATAATTGTCGGCTGCTGGATCTTTACAGCCCACCACAACACAACTGCCGTTGTCGATGGTTGCCGATGAATCGTAGTTCACGGCATCGGGGTTGGTGCATCCCCTGCAGGACAGAAGGTCGCACGAACCATCCGAAATGGTTGCAGTGCTGTCGAAGTCACAAGCCAATGGATTGGTGCAACCGTAACAAGACAGAAGGTCACAATCTCCACTGTCCAAGGTTGCATCAATGTCGAAGTTGCAAGCGAACTGGTTGGTACATCCCAAATAATAGCAGGAGCCGTCACTGTAGTCTGCATCCGCATCGAAATTGTCGGCTTCGGGATCAATGCACCCTGTGAACAAGCAACTGTTGTTGTCGATGGTCGCCTCTGGGTCGAAATTAAAGGCCTCCTCGTCGGTGCACCCGCGGCAACTCAACAAGTCACACTCTCCATTCGGAATGGTCGCTGTCGAGTCGAAGTTGCAAGCCAATGGGTTCAAACATCCCAAACAAGAAACCAAGTCGCACGAACCGTTGTCGACATTCGCAGACCCATCGAAATTGCATGCCGCTGGGTCTGTGCAACCAGGGAATTGACAAGAGCCATCATTCAAGTCTGCATCCGCATCATAGTTGGATGCTGTCGAATTGGTGCACCCTTCATACAAGCATGTGTTGTCATCGATGAGTGCGCCGATGTCGAAGTTCACAGCATCCGGATCTGTGCAACCGCGGCAACTGGTGAATTCGCAAGAGCCGTCATTGACCGTTGCCGAATTGTCGTAGTTGCACGCCGTCAAATTGATGCACCCGTAACAATCAAAATTGCAGAGTCCATCATCGGTGTTCGCCACCGCATCATAGTTGCATGCCGAGGCATCCGTGCAACCCAAAAGTTCGCAACTGCCATCATCCAAGTCAGCATCGGCATCATAATTCACCGCATCGGAGTTGGTGCATCCTGCAAACGAACAGCTTCCGTCGCTTACCGTGGCGTTGGGATTGAAATTGATCGCTGCGGAATCTGTGCAGCCGAGACAGCTGAAGAATTCACAGGAGCCATTGTTGACGTCGGCGGCGGAGTTGTAGTTGCATGCCGATGGCTCGGTGCAACCGAAAACGTTGTCCGAGTCACAAATGCCATCTCCATTTAAATCCGAAGGACAGGAACCTCCACATTCGCCCAAAGCATCCAAAACAGCGCAGCTTCCATCTTCATCTGTGGCCAATGGATTGTAGTTGCATGCCGCTGAATTCGTGCATCCAGGAACTTCGTCAGAATCGCACACGCTGTCATTGTCAACGTCGCTTGTGCAATCGCCACCGCAATCGCCAACCGCATCTTCCACATTGCCCTCGCAATCGCATGCCCCGTCGGCCAGGTCTTCGCAACCGCAAGCATAAATGGCGCCGGGACCGTTGCATACTCCGCAAGCATCCAAGTCTCCCACACAAGGGTCTACATCGTCACAGATGCCATCGGCGTCAACATCGGCAGCGCAATCGCCACCGCAATCGCCAACCGCATCTTCCACGTTGCCGTCGCAATCGCATGTCCCGTCGGCCAGGTCTTCGCAACCGCAAGCATAAATGGCGCCGGGACCGTTGCACACCCCGCAAGCATCCAAGTCTCCCACACAAGGGTCTACATCGTCACAGATGCCATCGGCGTCGACATCAGCAGCGCAATCGCCACCGCAATCGCCAACCGCATCTTCCACGTTGCCATCGCAATCGCATGTTCCGTCGGCCAGGTCTTCGCAACCGCAAGCATAAATGGCGCCAGGACCATTGCACACTCCGCAAGCATCCAAGTCTCCCACACAAGGGTCGACATCGTCACAGATGCCATCGGCGTCAACATCGGCAGCGCAATCGCCACCGCAATCGCCAACCGCATCTTCCACGTTGCCATCGCAATCGCATTCCCCGTCTGGAATGCCATTTCCGCCGCACTCTCCACACACATCCAATGCCAAGCAGGAGCCATCGTCGTCTGTGGCCAGCGGGTTGAAGTTGCACGCCAATTCATCTTGACAGCCCGCCACCTCTTGCTCGTCGCAAACACCATCTTCATCCGCATCGTTGATGCAAACGCCATCACAGTCCTCACCTTCACCCAATGGGTATTCGCAGGCGGGATTCAAGGAAACAGGAACGCAGTTTCCTCCAATGGGCAGGTTGACCTTTACAAAATTGGTGTTGTCCCCTTCAGGGAAAACCTGAATGTTCAGGTTGCCCGTGAGCACACCATCGGTGGTGAATTGTCCCAGCAGTACGGTCCCGTCCATTTCGGGGAAGCCATTGACATCGCCATTCAAGATGTACCAAACGCCGCCGACTTCGTCGTCCATGACAATGTCGCCTCCTGACGCCCCAAAACCTGGATCAAACGCCGTGACCCAAGCTTGACTTGGGGACTGTACCGTTGCCGCGCCACTCTCTCCGTTGATGGCGTCGGCCGGGCCGTCCAACCCAATGGTAATCCAGCTGTCGAAGGCCAAATTCGGATATGCCCCAAGGAGCAACGGGTTCACATTCTCGGGGGTCGCCCCGCCCAAAACGTGCTGGAAGAAACTGGTCGTGGTGTTCACGGCCAAAGTCTCGAGGCTGTTTCCATATACAGAGGTCACAAAATCTGTGGGGTCTTCGGCATGAAGCAAGACCTGATACGTGGTTTGACCCGCCAAATCCCCTTCTTCGTGCTCCGTCACAGTTCGCAACTCCAAGCAATACCCCTCATCTAAAGCAGGCGGGTCATATGGGAGTGCGTTCTCATCGTAGTTGCAGGCCTCAGGATCATCGCATCCGGCCTCTTCTACGTCATCGCAAATGCCATTGTCGTTGACGTCTGCATCGCAATCTCCGCCGCATACCCCAATGGCATCGGCTTGGTTCCCATTGCAGTCGCAGTCCTCTGCAGGGAAATCAGCGCATCCGCAGTCATAAATGGCACCCGGACCATTGCATACCCCACAGGCATCTAAAGAGCCTACACAAGGATCTACATCGTCGCACACGCCGTCTCCATCAACATCCGCTGCGCAACTCCCACCACATATGTCGATCGCATCAAGCACATTTCCCTCGCAATCACAAGCCCCGTCTGTAAGCTCATCGCATCCGCAATCTGCAGTGGCACCCGGGCCATTGCAAATGCCACACTCATCAACGATGCCAATGCAATCGTCTTCGCTGTCACACAGACCATCCGAATCCACATCGGCTGTGCATTCGCCGCCGCAAACGCCAATGGCGTCTTCTTGATTGCCCTCGCAATCGCATGTCCCATCGGCTATGTCATCACAACCACATTCATACACCGCTCCAAGGCCATTGCAAACACCACAAGCATCCACCACACCTACGCAAGGGTCCACATCGTCGCAAACCCCATCGGCATCCGCATCCGCTGTGCAATCGCCCCCACAATTGTCCAGGGCATCATCATAAAGGCAGTTGTCATTGCCTCCGCTGGGGCAACCCACCCCCAGCCCTAAGGGCAAATCAAGGAGGAGGAAATTCTCATTGTCTCCGTTTGGAAACACTTGAACCTGCATGTTGCCAGAGAGCACACCATCTGTGGTGAATTGCCCGAGCAAAACCTGTCCGTTTTCGTCTGGCCATCCATTGGCATCGCCATTCAAGACGTACCAAACTCCCCCCACTTCATCGTTGATCACCAAATCTCCGCCCGAAGCGCCAGCGCCAGGATCGAAACCCAGCCCCCAATTCAGGCTCGGTGAATTGACAACAGAAGCTGCACTTTCACCTTCACCGGCATCAGCCGGGCCATCCAATCCGATGGTCACCCAACTGTCGTACCCCAAGTCAGGATACACTGGAAGGAGCAATGGATTTGCATTTTCTGGTGTGAGCCCGCCCAAGAAATGGTGGTAAAATGAGGTCGTGGTTTCTACAAAGGTTGGCGCATCGATGTTGCCCGAAACTGAGGTCACAAAGTCGTTGGCGCTCAGGGTTTGAATCGCCACGCGATAGGTGGTCAGACCGGCCAAATCCCCTGTCGTGTGAACCGCCACGATTTCTGTCAAAAGGCAATATTCTGTGAGGGGTTCGTCGTCCACAGGTTCCGCAAAGGGGTCGTAGTTGCAGGCCTGCTCATCGCCACAACCCGATCCTTCCAGGTTGTCGCAAATTCCGTTGTCGTCGTCATCGGAAGGACAATTGCCTCCGCACACACCGAGCGCATCTTCCACATTGCCATCGCAATCGCAAGTCCCGGCAACCAATTCCTCACAACCACACCCATAAACCGCACCGGGGCCGTTGCATACACCGCAAGCGTCGAGGTCTCCCACACAAGGATCCACATCGTCACAAACACCATCGCTGTCCACATCTGCAGTGCAATCACCTCCACAAACGCCAATGGCATCCAGCACGTTGCCCGCACAATCACAATCCCCAGGAGGGTAATCTTCGCAGCCACAATCACCAGAAGGCCCGTTTCCATTGCAAATGCCGCATTCATCGAAGTCCCCCACACAAGGGTCTACATCGTCACAGATTCCATCTGCGTCGACATCGGCTGCACACGGTCCTCCACAGTTGCCCAACGCGTCTTCTGTGTTCCCTTCGCAGTCGCAGTCCCCTGTGGGAATTTCTGCGCATCCACATTCATAAATCGCGCCCGGTCCATTGCAAACGCCACAGGCGTCTTCCACGTTGCCATCACAATCGCAATCGCCAGCGGGGATGTCTGCACAACCACATTCATAAACCGCGCCGGAGCCATTGCAAATGCCACAAGCATCCAGTGTGCCCACACAATCATCGTCTTCGTCGCAAATCTGGTCGTTGTCCACGTCATTCAAACAGTTCCCGTTGCAATCCAGCCCCTCTGCTGCATATTCACAGCCGTCATTGTTGGATGGCGCACAGGGTGTGTCCAAAGACAGGGTGACCGAAGAGGCCGCGCCTCCAGCAGGGAAATACTGCACGTTCAGCACTCCGCCAATCACACCATCCGTCGTGAGTTGGGCCAACAAAATGCGTCCATCCGCACCCGCGGCTCCATTCGCATCTCCATTGTAGATAAACCAAAGACCTCCGATTTGATCATTGATGATGATGTCGCTCCCCAGATCACCATTACCCGGGTCAAACATGGACACCCAGTCTTGACCTGGTGAAGCAATCAAACTCGCCGAATTTTCGCCTGCACTTGCAACCGCCTTTCTGTCCAGCCCGATGGTGACATAGCTGTCGTACTCCAATTCCGGAAAGCCCCCCAACAAAAGTGGGTTTACGGCTTCGGCAGACGCACCGCCCAATGGGTGATGATAAAAGTCCGTCGTGGTGGTCAAAGACAACGGGGTCGAATCATTGCCAAAGACTGCCGTTACAAAATCTGCGGGATCGGTGGATTGGAAGTAAATCCGATATGTGGTCTGGCCTGCCAGTTCTCCATCTGTGTGAACCATGAAGGGCTCCACATCTAAACAAACACCATCAGAAGCACCTGAATTGGCATCGTAATTACAGGCAACAGGATCAGAACAAGACTGGGCTTGAATGACCAAATGTGACTGCAACAGAACAGTCAAACACGCAAATACACGAATCAAATGACGCATGGTGAAGGATTAAGGTTCTTCAAGATAGCCCCTAACGCAACAAAAATCACGCGCCTTATCCCCTGTAGAACAATAGACTAGAACCCTTTCAGGTTCTTTTAAAGCCTACATCATCTCCATGAATTCGACTTCGCTTAAAATCCGAACCCCCAAACGTTCCGCTTTTTCCCTCTTGGACGGCCCCATTTTTTCTCCAGCAATCAAATAATCCGTACTTCCAGACACCGTGCCCGCCAGCTTCCCTCCTTGCTGTTCAACGAGGCGCTTGACCTCGTCTCGAGGGATGGAAAAGACACCACTCACCACGCATTTTTTCCCAAGCAGAGCCGTTCCTTGAGGCTTGGACTCTACATCCCCAACAAACTGTAAACCTGAATCAATGAGGCCGCTTAAATGACGTTGCTGAGCCTCATCATCGAAAAAAGACAACACGGCATCGGCAATCACTGGGCCCACTACATCGAGCTCAAGCAAAGCTTCTCGATCGGCCAATCGCATGGCTTCTATGCTGCCAAAATGCCGGGCCAAGCGCTTGGCTACGGTTTCTCCAACATGACGAATGCCCAAGCCGAACAACACCCGCTCAAACGGAACGGCCTTCGAGGCTTCAATCCCCGCGAGCAGGTTTCCCGCCTTTGTTTCTCCCATTCGCTCCAAAGTCAGCAGGGGTGCCAAGCTGAGTTGATACAAATCTGCCGGTGCATTCACCATGCCTGAAGACCAAAGCTGCTCCACACTTTTGTCTCCCAAACCATCGATGTTCATCGCTTTACGGCTGGCAAAATGCTCAATTCGTCCTTTGATTTGTTCGGGGCAGCCCAGTGCGTTTGGGCAATGGTGCTTCGCCTCATCATCGGCCCGTTCAAGCGCTGTTCCACAATCTGGACAATGTGTGGCATAGACATGAACCAAACTAGAATCGGGCCTTTCCGCTAGAACCACGCCCACCACTTTTGGAATGATTTCACCTCCCTTCTCCACTTGGACGAGGTCACCCTCACGGATGTCCAAATGTGAGATTTGATCCGCATTGTGCAAACTCGCATTCTCTACCGTTGTCCCTGCGATGAAAACGGGCTCCAACCTCGCCACTGGTGTGATTGCACCAGTTCGGCCCACTTGGTAATCAATGCGCTTCAATCGGGTAAGGCCTTGTTCTGTTTCAAATTTGTACGCCAATGCCCACCTCGGCGACTTCGCAGTGGCCCCCAAGCTGTTCCTGTGGACGGTCTCGTCAACTTTAATCACCACACCATCGATGGCAAAAGGAAGCGCATGTCGCGCTTCTTCCCAGCGGTTGACATAGCGCATGACGCCCGCAACATCCATGGCCACTTCGAATGCATTGGAAAGAACCAAGGGAGTCTTGAACCCCCAATTTTGAGCAGCATGCACCCCTTCCGAGTGGCTCGTTAAATCGGTTCCTTCTAGCTCGACACCATATAAGAAACAGTCCAATCCACGGCGCGCCACTTCTCCACTGTCTTGAAGCTTGAGCGAACCGGAGGCGGTGTTGCGGGGATTGACAAAGGTCTTTTTCCCCTCCTCCTTCATCCTGGCATTCAACGCGTCGAATGCAGAAAACGGCAACACAATTTCCCCTCGAATTTCCAAAACATCGGGCGCAGAAGCAGACAACTGAATGGGCAGGGTGCGAATGGTCCTGACGTTGGTGGTGATGTCCTCCCCAATGGTGCCGTCTCCGCGTGTCAATGCCCGAACCAACCCCCCGTTCTGATAGTGAAGGGCAATCGCCACACCATCGTATTTGAGCTCGCACGTGAAGCGGCAATCTCCTGCCGTTTCCTTCTGAACCCGATCGGCCCATTCCTGAAGCTCATCTTGATTGTAGCTGTTTGACAACGACAACATGGGACGGCTGTGGGGCACCTTCTCAAATTGATCCGTCAATCCACTCCCTACGCGCTTGGTTGGGCTGTTGGGATCCTCGAATTCCGGATGCTTGGCCTCGAGCGTCTCCAACTCGGTGAGCAGAAGGTCAAATTCACGGTCACTGATGACCGGTTCTGAAAGAACGTAGTACCGGCGATTGTGCTCATGAAGGACGCGACGGAGTTCCGATATGCGGGCTTCGGCTTGCATGGACTGCATGGTATGATGAATCAAGACCGGATCAAACGAACCGCTCGTTGTGCACCTTGAAGATCGCAGAGGACCTGCACCTGTGCGCCTTCGAGTTTCCAACAATCGGCCACCTCTTTGGTGAATTCAGTATGGCATTCCGCCACCATGCACCCGCCCGAAACCAAACACGAGGTCACCAGCGGCACCATGGCATTGTAAAACCTCAGCGGCTCGTTGTCGGGAACAAACAAAGCCAGTGCCGGCTCATGGTCCTGAACATGCGGCTCCAGCACTTCTGAAGACGGGATGTACGGTGGATTGGAGACAATCCCATCAAACCGACCCAGCGCGGCAACGGCGGCTGAATCCAATGCGTCCAGAGCAACCCAAGTCACATCCAGCCCAAGTTCAATCGCGTTGGTTTTCGCTTGATTTAAGGCCGCCTCTGAGACATCCACCCCCACCACATCCCAACTTGGGTTTTCCGCCTTGAGTGCCAAGGCCATGCAACCACTTCCCGTCCCAATGTCCAATACCCGCTTTGCTTCATCCCCCTTTACCATGGCCATGCCTTCCAAAAACCACCCCACCACCTCTTCGGTTTCCGGGCGCGGAATCAAGACATCACCAGAACAGCCAATCCTGAGCCCCCGAAACTCAGTCCATCCGACCACACGCTGAACTGGAACCCCCGAGCAAACCTGCCTCAAATGGTCTTGGAGCAGGGTCAATTCCCCTTCGTCATATCGGTGCTCCAACGCTTCCAAAATCAAACGGCTTCTCGGATCTAAATCGGCCATGAGCCAATCTGCGATGGACGCGCGTTCTCTCGGATTAGACAGCATGCCCTCCCCCTGTGCCTCCAATACGGAGCGCACCCATCGCCTCACCGACACATCGCTGTTGTCCCTTGGCAAAAGGAAAGCCCCCATGCGGTTAAACGATGTTCCGCGCAATCAACTCGGCCGTGGCGGGATTGGTGGCCAACGGAATGTTGTAGACATCGCACAGCCTCAGCAGCATATTGATGTCCGGCTCATGGGGATGCTTGCCCATGGGGTCGCGGAAAAAGATCACACCCGCCACCAAGCCTTCGGTGACCTTCGCGGCAATCTGAGCATCCCCTCCCTTGGGGCCAGAAGCCACAGTCTCGACCTGTATCCCCTCGGCAGCCAAACGGCTTCCTGTTGTTTGGGTGGCCAAAATGGGCACCTGATTAAAGAACTTCTGGAATTGCTTTGCAAACGCCACCAGTTCCTTCTTCTTTCCGTCGTGGGCAATCAGCGCAATGTATTTCATGCGCCAGCCTTCACGAAGACCTCAAATGCCCAAGGATTCCAAGTCGTACGGTCCAAAGATTTGCGGCTAAATGTGGTCCTGAACCCTTCCAAGCCTTCGGGTGTGAACTCCACAGCCTCATCGCTCATGTTGATGACCACACGCACGGCACTCTCTTCATCCTTGCGCTCGAAGTAAAGGATGTCTCCTTCTTCGACCAATTGAACAGCAGGAGCACCCTGCTCTCCATTGAACAGGGCCGAGTTGCGGTGGTGGAGGTCATTCAGAATGCGGTAAAATGACAAGGCGCGATAGTCTCCCCAAGGCACGGTGTCCTTCTCGAAAAAACGCAACCGCTTGTTCATCTCACTCTCCTGTCCGCCATAAATCAGAGGCATCCCAAAAGCAGTGCCACACAAAACAGCCATTCCCCTCATCGCTTTTCCATAACGCTCGGTCGTGGTTCCATTCCAAGAGTTCTCGTCATGATTCGAGGTGAACGTCAAGCGGTAGGCAGAATTGGGAAACCGGTCAGCTTCACGATTCAAATATTCGCGCAAATCGTCTGCCCCTTTATCTCCCTTGGCCACTTCGTTGGTCAGGTGATGGAACTCCCAGGCGTAACTGGCATCGAATGCCCGCTCGTGGTGCTCAGGCTCCTCCGCCTCGGCCAGCATAAAGACGTCGGGCTTGATGCGCTCCAAAGCACGACGTGCCCGATCCCAGAAAGCGGTGGGCACTTTTCCCGCCACATCGCAGCGGAATCCATCCACATTGTGCTCCCTGACCCAATAGGCCATGGCCTCTTCCATGGCGCCATACAAACCACTCGCTTCCCCATTTGCCCAATCCAATTGAGCAACGTCGGTCCAATCGGTCCCCAATGGAGGTTGCAATTCACCCATCTCGTTCCTCAAGTAATAGGTGCTTCCGATGGAGTCCATTGCCCAAGTGGCGTCAAATGCAGTGTGGTTGGCTACCCAATCCAAAATCACCTTCATCTCGTAGTCATGGGCCGTGGCCACAAATTCATCGAGGTCTGATTTGGACCCGAAGTCCGGATTCAATGCGGTGTAATCCTGAACGCTATACGGGCTACCCAATGCGCCGCTGCCCGGCTCAACCGTCCGGTTGTTGTCGTTCTCACCTCCCTTTCTGTTCACCTCGCCAATGGGATGAATGGGCATCAACCAAATCACATCGATGCCAAGCTGTTTGATCCGCGCCAAATCTGCTTTGGCACTGTTCAAATCTCCTTTCGGCGAATGCTGGCGCACATTCAACTCATACATCACCGCATTCTTCGACCAATCGGGATGGACCAAGCGGTCAACGGTGTCGGTAGAATTGAGCGGGCGAGCCTCTCCTGTTGATTGATCTCCAGGGGCTTGGCTACAAGCCGCGAGGCAAACACTGGCTGCGAGTGTCAGAAAAAAACGATTCATAAGGCAAAGCTACCCTCAGAAAAGGCTGCTCTGCACGTCACTTCCATCACCTTCTGATGGTGCACCTGTCGATTTCTCTTGTTTGGGTGCTGTCGGCTTCTCGACCGCTGCAGAAGTCGGGTCGGCACCGAAATGAACGTCGCCCTCCTTTGGCTCCTTCTCCAAAGGATCGAGGGGCGCTTCTTCTGCGTGCTCTTCTTCTTTCACGTCCTGGTTTGGATCTGGGGTGTCTTCCAGTGCGACTTTGGCCTTAGAGTCCAAGGAAAGGCGTTTACCGCGGGCCTTCACTCCCTTGACTGAGATGAACTCGGCCAAACTGAACCGCTGTTCTCCAAGGTCTTTGGCCTTGCACTTGATCACAGGTGCCCCGTGATCGGTAAACAACAACAATGCAGAGCCCTCCTCTTCTCCAATGAAACTCACCGTTTTGCTCGAGGACTCGGCCTGAAAGCGTTTCACATAAACGGCCTGTTTCTCCCCATCGCGGTGGACAGCAGTCAGTGCCCGTTCAGAATGCCATTTGTCCAAATGAATCATGTCGTCCGGAAAATGGACAGACAACTCGGGCTTCATCAACTCATAAGCGCCGCTGTCCATGACCACCACAATCCGATCTTCAGGACCAAAGGCGCCGAGCAGGCGACCCCTCCCCTCACTGTTCAAGCGGCGAACCGCGGCGTCAAACCATACTTTTCTTGCCCCCAGAGTGCTTGTGCCTGCACTTTTAAGGTCCACCTTTCCCGTCACGGGATGCTTGGTTACCGTATTCCCCGCAGCACCTCTGCCCTTGATGGCCACTTCGGCGAAATCCACATCCACTTTCAGGGTCTTCAATCGCTGAACCCGACTCAGGTGAACCGTGACCTGTTCGGCTTCCCCGTTGGGGTTGTGCGAAAACCAGAGCGACTGGCTGCCAGGCGTCCCTTTGGTCAACGGATAAACCTTGTCCCGGGTCATGGAAGTCACATTGAATCGTTTGACAAACGTGCGGCCCCCTGCGCTCTTTTTACCATCACGGTAAATCATGTTGTAGGTGGTGCGTTCATCGCCGCGCTTCCAAACGCCGACATACAAGATGTCCTTTCCGAAGAATGCCTTTGGGCTCACCCGCGAAACCTGCATGGTGCCATCTCTTCGAAACACAATGATGTCGGCAATGTCGGAGCAATCACAGATGTACTCCCCCTCTCCTCTTGGCATGCCGATGCCCACAAATCCTTCTGCATAATCTGCATAAAGCTTGTGGTTGGCCACCGCCACCTTGGCGCTGTCAATGGTGCCAAAAGTTTTGAGGATGGTTTTGCGCTCCCTTCCCTTGCCAAACTTCTTCTTGAGTTGACGGAACCACTCGATGGTATAGTCCGTCAAGTGAGCCAGGTGATTTTCCACCTCCTCGATTTCGGCCTCCATATTGGCAATGCGTCGATCGGCTTTCTCTGAGTCAAACTTGGAAATGCGCTTGATTCGGATTTCGGTCAATCGGGTCACATCCTCATCGGTGACCGGCCGAATCAGATGCTGAATGTGTGGCTCAAGACCGACATGGATGGCCGAAAGAATGGCCTCCCAAGTCTCGCACTCTTCGATGTCTCGGTAAATCCGCTTCTCGATGAAAATCTTCTCCAAAGACGCGAAATGCCATGACTCCCGAAGTTCGGCCAATCGAATTTCAAGCTCTCGCCCCAACAACATTCTGGTGCGGCTGGTGCTGCGGCGCAAGATTTCTTTAACCCCTAAGAAAGCCGGCTTATCGTCCTCAATCACACAGGCGTTTGGCGCTATGCGCACCTCACAATCTGTAAAGGCAAACAAGGCGTCGATCGTGCGGTCCGGGCTCACTCCGTTGGCCAGGTGAATCATCACCTCGACGACACTGGCTGTGTTGTCCTCAACACGTTTGACTTTGATTTTCCCTTTGTCGTTGGCCTTCAGAATGCTCTCAATCAGAGAGGTGGTCGTCACCCCAAAGGGCAACTCCTCTACGATCAAGGTCTTGTTGTCTTCCTTACGCAGCTTGGCCCGCACCCGAATCCTGCCTCCCCTCAGACCATCATTGTACAGCTCGCAATCTGCCTCACCCCCGGTGGGGAAATCTGGCAACAGCTTGAAGCTGCGCCCTTTGAGGTGGGCCACGGCACCATCAATCAATTCATTGAAGTTGTGCGGCAACATTTTACATGCCAAGCCCACAGCAATGCCCTCCGCTCCCTGCTGAAGCAGCAGAGGAAACTTGACCGGAAGGGTCTCCGGCTCCAAGTTCCGACTGTCATAAGTAGACAGCCAATTGGTGGTTTTGGCATTGAACAGGGCCTCCTTGGCAAATGCACTCAGTCGCGTCTCGATGTAACGCGGAGCCGCAGCGCGATCTCCCGTCAAGATGTTTCCCCAGTTCCCCTGACAATCCAACGCCAACTCACGTTGGCCAATCTGGACCATGGCATCGCCAATGCTGGCATCGCCATGAGGGTGGAACTTCATGGTGTTTCCGATGGCGTTGGCCACTTTGTGGAAACGGCCATCATCCATCTCACGCAAGGAGTGCAAGATCCGGCGTTGAACCGGCTTCAATCCATCGTGTAGGTGCGGAACTGCCCGCTCCAAAATGACGTAAGACGCATAATCGAGAAAGTACTCATTGTACATCCCCTTGATCCGGATGACCTGCTCCATGTCCTCCGGGGCTGCGCCTTCCCCTTGGGGCAATTCGGATTCTCCAGCCCCATCGCTTCCCTGCGTCGGATCGACATTGGGCTTTTCGTTTTCGGGCGTCTCGCTGCCTTCTTGGCCTTCAATCTCCTCGCTCATGCTACTTCTGTGCTTTCTTCCTTGGCCGCTTCCGCTTCAGGGTCCTTCTCCACCCGCAAGTTGTCGATGATGAATCGCTGTCTTGTGGGCGTGTTCTTGCCCATGAAAAATGCCAACATGTCGTCCAACTTCTGCTCTCCACCCAAATCCACAGGATCGAGGCGAATGTCTTCTCCGATGAAGTGTGAGAACTCATCTGGACTGATTTCACCCAGCCCCTTGAACCTTGTGATTTCCGGCTTTGGCCCCAAGTCTGCAATCGCCTGAAGCCGCTCTTCATCCGTGTAACAATACCGAGTCTCCTTTTTGTTCCTGACCCTGAACAATGGCGTCTGCAAGACATACAAATGTCCCTTTCTCACCAAGTCAGGGAAAAACTGAAGGAAGAACGTCATCAACAGAATTCGGATGTGCATGCCATCGACATCGGCGTCCGTCGCAATCACTACGTTGCTGTATCGCAATCCTTCCAACCCATCTTCAATGTCCAATGCGGCTTGAAGCAAGTTGAACTCCTCGTTCTCGTACACCACCTTTTTGGTCAAGCCGTAGCAATTCAACGGTTTCCCTTTGAGAGAGAAAACCGCTTGGGTATTCACATCTCTGGCCTTGGTGATGCTGCCTGATGCGCTGTCGCCCTCCGTGATGAACAACGTGGACTCCTCTGCCCGGTCGTGTTTCTTGGTGAGGTGAACCCGACAGTCCCGCAATTTTTTGTTGTGAAGGCTGGCCTTTTTGGCGCGTTCCCTTGCCAGCTTTTTGATGCCCGCAAGGTCCTTTCTTTCCTTTTCACTTTGGAGGATCCGCTTGTGCAGTGCATCCGCCGCCTCCTGATTTCGGTGCAAGTGATTGGCGAGTTCGACTTTCAAGAAGTCATACACAAAAGACCGCATGCTGGTCCCTCCTGGACGAATTTCTGAAGAACCCAATTTGGTTTTCGTCTGAGATTCGAACACGGGTTCCTGGACACGAACGGCAATGCCCGCCATGAGGCCCATGCGAATGTCACCCGGGTCGTATTCCTTTTGAAAGAAATCACGAACAACCTTGACATACGCCTCCCTGATGGCCTTTTGGTGGGTTCCTCCTTGGGTGGTGTATTGGCCATTCACAAAGCTGTAATGGTCCTCACCGTATGCCTGGGTGTGGGTCAATGCCACTTCGATGTCATCCCCTCGGAGGTGGATGATGGGGTAGCCGGGCTCTGCAGAAAGATTTTGAGTGATCAAATCCTTGAGCCCCTCCTCACTGTGGATTTTCTCCCCATTGAAAACCAAGGTGAGCCCACAATTGAGGTAGGCATAATTCCAAAGCAAGCGTTCTACGTACTCCTTTCGATACTGGTATCCTTTGAACACCGAAGCATCTGGCCGGAACTGCGTCCGTGTGCCATTTCGGAGCGAAGTGGGCACCACATCTTGGTCATCGACCAATACACCTTGCTCAAAACAGGCCACTTTGACCGCCCCTTCTCGGAAACTTTCAATTTTAAAATCGGTCGAAAGGGCGTTGACAGCCTTGGTGCCTACGCCATTCAATCCCACCGTCTTGGAAAAAGCCCCTTCGCTGTACTTGGCCCCGGTGTTGATTTTGGAAACGCAGTCCACCAAAGCCCCGTGCGGAATGCCCCGGCCATAATCTCTGACTTGAACAAATCCATCTCGAATTGTGATCTCGATGGTTTTACCATTGCCCATCAGGTGCTCGTCGATGCTGTTGTCGATCACCTCCTTGAGCAGAACGTATATGCCATCGTCAGCACTGGCGCCATCGCCAAGCTTTCCGATGTACATGCCCGGTCTCAATCGGATGTGTTCTTTCCAATCCAGTGACCGAATGTCGCTTTCTGTGTAATCCTGTCCCGTATTGTTCGCCACGATCCAACTGTTTTCCAAACTGAAAAATAGATTTTTTCCGTCGCCGACGCAGGTTTCAAGGCCGGTCGTTTTCCACACTTACACACGTTCTTTCCCGATGACGATGACAAATCTCATGCACCGGTAATCCACCCGTTCGTGCTTCACCGCATCAAAATCGGGTTTATCTTGTTGAATGCCCATGATGTTTTCTAAGTTCACCCCCTTCTTCTTGCTCTTTTTCCTCTGCGCTTGTGCACCCTTGAAGGCGCAATGGCATCTGGCCAACCCGGAGGTCAAAGCGGTGAACTGGGGGGCGGGAAATGGAGAAAAGACGCAAACAAGAGAGCACATTCCCGCAGCCAGAGCGGTGTCTTATTCGCATGTCGATTTGGTCCAGGCTTTGGCCACCGCTCCTCAAGAATGGAACGAAGAAAAACGCACAGGGTCCACACTGGAAAACTCAAGCCTGCGCCTCCATCTCCCCTTGCCCGACCCCTCGTCGATTTTGGGTTGGACAGCGCACACTTTTCGGGTGGTCCGCTCCGATGTGATGCATCCGGAATTGAGCGCGAGGTACCCTCAGATTTCGAGCTACTTGGTCATCTCCGAGCGCAATCACCTCATTGGCGGCCGTGTCGACCTTGGGGACCATGGGTTTCATGGCATTCTCCACACCCCAGACGGCGCCGTCTACATCGACCCTTGGAATGCTGGAGACACCGACCAACTGATGGTGTACACCCGCTCCGAATTCATGGCAGTCACAGGCAAGCGCAGGTTGGATTGCGATGTCAGAACCATGGGCATTGGGAAATCAGGAGATGCCGATGGGCAGCACACTTTGGATGATGGCCGCTTGTCGCAGCGCATGGGGCCTCCCTATGGGCCGACGCTGAGAAATTACGCGTTGGCTTTGGCGTGTACAGGCGAATATGGCCAGTTCCATGGCGGCACTGAGAGCACCGTACTCTCCGCGATGAACACCTCCATTAACCGGATGAACAGCATTGCAGAGCCCGAACTCGCCATTCGCTTGAACCTCATCCCAAACAACGACGACCTCATTTTTCTCAACAGTTCAACTGACCCTTACACCAACTCCAATGGCGGGGCGATGCTGTCTCAGAATCAAACGACAATCAACAGCATCATTGGCGCCAGCAACTATGACATTGGACACGTCTTCTCCACAGGCGGGGGAGGTGTGGCCTACCTCGGGTCTGTGTGCACCAACTTCAAAGCAGGCGGCGTAACCGGCCTGCCCTCCCCAGTTGGAGACCCCTTTGACGTCGATTACGTTGCCCATGAAATGGGCCATCAATTTGGCTGCAATCACACCTTTAACAACAACTGCAGTGGCAACCGTTCCGCATTGGACGCTTACGAGCCCGGAAGCGGCTCGACCATCATGAGTTACAGTGGAATCTGTGCGCCAAATCTCCAGAACCTGTCTGATGACGTTTACCACGTCCACAGCCTCATTGAAGGGTCTGATTATTTGCACAGCGGATTCGGAAACTCTTGTGCCTCTCCCCTCAGCAGTGGGAATTCTGCACCGACTGTGAGCGTGGGCAACAGCGGATTTTCCATTCCCGCCTCCACCCCTTTCGAGCTCATGGCCACGGGAAGCGACCCAAACCCAGGGAACGTCTTGACTTACAGCTGGGAGCAATACAATTTGGGGCCGGCCACCACCAGTGGCGACAACAACCTGAACAACCCCGCAGGAAACTCCCCTTGCATTCGGTCTTTCCCCCCAGTAAGCAGTTCAACCCGTGTGGTCCCGAAACTCGCTAGCCTTCTGTCTAACCAAGTGTCTTTTGGCGAGCACCTGCCCGACTACAGCAGGACGCTCACCTTCAAGTGCACCCTTCGAGACAACAACCCCAACTGTGGTGGCATTGCTGTCGGAACCAAGACTTTCTTGGTGGATGCCAGCACGGGGCCCTTTGTGGTCAACTTCCCAAATTCAAGCATCACGCGTCCTGGCAATTCCAACTTGACTGTCCTCTGGGATGTCGCAGGAACCACGGGCGGCAACGTCAACTGCGCCGAAGTGGACATTTATTGCAGTCTAGACGGTGGATACACATGGCCACACCTGCTGGCAGAAGCCGTTCCAAACGATGGAGAACAAGTGGTATTGCTTCCCGCAGCCTCCAGCACAGAGGCCCGGATCAAAGTGAAAGGCCATGGCAGCATCTTCTTTGATGTGTCCAATGCGAACTTCACATTGAATGCCATCCAAGGGTGCACCGACCCCGCCGCCTGTAACTTTCTTGACATTGCCTCTACAGACGATGGATCCTGCATTCCCGCAGGAACGTTGTATGCCGATTCGGACGGAGATGGCTTCGGAAACGCGGAGGTGACCACCATTGGTTGCGACGGCACCCTCATCGGATATGTCGAAAACGCAACCGATTGCGATGATTCTCGTAATGACGTTTACCCGGGCGCTCCGGGGACGCAAGATGGCGTAGACAACGATTGCAGTGGTGGTGATCTCGGACCTGATGAAGAGAGCCAATGCCCGGAGGACATCGATGGTGATGGCCTTGTGAACGTAAATGACGTCCTCTTGCTCCTCGGCGAGTTTGGTTGCACTGCGGATTGTACGTTCGATCTGAACGGCATTCCTGGTGTCGACGTGGCAGACTTTTTGCTCCTCCTTGGCGCATATGGACTGCCTTGTTCTAATTGACCCCCCGAAAGGGGACTGAATTGCATTGCAACATGGCCCCGCTTGCCAAACTTCATTCGCCACTCGGCACCCCCACATCCGCCCTTCTGATGGCGCTGGTGTTGTGTGTCTTGTCGCCAAGTGTGAAGGGGCAAGATGCCGGCCATTGGAGCGATTGGATGCGGGACCCTTCCATGCCATTGGACAGCATTGAAGCCGCATTTCAATCCTCTTGGACAGACACTGACCTTCAACGGGGCAAGGGCATGAAGCCCTTTCAGCGCTGGCTTCATTTTGCCAAACCCCGGTTTGGGGCCAACGGATTTCGCCCATCAGGCCAAGCTGTCCTTCGCTCTCTTCAAGACGCTCAAGCGGACAAAATCGAAGAGCAGCAGCAACGAAGTTCAACGGAGCCCACTTGGAATTACGAAGGACCCATTGGCCCATCTGGTCTGGGAGGCTGCGGCCGCCTGAACCGTGTGGTGCAGCGACCCGGCGCTGTAGACCAATGGTGGGCCTGCGCTCCTGCAGGCGGACTCTGGCGAACCCTCGATGCAGGTTTGTCCTGGCTGCCCATGGGCAACGGCCAGCTCAACTCCATTGGAGTGACCGACATCGCCTTCCACCCAAGCGATCCAGATCGCCTCTGGATTGCCACTGGCGACGGAGACTTCGGCGACACCCGTTCCATTGGCATTTGGACGTCTTCTGACGCCGGGCAATCTTGGACATCCACTGGACTGGACTGGGCACCCTTCATGGGCAGAACCCTGCATCGCATTTTGATTCACCCCGAGAACCCGGACACTTTGTGGACCGCTTCCAGCTTGGGGCTCTATCGGTCTTTGAATGGCGGCGACAATTGGACAAGAACCTTGGTGGGCAACATTGCCTCTCTGGAGATGGACCCAAGCGACCCCCATCACTTGATTGCGGGAGCGTTCGGCAACCAGGTCTTTGAAACCCACGATGCGGGCGCCACCTGGACCAGTCAAAACCTCGATGGCCAGTCCTTTGGCATCAGCAGAATTGCGTTGGCCTTTGCTCCTTCTTCCCCCGACACGGTTTACGCCATCGCTGGAAACGTGAGCGACCAAGGCATGGCAGGAGTTTGGAGGAGCACAGACAGTGGCGACACCTGGTCACCTCAACTATTGGATGGAAATGGCCCCAACCTTTTGGGCTGGACCATTGACGGATCTGACCCAGGGGGTCAAGCATGGTATGACTTGACGATCGCGGTCTCCCCAGACGACCCGAATTTGATCTTCACTGGAGGCGTCAACCTGTGGTCTTCGAGCAACGGAGGTGCTGATTGGTCCTGTGCTGCGCACTGGTACGCTGGAGGCAACCTTCCCTATGTCCATGCCGATCAACACGGGCTTCAATTCCGGTCCGATGGACGGTTGCTTGTGGCCAACGACGGCGGTGCGTTTTTGTTTGACCCTGCTTCACATACAGCCGAAGACAGAAGCCAAGGATTGGCCATTTCACAGACCTACCGTCTCGATGCCGACCCACTGGCCATGGACCGTTTTATTGCGGGCACCCAAGACAATGGCACCTATCTCAAACATGACGGCCAATGGGAACATGTTTTGGGGGGCGACGGGTTTCAATGCGCTTTTCACAGTGAACTCCAAGATGTGATTTACGCCTCACTTTATTATGGTCAGATCTTTCGTTCTGATGATGGCGGAAATGCCTTTGTGGAAGTCGCGGGCAATGCAGGGCAAAACGAAAATGGTCAGGGCGCATGGCTCACCCCATGGGAAGTCAGCGAGTTCAACCCCGACTGGGTATACATGGGCAAAGACAAGGTCTATCGCTCTACAGACAGGGGATCCACTTGGACTCCCCTGAACACGATCACCGGTGGAGCCTGTACCGCATTGGCATTGGCACCAAGCGATGTTGGTCGAATCTATGTGGCCAAAGAATTCAAGCTGTACCGTTCCACCGACGGACAATCCTTTGACGAATTGGACGTGCCCAATCAGTTTTCGTGGATCAAAGACATTGAGGTCGCCGCAAACGATGAGGACCATGTCTACTTGACCCTATCCAATTACAATGACTCAACCAAAGTGCTCGAGAGCCTAGATGGTGGATTGAGTTGGACCAACGACTCTCACGGATTGCCGTCGGCTCCCGTGAACTGCATTGCCATCGATGTCGACGGCAATGGACTCAACTATGTGGGCACCGACGTCGGCGTCTACCGAAAAGACGCCACGCAAGGGAGCGAATGGGTGCGCCAATCAGAGGGCTTGCCCAATGTGGTGGTGTCCGACATGGTGGTTCACGCGCCTTCTGGACGCCTAACGGCAGCCACCTATGGCCGAGGCGTTTACACCATCGGCCTCCCTGATCCGCCGCAGAAAGACGCGGCGTTGGGCAGAATACAGTCTCCCCGAGGCACCCAATGCGCAACCCAAGTCAGCCCTGTTCTTCCCATTTTGAATCTGGGCACGGAGACCATCCATCAAATCGGGATTCAATATGGCGCTTTTGGCGGCACCTCATCCGACACACTTTGGAATGGCAATTTGCTTCCGGGAGACAGCCTGCACTTGCACCTGCCCCCCTTGGCCACCAATCCAGGATGGTCGGACTTCACCGCCATTTTGACCAGTGTAGACGGTGACGCAGATGAACGCAGTGCCAACAACACGCGCTCCTCTCGTTTTTTGACCCTTGACGATGCCGTTGAGGTGGTGGTCTCCTTCACCACAGACTGTTTTGCCTCTCAAAACGGATGGGTTATCCGCGACCCGTTGGGCAAGGTGCTGCACAGAAGTGGTTGGCTGCCTCCATTGTCCACCGCATCGGACACCCTTTGCTTGCCCTTGTCTTGCCTTGAATTTGAAGTGCACCGAGACCAATTGAGCGGATACGAGGCCCTCGTGGCCGACTGCGCAGCCCCTTTGGATTTCGAGATCCGCTTTCCAAACGGAGAACACATCCTAGAAGCTCCGACCGCCGGCGTGGTGGGGTCCTACGGTTTCTGTTTGAATGGTCTACCCGGAGGATGTAAAGATGAATACGCTGTGAATTTTGACGCCACGGCCGTCTTTGACGATGGCACGTGCGAACCCACTTGTTACCCGCTGACCATTTCCCTGCACGCCGACTGCCAACCAGAAGAAACTGGGTGGGCGCTGCCCGATGACGGCCTTGCAATTGCCCCAGGAACCATGGGCACAGGCGAACAATCTTGGACCTTGTGTCTCGAACCAGGATGTCGCGAATTTGTACTTCAAGACGCCAGTGCCAATGGATGGGACGCATGCGAGGACAGCACATTCCTCTTGCTCACTTTGCCCAATGACACACTGTTTTTGACAGAAAACCCTGCCTTTTCAAGCGTGCTCACCACCAGCATCTGTCTTCCCCCAGTATCGCTAACGGGCTGCATGCTGCCCTACGCCTGCAACTTCGACCCCTCTGCCGATGGCCCTGGAAATTGCGACTTTTCGTGCTTTGGCTGCACCGACCCGATGGCTTGCAACCACGACTACCAAGCCACAATGGACGATGGCAACTGCCTGTATGCATCTGGTTGCTCTCACCCCGCGGCCTGCAACTTTGACGTCTTCGTGGTCTGCGATGACGGCTCTTGCGTTTTCCCTCTGGAGGGTCTGGATTGCCTGGGCAATTGCTTGAGCGGAGACGCCGATGATGACGGCGTTTGTGACGGCGATGAGTTCGCCGGTTGCACCCATCCGGACGCTTGCAATTTCACCCTTGGTGCCACCGAAGACGATGGCAGCTGCATATATCCTACCCTGACTTGGCCAGATGCAGACGGGGACGGGTTTGGAGATCAAGACGAAGCGGCACAAGGCCATTGTGGCGTTGCCCCTCCAGGGTGGGTGACCCAAACGGGCGATTGCAACGACAACAATGCCAATGTTTACACGGGAGCACCCATTGCACCCTTGGGAGAGGACGTCAACTGTGATGGTTTTGTATCCAGCGGTGAGTTGGCTCCTTGTTCGAGCGACTTGAACGGAGATGGCCTCACAGCCATTGAAGACCTCCTCGGCTTGCTGAGTGAATTCGGTTGCACCATTGGCTGCGAACAAGATGTCGATGGCAATGGAGCGGTCACCAGTGCAGACCTTTTGATCCTTCTTGCCGGTTTTGGCACCGATTGCACACCTTGATGGGGCGAAGCCCATGTTTTTGGCCGAATTTCGAGCCATGTCAGAAGCTGTACGCCAATTGAACCCCAGCTCCCTTTGGGGGCGCTTTGCCGATTTGAACGCCATTCCTCGCCCATCCGGTCAGGAAAAAGCTGTCTGCGCTTGGATCACAGGACTTGCCCAAAAGGCAGGACTGGAGGTCGAGTCTGATGAGGTGGGAAATGTGCTGGTCCGCAAACCCGCCACCCCTGGAATGGAAAACCGGAAGACCGTTGTCCTCCAAAGCCACGTCGACATGGTTTGCCAGAAAAACAACGACACCTCCTTTGACTTTAATACGGAGGGCATCCGCATGTGGGTAGACGGGGATTGGGTTCGTGCAGAAGGCACCACCTTGGGTGCAGACAACGGCCTTGGCGCAGCCACCATGCTCGCCGTGATGGAAGCCACCGACATCGAACATCCCGCTTTGGAGTTGCTCTTCACCATCGATGAGGAGACGGGAATGACCGGGGCCTTAGAGTTGCGAAAAGGTTGGCTCAAGGGTGACATCCTGCTGAACCTGGACACAGAAGACGACCGAGAAATCGGCATCGGTTGCGCTGGAGGAGTGGACTTGGCGTTCACATTAGACTTCGGAACCGTCTCTGGCACAGAGGACCACGGCATCCTT
>Ga0209092_10000084_pt1 | contig 78941 bp, 37 predicted proteins | sample FraStrMetagenome_FD_187446 | JGI IMG/M metagenome (GOLD analysis project Ga0209092, IMG submission 187446) | Marine eukaryotic phytoplankton communities from Arctic Ocean - Fram Strait ARC3M Metagenome (SPAdes) (version 2) | ecosystem: Environmental > Aquatic > Marine > Oceanic | place: Fram... | reverse complement strand
TAAGGGTGCTAAGGGCGACGCTGGCACACAAGGCGCTAAGGGTGCTAAGGGCGACGCTGGCACACAAGGCGCTAAGGGAGACGATGGCCCACACGGTGCTAAGGGAGACGCTGGCCCACAAGGCGTAAAAGGCGACGCTGGCGATAAGGGCGACGCCGGCGAGACGGGAGAAGGCGTGTGGTGGACATACGATAAGAATTTAAAACAATTGAATCTATTGACAGATATTGTGGACACGGGAAGTATTATTGCCACTGAATTTAATATAAAGGATTAATTTAAAACAAACCCGATCTACAACACGCGAACATAAAATAGTAATGACTTTTGATTTAGTTTCAGATAGAAATGTCTGTCTTTATTTAGATACGCGGTCGTTCTGTATATTCAGGATAACATGCAGAACTCATTATAATGATGAAGAGGCGTGGTCTATGCGTTCTTCGCGTGGTATATTGACCGTTCCATCGTTGAACCAAAAACAGACATTAGGGTTAAATTATTTGATGAAGTATGCACTTATGTTCGAGTCGCCTGTCGGGTCTCCCGAATGGTTTCAAGAAATTGTGAATTGGTTAGAATATAAAATTTCTATCAAAATACTACATTCTTTTATGTTTAATTTGTCTCCCAATCTAATGTTTCAATTGCAGTTCCATAAGTTGAGCGCGGGGGCCAGAATTCATTGGGAGCGATTGTGGTGTCGCTATGAGCAGGTATATAAGATACATAAATGGAAATATGAAAACTCAGAATTCCATGTCCGAAAAAAACGTCGAATTCTGTGTCACTAGTATTTCAAGCCATATTGATAATATTTTCTGTGTCTTTTATTTAACTTGTAATTCGTTCCCTAGAACCATAACAACCTCCAAAGAATCGGAACACACTATTGTTCTGGAATCCAACGTTGAAAAACTGGGTCTTGTTGCCATGTTGTATTGTTCGCGTCCAAATGATGACCATATCCCAGTGACCACGTATCTGGGGTCGGCTGTCTTGGACTTGTCGCAAGCATCGCTTAAATCATACCATTTAAATTTGACCGATTCGTCATCGAGACCACCTTTAAAGACAGGTTATTGTACTATCCGTCTTCAGAAAATACCGCCCGTAAGCAACCACTTGAATTTTCAAAATACACAGGTCGTAACGTTCATGTTTCAGGAGGCCGAAGCAAATTTGAGATATATCTCACCTTTCAACCACAAAGGACTGAGGGGCATTAAGGATGGGCTTAAAATGGTGCACTCGCCCTATTATGTCAATCACATGGGCGTTACGCTCCCATCGGGGGCGTTTTGTCTGATGGACACGATGACAAATAACAAAAAAGCGGCTATTAAATCACATCGTCAACGGTTGTTGGTGTCCCTGAAACGTAATCACGTGTCCGAATATGATTTTGTGCGTAATGTTGCTGATATGATGGCTCGAGGTGTTCGCTCCAGACACATGCGTTGTCTCAATATTGTGGCGGACATGTTAACAATACATTCGCGGTGTGATACAAATTACACACCGGATATTCAAATCCTCGAGTCAGGCGAATTCAAAGGGACTGAAAGATGGGAAGTCCCACGCGAGCCAAAGCCCGACGGTGGGGTTTCGTTTACGGGTGATTGTGAGGATTTTGCCCGTGAAGTGTATCAACAGGCGAAAGAAATACGCGACTGGGTAGAGCCAAAGATTTTGGGTGACGTTTTAGAATCCCTATCAGCCATTTTGCACATGTATGTGCCTACTATAGAACAGGGAGCTGTCGATTCTTCGGCACACAGTAAATATATAACCTATTGGGCGCCCTACAGGAATCATATTTGGGCCGCTTTGCACCCTAGACACGCGTTTCTAACAAAGTGTCGGCCACAAATGATGGTGGATTATACGAAATGGCCCAAACAAAAATGTGAAAGCAAATTGCCCATGATACACCTCGAAGGCACTGGCGACGTATTTCCGATCGTGACGTTGAAAACGCCGGGCTACATCGCGCGCATCAACAAAAAAAAGAGTGAAATACTGCAAGCGCACGAGAATTTGAATTATTTATCGACGCCCGATTTTTCGTTGATGTTACGACACCGGTCGACGTTTTACAAGTACGCGATTGCGTGTATGACAGACGTGTTCGCAGAGCACGGCGTTCTAGATTTTACCTACGTCACCGGAAACAAGTACGGGGTCAATATTTATGATTGGGCACGTGGACAGTACCGTTTTAAAGCGTCTACCAAGCATTCGCCCGAAACGATGGCCAATATACAAGAGATAATGTCTATAGAGCGGCCGGTGCCCGCCATCACGTTGAAATCAAAATGTGTCCGTTCAAACGTTCCTGACAGCATGGACTGTTTGCGTTTCTCGAGTTTTGAGCCCATAGACGTACCACACGGAGCGAAACAAGCCGTATACAAAGTGGGCGCCAAAACGTTATATGAAATATATTTTGAAGTAGGATTTAATACCATATCTAGTGAAAGTGAATAATCTAAAACTTTAATTTTGGCTCTTGATACACGTCTCTTGTAAAAACGACTGTGTAATCAAATATTATTTTTGACGGTGGTTCCAGTGTCTCAGTAGAAAACCCGTTCAGTTTAAACGCTTTCTTGTAACAATGGTATGCTGCCTTTGCGTGCTCCGAGGATATTACCACGACGCCCGAGCGTATACACTGTCTTAATTCGCGCGCGTATATTCGCATCGTGGCAAATAGAACTTTGTTTACAGACTGTTTGCATATTCCTCGTTTCCTCAGAAACACATTTTTAAGTTCTACTGTCTCATTCGCAATAAGAACGTCCAAATACCCGTCGTGTTCCGCGTCAAAATGTTTTTTATTTTTTTTTGACAAATTATTGCGAACAAGATGGCCCGCGATAAGATTTTCCTGTTGAAAAACATCTACCTCAACGCCTTTTTGGACGTTGCCCCATCTAAACGTCCACTTGTCGTCGGTATGTGTGATGGTGTAGTCGCCGCCCCTGTCAGAGAAATATTCAATGTGGATGGGTGGCGTTATAGAGCTGCCCATTTCGTTGAGTTGTGTGGCCTATAAATAATTCGATTTGATTTAACCTCACCGTTCTCTATTTCTATCCATGCGGAAAATGCACACGTATAGACAAGCCACGACCACGACAGGGAACGCTATGGCCAAAGCAAGCGGTAAAAGTGTGTCAGGGTCGTTTTCGGAGTTTGATGGCGATTTTAATCTAGAGTAGGTTATGTTCGAAGTTTTGTTGAACATAACCTATAAAAACTTTTGATTCAAATCAAATTTGATTGCAATCAAATCTCGGAAATCTCAGGACATTTTTATTTTGATTCAAATCTTGCCGCACGGCAGGTGCTTATTGCAATCAAATCTCAGGAAGTCTCGGGACATTTTTATTTTGATTCAAATTGCCGCACGGCAGGTGCTTATTACAATCAAATCTCGGAAATCTCAGGACATATCAGGACATTTTTATTTTGATTCAAATTACAATCGCTGATGTTTTATATAACAGAATAGGGATTTAGTACAAAATACATGATTATCTAATTAAAATACTCTGCTAACTCATAAACACGTCTAAACGTGTCTTTGCTTGTTTCATCGTTTTAATCTGTTCGTCCAATCTTAAACGTTGGATTTGTATTTGTTTGTTCTGTATAAATAGACCGGTAAGCCCTTCTTCGCCGAGACCAATGATTTTTTCAGCTAGTTCCGTTTGCAATCTTTTCAACAGGTCGGGAGATGTGAACAAATCAGTAATCGTCTGTCCCACGTTATCCACGTAGCGCTTCCTTGCAAGCTTCCAGTATGCTGACAACATATCAATCATGTCCTGTAGTTCTTGAGACTCGTTCGACGCGTTGCCATCCATTGTTGACTGGAGTAGGGCAATCACTTCCGTTTTTTTTACGTAGCCAATCAGTGAAGCGCGACTGTAAGTGTATGCTTGTGCGTCCGCCATGGCTTCGATTTTCTTTCTGGTGCGCTCGTTTCGAATCTTGTTGATAGTATCCCACAAGTAGTGATTCTCTGTTGAGGGCGAGCACTCCTGTTCAAGCAGTTTGTCAAGTCGGACAACCAATTGTTCGTAGTTACGCTTGAAAAAATCCTGCAAAATCACATTGACCCATTTTTCGAGCTGTGAAAAGGGTTGACTATGTTTGGTTGTCAGAGACTGTACGATAGTCGACATCAGCTCTTTGACGGACTCTCTGTACAAAGCCGTTGGTTCTTTCCACAGTCCGACGTAATCTGTCATTAGTGACGTAAAGACTTTAAAATTCATAAAGCCGGGCAATTCGCGCCCACGTCTTGATGCAATCTTTTTTGCCAGGTCTCCTCGATAGTAGACGTTGTATCCCGTGACTACCACGACGTTGCCATTAGTAACCATCTTTTGCCCCAATGGTGTGGTTGATTGTTTGCACCCTTCACCCCAACCAATGTTTTTCAGTTCTTTGCCAATACTCAGTTCCTTATCCTCGCTATCCTCGCTATCCTCATCAACCTCGACGACTTTTCCGTCGAATGTATCAAACTCACCGCCAAACCCCGGTCTTGTTGCGAGGATGTCGGCAGCAAACTTATGACGATGGTCACGTTCACTGTACAGCAACTGCTTCTCCGAATGATTGCCCGACATTTCGCCACGCATGTCGCTCAAAATGTCACTGACAACGGAGAAACAAGCAGCGCGTTGTACACCTAGGCCTTCTGGAGGTGTTTTACCCAGTGTCTCCAACTGTTGTTGTGACGATTCCAATATGCAGTCCACCTCGGTTTTAATGTCCGGTAGTGCAAGTTGGATGCGTGAGACCAATAATTCAGCCAGTGCCGATTGCAACGCTTCAATGCCCAGTTGAGAACGATAGTCACTGTACGGACTTGTTTTAAAAAATTCCATTTCACTTTCTTTCGCTTCTTTAAATGACACTTTTTTATTTAGCTGCTCTTGCGAACGATTTTTGAGCATGAAATAGCCATGTTGCAAAGGTCTTTTGATGTTGGTAAGAACTTGAAGGACTTCACCCTCTCCTCCTTTGTCCACAAGGTCTGGCTTAGTCAGTACACCAATTGTACGTGACCCTTCTGGGTCAACTTTGGCCGCACGCTGAAGAATTTCGCTTGTAGCAAGGTCGACATTCGCCGGAATAACAGCCAGAATACAAGTTCGGGGGTTCTCCAGAAAGTGATTCAACATGCTGTCAATAGTTGCAATCACGTCTTCGCTCTGACCATCGGTTGCAGTTCGAACAATCCCTGGTAAGTCAACAATGGTAAGCTCGGGCGCGGTTGGCGTGACCAGTTCCAGAAGAATGGAATTTTTTTCATTCTTCCAATCCGGAAACTTGTCTTTAATTCCTTCTGTAAGCTTGTCTGTAATGTCAAGAATTGCGTCGGAAATGTTGCATCGTTCTTGTTCAGAAAATGTCTTTACATACTCTGGGAGCGCGGGGCACGAGATTGTAGCCTTCCACACGCTACCATTGCGCATATTAAGTTGAGTAGGACAGCGCGTGACACAACCGGTTCCACGTGGAAATGCGATTCCAGATAATGCTTCGAGAACGGAGGATTTGCCCGAAGACTGGTCGCCCATGACGGCGATTTGTGGGAGGGGGAGGTATTTGCCCACACCAATGGTACGTAGCTCGTCTACCAGGTCAATAATGGGGCCCGTGCGTGCCTTGAGTATCGTTGCAATGTTTTGTGTTGAAGACATGTTTTAATTTTCTTTTGGTTTAAGATTTTCCTGAGATTTGAATCAAATCAAATTTCGTTCTGAGATTTGATTTGAATCAAATCAAATTTCGTTCTGAGATTTTTTCTGATATTTGATTGCAATAAGCACGTGCGGCAATTTGAATCAAATCTCGGGAAACGCATTCATTTAAAAAGAAATTTCTTGAGATGTCATATTGCAAGTTGTTCAATGGTAGGGCCTACCAGTATGGCCCTTCACTATGCGTTCAGAACCTAATGTTTGACCCCAAGAGTCCGCGCAGCATTCTTGCGTATTATCCACTGGGTAGTGGCAAGACATTGGCCGCTCTTCATGCTGCCCGAGTGTTTTTGATGACACATGAAAAAAGCAAAGTCATTGTATTGACCACCAAGACCAACATCGACACCTCGTGGAAGGACAATCTGTCCAAATACAACACGTCTGAATCGTTTACATTTGGAGATATCCTCGTGAAGAATGTGGATTGGTGGTTTTCAGAGGACAACAAGCCCTTGGCGCATTACAGTAGGTTGATTCGACTGTTGACAAAAGCGACCGGTGGTACACGAAAAACATATTTGTCAATGTCTTGGTCGGCTCTTGTAAATGAGATTCGTTTCTGTAAGTTCACCAAGCAGTTGTATAAAATGCGCAAATTTAAGTGTGCAACGCCCAAAAAGTCTTTCCTCGACTTATGTTGTCCCAAAGATTACTTTTTGGTGGTGGACGAGTGTCAACAGTACGTCAATACCTGTGGAAATAGCGCGTTTGTACAAAATATGTGTAAGCGTTCCGCATTCTCGTTGCTGTTGTCGGCAACACCGTTGGACGATAGTAGCCAACACCCCGGACTGTGCCGCATGATGCGGACATGTCATTTGGACAAGCGTATATTGTACGTCTCACCGATGAAACACCAAGTAACCCAGCATCGATACATGGGTTCGCGAATGACCGCCGAAGAGTGGCAGGAATATGTTTTTGAGAGGAGCAAGCGTCAAGATGCGTATCTGAGTCGTTCGCGCCAGTTCTGCAACGCCACTTCCAAATGGAGGCGTGTGTTCCGGAAGATAGTGGAGGATAATGCGCCGAGGACAGTGGTGTATTCATTCTTTCGCGAGCGTGGAGCCGATGGTTTTTACGATTATGCGTGCGCACAGGACTCTTTGCTAGAGTTCCGTTTGTTCAAGAACACTGCGGACATGGAATGGTTTCATTCCGGTACCGGAAAGGTGTTGATTATCACGTCGCGTGCGCAGACGGGCATTTCTTTGATGGGCGTGGACGCGTTCCACATTATGGAGCCACAATGGTCAGCATCGGATGAAGAGCAAGCAATTGGACGCGCCACTAGAATAGGTTCACGGTCTTCCACAAAGCCTCTTGTGGTGTACCATTGGGTAGCTTTGGCACCAAAACGTGTATATACAACAGCGGATGAATCAGTTAGAGATTCTATGCTTCGAAAGAAGGCTCGTACAGACCGTTTATTGACGAGCCTGGCAATGGCTGGCAAGCGCACTTTACAAAGGCTGTATGATACATTTGGTGTGGGACAGTATTTAGAGAGCTAAATAAAAAATAAATGTATGATGTTTTTTTACTACTGTTAACTGCGTTGATAGGTGTTGCCTTATCCTTTTTAGTAGTGACAGTTCTAAACGTTGGTGGTTCTACAGACGATTCGTTGATTCGTGATTTGCAACAAATCGTGATGCAAATCGTCGCTAGTCTCATTGGGGTCGTTTTAACACCCGTCTTGGGCATATGGAATATTGTAATTGATGTAGGTACAATGTTTGCGTCGCGTGCCAAATGGTCTGTTGCCGCGGGCTTATTTGTGATAGCGACATTTATGATGCACTACTATCATGCAGATATTTTATCTATTTTAGACGATTCATGGAAATGTTTTTTAATTCCGTTGATGGATAATATTATTGAACCATTCTTACAAATTTCGCGTGTATTGTATGGGCTAGGTATGCCCGTGGCCAATACGTTTTTGGTGATGCACGCACAAGTCATAAAGGCGTGGTACGTCACGCTGACGGCGTGTTCCCACATTAACATGTTTAAGATGTTTTCCGAACTGGTGATGGCCCTTATAACGGGCACCCGTGCGTTTACGAGCTGGTTTTACGACCCGCAGAAAAAAGACCCTACTACAAATACCTTTTACTACAACGATTTTGATATTGATTTGCCCGTGAATCATACGTTGACAGCAATTTCTATCGGACAGGAAGTCGTGGCGTGCGCTTGTCGCCGTTTTGAACCCCTGTTTAACATTGGGTTTTTTATAACGATGGAACCTCACGTGACTGCGTCCATCAACAATTTATTTCAAGCTGGTATCCGCACGTTTCAAATGATGTTTCGAATACTTTTGACCGAATTCCCGGACATATACAAAGTGTCGTTCAAATTGGAGCGCGGCATTACAGAGGGTGGTCTTGCCCTAGATTCTATCATGTTTAATACAGTGTCCAACATAATCAAGGTGTTTGACCCCGATTTTGTACTGGCACGCTATCCCAAAGAAGGTCTTTTTACAGCGCTGGCGCATGGCACCACCGGCGCCGTTCATATTGCTGCTACAATAGGTATAAACGGGCCGTTACACTTAATGGCATCGTTTGACCCCGAGGTGTCGGCCTTAGACCCCGAGGTGTGGTCTGTGCAACACGCTTTTGCGAAGATGTATCAGGCGGTGCAATCAGGAGCAATATTTGCCCAGTGGCTCGTGTATATTTTGGAACAGATGATAACGTCTAAAAAAGATTTGACGCAAATATTCTCAGATGAAAACAGTCCGCTAGAATTAGAGTGTGATTGGGCGCGCGATGTCGATAACCACAAGTACGTGCGCCTATCGTATACTGCGGGATGCTCTTTGTTTAATTACGGCATTCTATATATCAATGCATACGCTATTGTGTCTGGCATGGGGATGGAATTGCTATTCAAATCTATTTTCACACAAGAACAAAACGTGTTTCGTACCCTTCAAAGATGGGAAGGGCCGACAATTGCTCGTAAAAAGGTATATACCTGTCTCAATAGACAAGCGGCGATAGCTTACAACTATGAGACAGAGAAGGCCAACCCGTCCGGGTGGATATGGACACAAGATTTAGCTGAATGTCAATGCGACTATCATTATGGTCGCACGTTGGAGGAGGGCGAAAAGCCGTTTAATCCTTGGTGTGGCCAGCCAAACTTAAATTTTGATATATTTGCACCTTTGGACGCTCTTGTCATGCACGTGTCTCATGGTATTTTAGGCCCTGGATTTGGAGACGCGTTTCCGTTTATCAAACCCCTGCGTTCCATCAATATAAATATCGATGACATAGGCCTCGACAAAACCATAGTATTGCCTTTGGCATTGCCGCCGATTACCAGGACGGCCATTGAATCGGCGCGCATTTTAACGCGTGTTGCGTTATCGTTCGGTGACATTGTGACGGGGCACTTTTTTAATTACCAAACGAACTGTGGCCACGGGATGAACAAAGAACAGCTGGTGGCACGTTGGAAGTATATGTATCCAAAATTAGAAGTGCCCACAGCGGACAGTACCACCGACGGTTCGCCAAGTTTGCGTTGGACACCGTGCGAAGACAAAGAGTACGACGCCATGCAAGGAGAAAAACGCATTGAAATATGCGACACGAATAACAATAAAAACGACTGCATGTGTTCTTATTTACAACCATTAAAAGTCACGGACAAATGCCGTTGCATCGCGCGTTACCCAGACTTGGACATCACGGCGTCGTCTCAACAAGTAGGTGATTTGATTGAAGAACGTTTCACGTCTGGAGATGTGTCTCTTCATTGGTGCAATTCCATGATTATCGAATGGACATTTCAAAATACTGGGGCCTTTGCAGACGCGTTAGATTATATTGTATCATTGGGCCCTCTCAATCCCACGTGTGATGTCGCCGACCGCATCTTTAATGGCGATGAAATTGGCATCAATGAAAAAGACGCCCGCACCTCTGATGCCACCTATGAAATCACGACCACGCCGACGTTGTCTTTTTTGAAGGAATTTGCTTCGAGCACCGAAAAGTTAAACAATGTCGCGGATTTGTATAGCAATCGCCCAACAGGATGTGCAATTGTGGACAACGAGGATGGTGAAAAAGAATGGGCTTGTGATGTATCGAATGCCCAATCTATTACATCTTTAGACCCTTCTGTAGATTTGACAGACGCCGGTTGCACCATATACGGGCGTGACGATTTCTTTTGTTCGGCCGGACTGTGGGTGCGCAATAACAAACGCTTAACCATGAATATCGCGAGGCAAGCGGTGAACGATGGAATTGCCCTAATAGCGGGTAATTTTGCCGACGTCAATTTGAAAACATTGCCGCGTTTATGCGATTACGAACGCCAACAAGGGGCCTTGGCCGCCATGGTAGCGGGTCTGATTCCGAAAATAGATAGAAAATTACGAAAACCGATTGCAAAATATTTAAATATAATTGCACAAGTTATTTATGTGCACGGCATTCGAACGGGGCTTGTGGTCATTAATATGGCGACAACGATTGTTCAAGATTTCATAGGGCCCGGACTCACCGAAGACAGTTTGATTACAACTTTCAAGTCAGGCGCCCGAACAATTCTGCAGGGTCAAGTGTATTTAGTGCGTGAATTTTTTCAGACGACGGGTGAATTTTTGAAAGCCATTGCACCGGGCGCCGAAAAAATTTGTTTCGACATTGTCAAAATTATGGATTTGATTTACGAAAAGTTAGAAGGCATTCTCATGGATATTGTGGCGTCCATTGTACAAATGGTGTTGCAAGCCATTGCCATCATGTCAGGCGACACATCCGTCATTGACGCCTTTTTCAAAAACTTTATCGACATTGCTCTCAAAATCATCGATCTATTGATTGCGGAATGGATGAAGATATTGGGTTTGGTATTCAAATTCTTAGGCCCTGTTGGCTCTTTCTTTGAGACCTTGTTGTCGGTTGTGTGTCCGATGTTAAATATTGTCATGGGAGCCATTGACACAGCGATCAAAATTGTGACGGCTGGTTTCGGCGGAATCGGGTGGAAAAAAATTACATGTCCTTCTGAAACCTCGGAAGGAAGAAGACTCTACGAGAAGCATCATTTCCTACAGTCGGATAATGAAGATATTCTCCGTAAGGTTACAGAAACCCTAGACTGGTCTGGTTCATCTGTATGTGACGATTTAATGAATGGTCTGGTAGACTATTCATTTTCGGATTTAAGGCCGCTCGAAAAGGCCAAATGGAAAGAGTGTCTCGAACTCAAATATATTGGCGTAGAAATGGCCACATACTTTGGTGCACCGAAATTCCCCACCGATATCATGTACAATTGGAAACGTAAATATACGATGGGCTTCGAATTAATGCAGGCCGTGCATATTGCGATTCCACACGTGTTTTCAGACAATTTTAACTGGGCAAATGTCCGTTTAGCCATGTATGATGCCGGTATTAATGCCGATATGTATATGAAAATATTTCAAACGTTTGGCGGCGCCTTCAAAAAAGTGCTAAATAGCATCGAAGCCATGAATATAGTGACGCTCGTTCTCGAACACGTTGACCCAAATTATGCCCAAGAAGGCAATCCATCAAAAGCAGCGACCGCGTGGCGTGTATTCGACCGAACAAAATCGGTGTACAACGAGATTACCCACGAATGGGAAGCGCGCGACATGTCCAAAGATTTGTGGACAGCTGTTGACGCCAGTCACCACGCAAAAACACATCTGCATCGCTGGTGGAACGACCTGGGAAAAGACGAACCGGCCAAACAATCGCACACAGAGCGCGTGTTTACCAATTTGAAATCCCACTGGAACAGAGGCATGTCCGAAACCATCAAACACTCTCCACATCACTCTGCATTACATTGGTTGGGCGCCCCTCTAAAGACGGCTCCCAAAACATGCGCGGAAAGGTCTTCAGCACCATGGTGCACCGAATGCAGTATCATCGACAATATTATTGAACAAGCCATAGAACACGGGGACGGTATGTCTCAATTCTATTCCCAGTATTTTGGCACAGTTATCATTCACGACGTTTCTGAATATTTCAACACAATTATAGAAGAGAATGCCGAGTTTTTCGACAGACGTTTTTCGAAATTGACAGCCACAGAAACGCCTAACGAACAGTCGGCCGAAGACGTTGTTCCGAAAAACGCAGAACGATGGACACGACACGTGGCCAACGACTGGTCTTTTTTGGTCACAAATTTCACAGAATATGCCATTAATTCTTCGCACAAAAAACAATGGCTGGGACACGTAGATAAATTTTTAGACTCGTCTCGTAAATTTTTCACGTATACCAACGATACGTACGTACCCTTTTTCGGATACAGTTTGTTCCACATGTACGATTACATATTATTCTCGTCATGTGACGTCGAAAATACGATTTTCATCCCTTTGGACAGCGACGGTTCGTACGCGGGTATACAACAACAAAGACTTGTTTACATGGACAATGCACTGCTAGCGTGCCTCATCGTGGCGCTGGTCATCGTGTTCAACACCACGTGGTCGGTCATTCCTCTGGTGTGGTTGGCGAATACGGTCATTATGGGCTTTATCATATCGGCACTGTATCTGTACATGGTCTACGATTGGCGATTATCTTGTGCTCCACTGTTGCCGTACACGCTCGTGGAAGATATCCACGCGTGGTACGTCACACGCCTCGAGACCGGTTGCTTTTATAAAATATTGCCATTTATGGCGCTGTCGCCATCGGAAGACATGTGTCTCACGTGTTCGGCGCCCGACCCATGGACGGCCGAAAAAATTCGTAAAAACCACTTGTGGCGTCAATTGAATTCTTCCACGTGGAACGTAACGACCGGAACATCGCAATTTACGACCATGAATAAAACATATTACGACATTGAACTGGGCCAAAGACAAACATACTTGGATTGTGCAACGTATACGCATGAAAATCATAGCGAAGGACAACTAACATTACCCGAATTGATGATGGAATATAATATTTTTTGGACGCCCGTATTTTGGTTCAGATGGCAATTTCCAGAAGCCGCCGCATTCTTTGTGGAAAACGGTATATTTGCCTTTGACACGGTAATAGGCAAACTCATGCTGGCGGCATGGCAAGAAGAACCTATCGACCCCGTATGGAAAGATTGTTATCACGCAATGTGGCTAAATAACGTTTTATCTGTCGCGGTGATGTCTATAACGATATATGTCGTCACAAAACTGTCTGTTATTGCAGTACAAACATTCACACAAGTTGCGATGTTGGTTTGGTATACATATATGTCTTTAAATTATATGACACTGGCGGTCGAAAAATCGGTAGTTATTGATGAATAAACGTATATAAATGTTATTTATTATTTTTAAAAAATGTCTTGTTGTACATCTAAAAAAAAGTCAGTTGTTTTTAATGGTCAACTGAAAACAGGAGATATTGTATTGTTTAACGAAGACCCAAAATGCGGCTCTATTTTTGTTCTCGTGGACTGGGCGATTCGGTGGTGGACAGGTTCGCCGTATTCGCACGCGGGTCTTGTGATTGTAGACCCACCATGGCCATGTGGAAAAAAACTCAAAGGCATATACATATGGGACTCTTCCCAACACATCCACAAAGACCCATGCGATGGCAAAATCAAATTTGGTATCGCCCTCGTACCTATCGAAGAATACATCAACTGTGCCACAGAAAAACACCAAAAACTGTACAAAAGGGTGCCCACAGACCCAAACACATATAATTTATTTACAAAAGATAATCTATTAAAAATACACGAAAAGGTGTACGGTAAAGGCTACGATACTACAATAGGCCATTGGTTGGCGGGCATGTTGCACATACTTGTTCCCAGGACAGACCAAACCTTTTTTTGCTCCGCGTTTGTGTCTTATGCACTGACAACTGTCGGTGTACTCGACAAAAATACAGATTGGACGATTATATCTCCAGCCGATTTATCCTCGGAAGGTAAAAATAAAGACCTCGTCTGGAGACATTCTTACAAAAAAGACGAACTTTTCAGTGAGTTTTAGACCATTTGTGCAGGGGTTGACAGGCCATCGCCGGATACGTCTCAACTTCCGTGACCAACATTTTAAATTTTTGTATGAGATGGACGTCACATTTCTTAGCGCCAGAAATTGCCTTTGCATCTTCTTGGGCTGCCACGAGCGGTGATGTTTCATCTTCCACATAGATATTGCGAATACCGGACGAATGCCCCCACCACGTTGGACAGGAATATTGATATGTGTACACGTCCATTTATTTGTGCGAGTCAACCTAAATATGTTATTTGTGCAATTCCAACAAACGTCTAGCCACCTTTTCGCGATATCCCTTTGGAACACGACTAAGGATTTTGGCCAAATTGGTCGTCGTCAAAGGCTTTCCTTGATAAGGTTGGACAGTCTCTTGAGCATAAGCTTCGACGTTAAACGTTGAAAACATAGAACCCATTTCAATATATAATAAACAACATAATTTTATATACATATGCGTTATATTTTAGAATTTTGTATAAACGTCAATAAGCGGGTCTTTTCTACCGACCACTTTTTTAACGCTCCACGATAGTAGATGGTTTTTTTTTGGCATGGGATATCTTTTCCCAGTATATAGATTGATTTAAAGGGATAGAAGGAGGAATATATACACAAAAAGTTGAAAAAATTAATAGTTAGAAATTATTAATTTAGATTTAACGGTTTATTTTTTTGAATATCTAATTACGGGAACCACCGACGGCCATTTTCTCGTATTCCATGTCTTTAAGGAATGCGTTCTCACCGTTGCGCACTGCGCGACAACCTGGGTACACATTAGGGCCCCAATGACCGGTATTAGTGGTCACCTTGGCGAAGGTTTTCTTTTCAGAGTCAAATGAGAGCTGGTGGCCCTGGAAGCACACGGTGTTGAGGTGACGCATCGGCGACAAGAACTGTTCATTCTGGTCGTAGTTCTGTAAGCGGTCAAATCCCATCGTGTTTGCGTACTCCTCCGCGCCTTTGTAGTGAGGCTCCACATCATCGACAGTGCTGTTGTTAGCGTCAAGAGTGTGTGCATTGTAGTGGCCTGAGATGTCCAGAGGATTCTGGACGCTGACTTTTCCGGCCTCGGCAGGAACCCACACTGCAATGATGTCGTGTGTGAAAGTGTCTCTGGCCAACTGTTGGTCGAAGGAGGACTTGCCTTCGCTAGGGAAGATGCCCGTGCCTTCGCCAGACACATATGAGTGAGCAAAGATATCTTCGGCAAGAATAATATTCTTGGACTGCTTGACAATCGATTTGTGGTAGAAGGTGTAGTGACCAATGTGAACCTTGTGAATGACGTCATCTGTCAGCATAAAGTCGTGGTGGCCGTGCGCCGTAAAACCAGTATCTAAGCCTCCTTTCATGAGCACACCCGAAGCCATATTGTACGTCTGGAACGGGCGCAGCAAGAGCACGGTACCGGCGCCGGTGGTGTCCACACCAGCTTTCACGCCATTGGCGTGGGCGATGAGTTCGGCCTCAGCGTAGTCCATCTTTTCAAATCTATCGGAATCCATCGAGTAGATGTAGATGTCACGGGGATTATTGGCACCGGCCTCCGCCTGTGTAGGGAAGACAAAGTACTCGCCAATCTGGCGCTGTCTGACCAAAAGGTCACGGGGCTCGCCAATGAAATCGATATCGAAAGGACGAGTCTCGAACACCTTGGAACCACGGAAGGTCAAGAGGTTGTCGGGGCCCTTCTCGAGGTTGGCGGCGGCGCCGCTTCCCTTGCGGTAGAATTCTACCTCGGCAGAAGGCACCATGGTGACGTAGATGGACATCTTACTGGGAAGAATCCAGACATCAGGACTGACACCCTCATATTTCATCTGGTCTTTGAGTTCGGCATCCAACAAGTAGAGGCCACGCTCTTGTTTCTGAACAACTGCCCATCTGCGACGCTGTTGGCGCAAGAGCTGACCCGCACGAGTGACGGTGGCGCCGTGTTGGCGTTCCCACTCTTTGTAGTGGTTTTTGCTCGAAAGAAGAGCATGAATCACGCCGTGGTAGGCGGTCTCGTTCACAGAATCGACGATTTGGCGCAAATTCATCAAGTAATGCTGTCTGCCTTGGTCGGTTTTGTAGAAACCGTGTTCAATAATAAAGGCGAGACCACGACGCACCAAACGGTCGCTACGGGACTCGCGCTCGGCTGTCACGTACCTGGGGACACCTTGATGAGGTTCCAAGTCCATGAGTGTCTTGTTAAAGCGGAAGATATCCCATTTTACCGAAAGGTCATCAGTCAAGACCCATGGGAGGACACTTCTAGTGTACCACGCATCTTCTTCGGTAACGAGATAGTCGAGCACCGATTCGAGGTGCTTGTTTTTGCCTTCGTAAGCCTTGGGCAAATTGTAAGTCTCGTGGGCGAAACGATCCTCGGCTAACATTTTCTGGTACTGTGGTTCGACAGAGCCAAAGAATGGCTGAAGTGCGTGATTGGGGGCGCCGTTTCCAACTCCTGTGATTGCGGATGAATCTTCGTATGACATGTTGATGTTTTTCTAAAACGTTCTTATATACTGCGTTTTGGTAGGGCAAAAAAGACAAAACACTTTTTACAGAATGTCCACGGCGGTATATATGACGGATTTCGGAAAACAATGGGCATCATATTTAGCCAGCTGGATAAGCTGTGGCAATCCTTTCATAGAGATTCGGCCATCCTCATTTTAGGACTCGATAACGCCGGCAAAACGGCCGTCTTGTATGCTTTACATCTCGGCGAATCCATTGAATACACAGTGCCGACGATTGGATTCAACATAGAAGAAGTTGCCGTCGGGAATTTGTCCATAAAAATGTGGGATTTAGGCGGACAAGACAGATTGCGCACCCTCTGGCCCCACTATTTTGGACAATCGGATGGTGTCGTTTTTGTCGTGGATTCGTCAGATATTGATAGAATTGAGACCGCCAAAACTGAATTACACACGCTTATGTCACACAAGGAGTTGAACGAGAAACCCTTTCTTATTTTGGCCAATAAACAAGACTTACCGAGAGCGTTGAATAAACAAAAAATGATTGAGGCCCTTGGCTTAGAAGCGGTGAACTGGTTAAAATGGCAAGTCGTAGAATGCTCAGCGACAAAGAACGACCGAGCAAAATTAGGATTAGAGTGGTTGGCCGAAGAAATTTAACAGAGTATTTAATCGTATTTAATTTTTTTAAATGTTACAGTTTTTAGCAGGTACTGTTGCCGGATGGACGGCCGCAAGAATATTACCTCCGCCTTCCGAGGCGGCCGAACGTATAAAACCACCCACATTAGATGAATTTCAAATACTTGTCATTAAAAGCAAAGATTTTTTGGCGATAATAAAAAAAAAATTAGACGAAGAAGAATCACCGGGCTGAAAACATGCGCTTTTCGGGATTTTCGTTTATTTTTGCCACGGTGCGCGATGCACATTTTGAACATACCAATTCGTGCCCGGGCAAAAAGTAAACATCCGCGCCACATTGATAACAACGATATTTTAAAGAACTGTAATGTTGCATCACCGGTAAAATCTTACGTTTGCGCCGACGGGGCTCCGGTTTATTGGACGACGGAATCCGAGCATGTAGAGAATAAGAGGAGTGCATTTTTGTTTATAAATATTAACCAGTATATTTAAATAATAAAATGAGCAACATTTTTGAAAACCCGAGATTCCACTCTATCGCCGACCAAGGTCTCCACATGCCTGAACAAGGCACGCAAGAATGGCTCGACGGTCGGAAAGGGCGTATCACCGGCAGCAAACCCAGCAGTCTCTTTTTCGACTTTAAACAAGAGAGTGATTGGGACGAAATCCTCGAAAGGTGGTTTGGCGACAAAAAGGAAGACTTTGACCAACTTTCACTCGATAGAATGGCCTGGGGCTCCAAGCACGAAGATAGTGCCGCCGCCGTTATTCTCGACCATTTTCCAAACGGACACTTTTTCGAATGTCCACAGATTAACATCAACGACGTGTACGCCGTGTCTCCGGACGGCGGCCTTCTCCTGCTCAACGAGGATGGCTCCGTCGCCGACCACTACAACGTCGAAATCAAATGCCCTGGGAGTTTTACCCAATCCGGTCAGAAGCAGACCAACGAACAGATGCGAGAATACCTACAGAAAAAATGGGACGTCCCCGCCTACTACTACATGACGCAAATCCACCAAGAGATGGTCGGACAAAATGCGTCCAAAACGTTGTTTGTCGTGTGGACGCCTCTTGCGACACGCATGTGGACAGTTCATTTTGACCAAGAGTATTGGAATTTGTGTCTCGAATGCTTTGAAAATTTCAGACTCAAGAACGTCCCCTTTGACGTCATGTACGCCAAAGTGGACAAGCTCAAAAGACGTTCTAGAGGCATAGCCTACGGATGCAAAAAGACCATGATAGAAATTATGTAACTAACTATTTAAGTTTAATTCAATTATATAAAAAATGAAAGAATGCACAATATGTTATAAGCGACGGAAAAATTTTACTGAACTGCAGTGTGGTCATGAATTTTGTGTAGAATGTTGGAACAGATGGGAGACCAAACAGCTCGTCTATTACCATCGTCAATATCCTACATGCCCGGCTTGTCGCCATGAACAACGCCCCCCAAAGCAGGATTGGACTGTACTAATGTTGTTTCTTCTCTTCCTGATTTGGGTGATGCAAGGTTCTCCCACTCACGCAAAAACTCCGCAGACGGTTTAAATCTTTTACACGCTTTGTCCTCGACAAGACCCTCGTACACGGAAACGGGCGTTTCCACAGGCTCGACGTAATCCATCTCTGGCCCTTTAATAGCAAACGGTTCCCATGCATACGCGGACGCCAAACAACGGCGCATCGCCAAGCGCGCCGATATACGTATCGGCCCGGTTGCCTGCGAATCCACATAATACAAATGAGTATCGTCACCGACCTTTTCGGGACGAATACACGTAAAGTGGTGATTGATGGGCTGGTGAATCAAAAATCCTCGGAACAATGGGTCTTGTACCATGCTGTCCATATCATCCAGGGCCCAGGCGCGTTCCAAACGATTGGATTTTACACCACGCTCAACAGTGTAGCCGCGATTGTGCATGGCTTGTGTGACCGCTTCTACTGACCAATCGCCCCCGAAAGATTCGTGATTTCGAACCGCGTCTCCTGTTGTTTTATGAATCGTTTGACATGCTTCGTGCAAATCATCACGTGTAACAGCAGCGGATTTGAACAGATTCTGTATAGCATGTAACCCACACTGATTACTCTGCTGTTTCACAAAAAACATGTTCATTAATTCAATTTCCTTTTATAATCACATTTCATTATTCTCTAATTAAGCGGATTTTATAAAATTCAGTCGTAACTACCCACCATTTAAGACTTGGTAATAAACCATTTAAGACTTGATAATAAGATAAACATTTAATTTTTTGCAACTATAAATTCACATACACACATTTATAATGTTCAAAACGTTTCGTAGACAATCTCCTGTCGAAACAGTATTGCACATACTGTGGTCAGAACCAAAGGTATCACTACAAGCTGGTTGTGATAAAGCGGAATGTCTTGAATTGAACACGAGATTAGCTATTTGGAGAACGGTTATTCGGCGGATACATGCGACAAATCACGTGGGGTGGGATGAATATATTCCACTGTGGCAAGCGTTGAAATTACAAGCACGCTATAATTCTCCACTGTTTAGTTCACATGGTATTAATCATTCCATGTGCACAGCATATTTCATGTGCATTTTGATGAAAAATATGCCTGGGATTAATGTTGCGCTTTGGACAGCTCTTTTGCATGACGTAGGATACAGCGAATATGAATTGTGCCAACACCCAGAAAATTGCGATGAAATGAAAGGACGGCTCACCCCACTCATTGGCGAAAATAATTCTGCGACAGGCATTCGTTCAAATATATATAGAAATAACAAGTTCCTACATGCTAAATTGGGCGCAAATATGGTACGACATTTGCTTCACATATCTCCACGTTTATTTAGCCCAGTCGACGCACAAAAAATTGTAAATGCAATTTCGGATCACAATGCCGATTCACACGATTCAACCAGATACGACCCAAGCCAAGATGGGTCATTTATGTCAATACATAACTATTGCGTCGAACGGAAATATCGTTTGGCAATATTTGAACAACGACCATTGTTGACTCTACTGCGTCTAGCCGATAATCTAGACATTTCGAGAAACCGACTTACTCTCGAACAACAGTCTCAGACACTTGTTTCTTACCAACGATGGCTGTACAAACACAGCGACGTAAGCGATGAGGCCAAGCGTGATGAATGGAATCGTTTGCAAAGTTTATTCGGCACGGTTGGAAGTAAAACATTGATGGACATGTTGTTTCAAAAAAGTACACCTGAAGAATTTAAATTTACATATTCTTGTTGGATTCTACAATGGGTTACTATAAAGTACTGGAATATAGCACAACTTGTTCTAAATGTAGAATTGTACAGACCCTCTATCTTAAGTTTGACATTTGAAAACAATTTTCAAGAAGGGTTGTTTCAATTTAGCAGATTACATTCCGCGCTACAGTCGATTCGTGTAAAAGATGCCTTCTTAGATGTTCGTGTGAACATAATAGGTAAGCAATTTCGCCTCGAACAACTTTTACAATTTGAAACGTACGAAAAAATGATAGAGTAACATATATCCCATATTCGAATCATTACTTTATTCTATAATGAAGTTGGACAACTTTTTTGATTTCAATCAAATTTGATTCGAATCAAATCACGACAACTTTTTTGATTGAAATCAAATTTGATTCGAATCAAATCACGACAACTTTTTTGATTTCAATCAAATTTGATTCGAATCAAATCGCAACAACTTTTTTGATTTCAATCAAATTTGATTCGAATCAAATCGCAACAACTTTTTTGATTTCAATCAAATTTGATTCGAATCAAATCACGACAACTTTTTTGATTTCAATCAAATTTGATTCGAATCAAATCACGACAACTTTTTTGATTTCAATCAAATTTGATTCGAATCAAATCGCAACAACTTTTTTGATTTCAATCAACCTTTTTTGTTACTCTAAGCGTTTGGCGCCGATATAAAATTCTTTGGCGGGTGTGGCTATCCACCGGTCAAACCATGTCCCCTGCAACGGTTTTCGAACAGTGACTTCCAACCATCTTAATACAGTATCCAACTCCTTCGGCGTGGGAGGGGCGTTACTAGCACGTTCTTTAACAGAAGACATATACAAACAAAAAAATGACATTATATACTTTTGTTTTTATATTTATGATGACGTGCCGCATTTGTTACGAACCAGATAATCTGACGAGCGTCTGTAAATGCAATGGTTCTGTCAAATGGGTACACATTGAATGTATACAAAAGTGGATTGATATTTCACATCGCGAACATTGCGAATTATGTCATCAACCGTTTGAGCACGCACTTTTGAGACCACTGAACACACTCATGGTTTCCGTGGCCGAAATCATCATCGTCGGCTTCTTTTTAGGCGCTATTTACACATTATTCGCATGGACGAGTAGTTTGTTTACCACAGTTTGGGCATTGGCCGCCAACTTTATTTTTTTCAATTCAGTACTCATATTTTTATCTGTAGTGTTGACAAAGGCAAAAAAACGCGCGTGGACTATGCTGCTTTCCTATTCGGTCTCGTACATGACACTAAATATTATTATCAACGTTATCCAAAATATACCACCGCTTTTTCCATTTTATGTCGGCGATTTTATTATCGTTTTGACACTATTAGTGACAGATGTTTCGACCACCCACTTCCGAAACAACCGAGCATATATAGGTCGACAATAGAAACACAACAATAAACATGACCGTAAGCGCGTCGGAACCCTCTTCTTCCATTGCACATACATGTACAATAACTTATATACTAGACAGTATAAATTTAAACCATACCTTATATGAAATATAGTTTGTATATAAGTCTATCACTTTAGAATAATGTCGGTTCTACATTTGGCACGGGTCTGCACACAATTGCACAACGCATACCAATCCGCGAAAAAATCTGACGCTGAATTTAAACAGTACAGTCTTATTTACGCCGACTGTTGGAAAATTACCAACAAACTAGATTCGCTCACAAATTTATCCAAAGAAGAACAGCAACTGCGGCGTATGACTCTACAAAGACTGGAAGAATTAACTGATAAATGTTTAAGGCATAAATTACAATAAAAGTAATGTTGACGATATTTTTTTATATTTCTTAGTACATTCGCCACAGTATACGGAAAGGACTTGTTTAGTCAATGGCTCCAACGCAATGCAATACAGCCGTTGTCTGCAACAATCTTTATGCGCACACCATCCTTGTTTCATATTATACAATTTTGTTCGTGCGGCGCTCCATTCGAAACGCTTTTTACGGGCGATGGTCTGACTGTAAAAGTCTTTATGTGCCGCACACGCACTATAATAATTAGCTAAGTCGAGAAATGTACCAATATGACGCATTACGTCTACATTTAACATATAACATATTCAAAACCGTATAAATAGACAACAGACCAATTTTTTTGGACTTAGAGCAAATTCTGATTGAAATCAAATTGCGCCAACTTTATTTTGATTGAAATCAAATTTGATTTCAATCAAATTGCACCAACTTTGTTTTGATTTGAATCAAATTTGATTGGAATCAAATCTCGACCAACTTTATTTTGATTGAAATCAAATTTGATTGGAATCAAATTGCGACCAACTTTATTTTGATTGAAATCAAATTTGATTGGAATCAAATTGCGACCAACTTTGTTTTGATTGAAATCAAATTTGATTGGAATCAAATTGCGACCAACTTTATTTTGATTGAAATAAAATTTGATTGGAATCAAATCTCGACCAACTTTATTTTGATTGAAATCAAATTTGATTGGAATCAAATCTCGACCAACTTTGTTTTGATTGAAATCAAATTTGATTGGAATCAAATTGCGCCAACTTTATTTTGATTGAAATAAAATTGCGCCAACTTTATTTTGATTTGAATCAAATTTGATTTCAATCAAATTGCACCAACTTTGTTTTGATTTGAATCAAATATAAAAGATTGGATTACTTAAAAACGTCAAGCGTATACGATGGCATCTCCTTACAGCATTCGTGTCTCAGGAGCCGCCAAAGATATAGGTGGTCAACGCGTTCAACAGGATAACGGGCTGTGCTTCAAATGCATTGACCAAAATGGTCGAACGCTGCTCGTGACGGCCGTATTCGATGGACATGGCTGTGGACGTGGCGAACAATTCAGTCAGTTGTGTGTATCAGTTCTTCAAACCAATGTCAGTGCCAATGGTTTCAAAGAGCGTTTCGACGCGGCTCCAGAAGCCATTGGACGCGGAATATTCGCCGCGATAACTTCTGCGTGTTTTGATATGAATTGTGCAGAACTTAAAGCGCTAGGGAAGGAATATACGATAAAAGACGGTCTTATAAAAACGTCAGCTCTTCGTAAAATTAATGGCGGCTCTACTGGCACCGTTGTCTTTATTTCTGACACAGGCCTTGTCCATACGTTTAACGTTGGAGACAGTGACGCGTGGCTCATTACCGGTGAAAATGCAGTCCGTTTGAACGCAATTCACGCACCCAACTGTGAAAGCGAATATGAACGTATTCGTGCCAAATGGCCCGAAACAGAGTTCGTCTATCATTACCAAGTGAGTTGTGGACGACCCCGTCAAGCAAACGGTAGTCATGTTTTCCCAAGACGTGCCGATTTTGACGGCTATTACGTGAAAAACGTGTCGGGGGACTGGGCTACTATCATGAAAGTGGGCAGGGCCTCCATAGCCATGACACGCGCATTTGGGGACGAAGTACTGAGGCACGGCGGCCTTATTTCCGAACCAAGTTATTCTGTACATCAAGCTACGGCATCTTCCATCGTACAAGTGGCGTCCGACGGTTTCTGGGACAACATCAATGATACGGAAATTGCTGTTGAGACCACCGCCAGTATCCAAAAGCACGGATACGACGCCGAGAAACTGAATCGCGATTGGTTTGCTACAACAGAGACACAAGCTCGCGCGAACTTTCGGAGTTCGCGTGACAATATGTGGGGATACACTGTGGTTCTTGAAAAGATGTAACACATATTCTAATTTGTACATATCTACAACTAGTAAGAAAAAATGAATTTAAACGACCCTTTTGTTACATTAACTCTTCTACATATTATTTGTATTGTCGGTGGGATTTTATCGGTTTTATTGCTTGTTCTTATTTGCTATTGCTGCCATAGAAGGAGACGTCTTCGTGACTTGGGGGACGTCAAAGTAGGGCCCACAGACATGATTTAATCGAGCGCCGCTTGAATATCTCGCCAAAAGCGAAGGTGACAACCCATTCCTTTGTGATAGGGGACTATGTCTAGGACGCGCTTTGGTATACCTAAAAACTTGGCTTCGTATACTTTGACCATGTAGCAGTTGGTGAGTCTTCGGTTGCGTCTGCACCGGGAGCACAGCGACACGCCCATTACGTTGGCAGTTGTCTTGTCACCACACCCCACACAGCGACAGTGGTCGAAACGTCTACCGGCCGCCGCACGCCATGATAATTGACCACTGCGATTGGCTACGCGCCGATGGACGTCAAGTACTTTTCGACAAAACGTTTGCCATGTGTATCTCACAAACTCTGTGCCAAACAATTTCAGGTAGCAATACAGGCGTCTTTTCGTCCGCCATCGGTGGTTTTTAATTTTGTAGCGAAGAGCTCCGTGTAGCCACTCTTTAGAAACCGTGATGCAACGGTATCGCCATGGTAAATAATCGCGAATATAATACACGACATCTAAAGGTAACATGTTAGTTAAAATAGTGAAGTGTGTGTTTTATATTTGATTTGAATATTTTGATTTGATTCAAATCAAAATATGTACACAAAACGAAGAATGCGACGAAACATGTTGGAGATGCGACGAACCACGTCTCGTGAAAAGTTGGGCCCTGTTGAAAAACGTGACTATTGGTATGTGAAGACACTGTCCGATGCGTTTAATAACGATAGTCCGCATCGCGAGTTAATGGTTGTACGGCCCACGCACAATAGTTACGCCATGAATGGATATGAGTACACACTTTGTAATTATATATGTTACAGCAAACGCGCTGGAAATGTCGCAAAAGATGCAGGATATCTATTGTCTGACGTCGTACCGTTCGACAGAGTAAAAGCTGTTAATAAAAAGTGTTTAAGTGCATTCTTATAAAAAAAATATATTATACCTGTGTAGGTTGGTTAAAATCTTCTAATTGTTTGAAATTTTCCTTGTCGAAAACAAGTTTTTGAAATGCTGGAGAATATTGATTATTTGTTTCTCCCCATTGTTTACTTTCTTCATCGACGTTTAAAACGCGATATATGCGCACAAGTCTGTATCTGGAATCGTACACGTGTTCAAAGAGTGTGTTGTTGACAATTCCCTTGTCTAGTTTGTATAAAAGTGATTCCGCCATCATTTTTGTGGGGCGTCCGTCACGGAATCCGAATGCAGAGCAGCTAATATCGCCTGGACAAATGTCTTTGTACACGGAATTTCCAATACGAGCCATATGTGGCGATTTTGCCAAATCATCGCCGCCTCCTCCGCTCCAAATGAGAACATAATCCGCCAAATGTTTTGCCATGGCATGAGCACGGTGTTCTGGCGATACTAAGCAACGCCCGAGTGTCGCAATATGCTCGTGATTCCAAGTATTTCCGTCGGCAATTGTTGTTCGTTCCGCAATGCCATTGATTTGATAACCGTAATCCCACCACGCCATGACACGGGCATCTTCGGGCGTGTTGTCGCGCAACCATGTGTATGCTTCTCTATAATCGTCGATAATAACTGTCTGTCCGTTTGTGAGTCTTGATTGAAACATGATGGATGGGTGGCTGAGGCGCGGGGCCATCTCGAAACTGTAGCGCGTAAATTGGAACCCAGAAACAATGGAGATGGTAAGAATCACAACGACCGCCGCTTTTTTCAAACGTGTCGTACAATTCGTATAACACCAGTGGCCTGCCTTGGCCATGGCCGACGCCGCCAAAACACTTGTCACGGGCCCCATTAATAAAACAAGACGCGACATCTTTGAACTAAAGTAGTAGGCGACGCATCCGTATATCACTGGGAAAAGTTTACTGTCCGTACGGTTAAAACATAATACTATTATCCCTATTGGATACCAGTAAAACATATGATGTAAAAAACGAAAGTAGGCATCTGTCGTCGCGGGTTGGTGCTCTGCCACTGAATCTACCAGTGGATTTCCGGTACGAGTATGTTTTACGAACAGTCCCCGTACTCTCGAACTGATGGGCCCGAAAAAACCGCCGTTGTGCAACAGACCAAAAACAACCGAAGTTGCAAGCACGGCCACTGAGCCCATGTTCACATGCAATTGGCGAATTCGCTTAGGGCTCCACAGGTCTTTGGGGTCTTTATGAGACCGAATTTTCTTTTCGAGCCACCATAGTTGTAGTATACCGAACACGGCGAGCGCGCCGATTTGTTCTAATGATTTTAATGGTGCCATACCGACAATAGGTACACGTGTAGCAGCAAATGTTCCCAATACGTAAAATAAAGTGTAGGCTTTGTACAACTTTGGCGAGCACCTACCCATGAACACTAGTAGAAGTGTATGTATAGCTATCATATTGAGGACAAAAATATACCCGCCCCAAGTCGCTACCATACAAAAATAGGCTGCTGCAGTACAGATGCCAAACCAGTAAGAATGTTTTGTACGCAAAGAACGACACCAAAAATAAAAGGTGGCGCACATCATCGTCATTGCCACGGATTCGTTGTCGTATCCACCGCCAACAGACCGCATCAAATGCGCGGGAATAATTGCCATTACGCCGGCAGCAATTGTGCCAGCGTTGACGTCTTGCGTGCACTCGTACGCCAAAAGACCGGTAAACAGAGACGCAATCACTCCAAACCACACGGGTATATAACAACAAATGTCGTTCAGCGACATATTTAGTATAGAATGCAAGCCCACGGCGACAAATTGCATGCCTGGATAGATGGTGGCTCCTACGGGGCGACCTAGTGGATACCACGCCTTGTTGTCGTACCATTCGAAGAATTTCGTGGCGCCATGTTCTTGCAAGTATTGAGTGGCACGGTAGTTAAACCATGGGTCAAACTCGTGTATGACCAATCCGTATGTATTGATAGCATGCATGCGTATGTTGTATGCGGCAAAGCATGCCAACAAAAGAAGTGGGAGATACAACCATTTGATGTGCATTTTGCATATAAAATCTAGGTTAATATATTTTGTTTAACTTTATTTTTGGGATTTTATTCTATAAATGATGGTCTAAAATATAAAAAATGGCCATTCGTGTCACTCGTAAAGCCATCACCGAGATGGCGAGGCGCTCCAATCAACTGCTTTTCTCATGTAAATCCGGCGGCTGCAACGGCCTTGAGTATGTTATTGAACCCGTCGCCGAAAAACCAGACAACGTGGATACGCAAGTGTTCGACGGTGTACATCTATACACTTGTAATATCTCTATGCTACACCTCCTAGGCACCGAAATCGACTGGCGGGAAGATATGATGGGGTCGCGATTTGTGTTTGAGAACCCCAACGCCAACTCAGCGTGTGGATGCGGCGCTACATTTTCAACTACATAATCGAACACCCGTCTTCGTTTGGTCTACTCGCATTACAATCTGTAAATACAATCTGTAAATAGTATACATAAATTAAATATCATTAAAGTCAAACGGTGTATTATCCTCTTCTTCTTCTTTCTCTTCTTGTATCTCCAGTTCTCCGTAGGCTCTTAAATTACGAACATCTTCGTCTGAATATTTGCCGATAATGTCGCATTTGCCGTCTTGAAAATCGCGCAGACCCACGAGTACGTAATCGTTCAACTTTATCCATACTTTTTTACGCATGGCGCCGCGGATAACCGCGAGTCTCGTAACGCCGTCTCCACACTTGACACGGCAACGCCCGTTACCTTCTATTTTAGTAACTTGTGCATACTCTTGTCCGTCATCTTTGAATTCAAGCTCTTTTTTTCTAATTTTGCGAGATGGTTTTTTCTTGGACATCTTTGGTCAAATCAAATGCTTTGATTTAAATATAGTAAATGATGAACATAAGTGAACACATATTTAAGTGGTCTATTTCAAATCAGGGAAAAAATGTTGACCTTCCAACACATTGGTACGGCGCGTCACCGTGGCGATGAAAATACTATGGACGTTATGTTGTACGGCAGACAAGCTGACGGTACCTCTACCGCCGTGCGCGTCGTCGGCATTGATGCTTATGGGTTTCTAAAACAGAACATCAATAGACGGGAACGTTTAGCCATCAATCAGTGGGTTCAATGGTTGACCTCCATGCAACGTTCTGACCGCGGTGAAGCGAAATATAAAAAAGAAAACGACTCGAAAAAGCCGCCCGAAGACGTGTTGAACTACTGGCAGTGGTGTTTTGGCACAGCCGCCATCTTGGAAAGTGACATACGGTGGTCAGCTGAAGCCGGCTTTAATATTCGCTTTGTGCGCGATGTTCCACCACCTAAAGTCTGGAAGTTCTCTGTTAAACGCTACGATATATGGCGCGCTCTCTTGTCGATATTCAAAGACCCGACGGGCGTGTACGACCGCATTCGAAAGTTTCGGGCCAAAATGGTCACGTACAATAACGACGAATCCTTATCTGTGAAGGGAATGCCGCCACAGATACACTTTCGACGACCCGAAATCTACGAAACAATGTTTCAGCCCGAAATCGTGTGGATGGTCGACCATCAATTGCCGGCGTGCTCGTGGATGACTGTACCACGGCCGCGAGACACCACGCGCAAGACGTCTTGCACCGTCGAAGTGGAATGCTCGCCCGACGACGTGCAGCCCTGTTCGGAGCCGCCCATCCCAATGGCTCCCTTTCGTGTCTCGTCCTACGATATCGAAGCCTGTCCGTACGTCAACCCAGAAACAGGCGAATGTGAGTTTCCCGACCCCAAACGCGACTGCATCACCACCATTGGTGTGACGTCCTTCAACATGGTGGACGCCAAAATGAAACAAGACGTGTTCATGTTTGAACCCAAAGGCCAGCCGAAATGCTTGCGACTTTCACCACTGGCCGAAGATATGCGAACAGACGAGTACGACCCCGCGGAAACCACAGTACACGCCTGTACGGACGAATTCGAAATGTTGCGCGGATTTTCAGACTTTATTCGTGAGTACGACCCTGATATCATTACGGGCTACAATGTGCTCAATTTCGACAATGTATATCTGTTGCAACGCATTGAAGCGTTATGTCCTTGTCATGATGGAGACTACTGCTCTACTTGCTCGTCTGTACGTACATTTTCGAGAATCGACCGTCCATCCACTCTGCGAAAGAGATACACACATACCAATCAGCGCGGTGGCCAAGAGACGTGGGAAGCCTGGATTGAGGGGCGCGATTGGATGGATTTGTATCGCGTTGTGATGACAGACCACAAACTGCGCTCGTATAAGTTGGACAACGTTTGTGAAGAATTGTTGGGCACGAAAAAGATTCACATTGCGTATGACGACATTCCCAAGCACCAAAAGACGCCCGAGGGCCGTGAATTCTTGGCACAATATTGTGTTAAGGACGCGTGGTTGCCGTGCCAAATTATGATTAAACGTTGCAAGTTGGTGAACGCCATTCAGATGTCACAGGTAACGGGTGTCCCACTGACTTCCATCATTCACAGGGGGCAGCAAATTCGTACCCTGTTGTTAATGCTTCAGTTTTGTAAGGCGCGCTGTCGAAAGAACCCGGGACATCCCCGCTACTTTTTGCCTGATGAATCCGCTAACAAGCCGCCGCCCATCGACGGCTTCGAGGGAGCGGTCGTCATTCGCCCATTGCCCGGTTTTTATCAGACGCCTGTCGTGACACTGGACTTTGCGTCTCTATATCCATCTATCATGCGGGCGTACAACATGTGCTTTTCAACACTCATTCCATCTTTCAAAGAGGCCCAACGCTTGAATCTCAAATGGTCGCCAGAAACGCACATGATTAAAGATGTCAACGAAGAAAATTACCCGGAAGTGCGTCCAGTAAGGTCGTTTGATTATCCAGAGGGCGGCAAATTTGAGTACGTCTCCACCGAGAACGACGTATGCTTTGTCACCAGCAAGAAGCGCGTGGGTATTTTGCCTGAAATTTTGGAGCAGTTGCTGAGCAACCGTAAGAGAGTCAAGAAATTGCGCAAAAAATTCCACGAAAAATCGATGGACTACGCCGTCCTCGACGGTCGCCAATTAGCCCTCAAGGTCTGTGCCAACTCTGTGTATGGATTTACTGGCGCAGGTATGGGCTACTTAGGCGAAAAAAGGATTGCGTCGTCGGTAACGCGTGTAGGCCGAGGCATGGCCAACCACACCAAGTGGATGTGTGAAGACAAATACAAAGACCATGGTTTACAAATCGTTTACGGTGATTCCGTTATAGGGTCTACCCCTCTAATGCTACGTATCAATGGAAATATCGTTGTTCGGCGTATCGAAACTTTGGCAACTAAATGGTCTGCATATCATAATGGAAAAGAATCATGTGAATTAACGGGTGTCGAATCTTGGACAGAAAAAGGTTGGACACCTGTTAAAAGAGTGATTCGTCATGTTTGTACTAAAAAGCTCGTGCAAATCCACACACACACGGGAAACGTTGTTTGTACGACCGACCATTCGTTGGTTCGCGCCTCTGGTGAAGAAGTTGCACCCAAAGACCTTGCTACAGGTGACAGTTTGCTTCACCATTGTCCTGAGGAATTTCCGGAGCGCAATCATACGTGGACGGTTGGTTTCGACCGAGTTTTGACTGGGCCGAATGGCCAGACATACAATTCACTCAAAGAAGCGGCCGCTGATTTGTTGGTGCACGCGAGTACCATTGCTCGTAAATGTACATGGTCATATACCAACAAAACGATTTGCTACACTCCGCAGTTTGCTCGGCTTCTAGGAATGTTCGTTGGAGATGGCTCGTGCGGCAATTATAACACAAAATCGGGCAAAAAAAGTTCGTGGGCAATTAACAACGCAAACAAAGAAATGTTAAAAGAATATAAAACGATTGCCCAAAATATTTTTCCAAGCTTCAAGTGGAAGATTTTACCCACGCTCAAATCTTCAGGTGTCTTCAAATTAGTTCCGTCGTCTTCAAAGTATGGTAACATTGCACGTTTTGTGGAATTCTGGAGAAAAATTTGTTATAATGAAAAACGCGAGAAAAAAATGCACGATTGCGTGTTACAGTCGTCTGAAAAACATCGCCAACACTTTTGGAAAGGGCTGCACGACGCAGATGGTACAAAAAAAGGTTCGCCCGAAATTTCACAAAAGGGAACAGAAATTTCTCTGTCCATTGTAATGTTATTGCGCTCATTGGGATGGGAACACGTTGTTGTCGACGCGCGCCCTGATAAACCGAACATTTTCCGTATGCGCGCCCGTCACAAGACAAGAAAATCGCCAGAGAGAGTAAGAAAGATAACAGACTGGAATCGCGTCGAAACATTTGTCTACGATTTGACCACAGAAAATCACCACTTCCACGCGGGCATAGGAACTATGATAGTCCATAATACTGATTCGGTCTTCGCAAACATACCGCCTTCCATGTGCGATACAAACTGTTCTAGGGAGGAACTCATTGCAAAAGTCGACAAAATAGGTGATGAAATGGGAAAGTTTTGCACACAAGCATTTTTACCTCCAAATGATTTGGAATACGAAAAATTTTATTATCCAATTCTACTAAAAGGCAAGAAACGATACGCGGGGCACAAGTTTGAACCGGGGCTGGCGCCAAAACTAGACGTCAAGGGCTTCGAATGTGTGCGGCGAGACTTTGCCCCGATTGTCAGCAAAACACAAAAAAAAATTTTAGTCAAACTATGCAAGGAGAACGACATTCAAGGCGCCATCGACTATGCTCGTGAAATTGTAGTTCAATTGCTGGAAAACAAAGTCTCACTAGAAGACCTCACCATGTCCAAGAAATTGACGCGGAAACCAGAAGACTACAAGAACCCGGCGCCACACAGCGAACTGGCTAAGCGTTTACAAGCCACGCAACCCGCGCACATTGCACCAAAAACCGGTGACCGTATCGATTTTGTCATCCGACCGGGCTACAAAGGTGAAAAAACATGTATGCGGGCAGTAACACCGGACGATGTTCGCAATGGCGTGGCATCGGCGGATACTCGTTGGTACCTGAGCAATCAGTTGGAAGCGCCTCTCAGACGTATTTTCGAAATGATTATGGACAACGCCAGTAGTATTTTTGAAGTATCGTCCGTGCAACAGTCGGCCACGATTTCCAATCCTATGATGCGCTCTTTTGTCCAACGTTCAGACGGACACAAAAAAAGAACACGCAGTGGGGCGGCGATAGAATACAAAAAGAAAAAGAAACCCAAACAACATAGACCCATTACATCATTTTTTAATTAAAATCAAATTTTTTTTTGTGAATGTACTATTAAAGATATGTTGTTTGTTGATATATAATGGATACCGCTTTTGATAAGATTGCCGATACGGTCATTCATGAGTTCGAACCTCCACTCCGGAAAATTCCCATGCGCGAGAAACATTTTAACACCGCCATCGCAACTATGATTGGGCTTGTTTTCGCCGCCGTACCACTTATATACGGATACGTCCCGGTTAAAACGCCAGATAACTTGGTCACTTTCCGAGTGGACGGTACTTGGATGCAATTGGGAACGCAACCTTTCGTATTCGCGTCCATGGTCGCCGGTTATATTTTTGACAAAGACAAGCACTTGGCTGTACGTTCCAAGGCACTGGGATTTGTATTTTCTATTTTATTGGCCCTCAAATGGTCTTTCTGGAACCAACATCACTGGTTTTGCGCGGTACAACTGATGGGAGTATCGTATGTCATATTACAAGCCATGGTGTATCTAGAAACGCGAGGTTCTGTACATCTCTCTACGGCTCTGATTTGTGCACATGCTTCGAAGAATATGCTACAGTCATTGTTGACATTTACTGTTCAATCAGAGGTCGCTGTTTTGTCGGCCATAGTCCTCATTCTGTTGGTGTGTTGGCTCGAAGAGTTGATGGTGACCATACCACTGACACACATGCGACGCAAATCCCAAACCATGTCGATGCAATTGCCCATCATGTACAATTCTACGACGGCACTTGTCATGCATTACACCCTCGTAGAAGTGTTGTCGGGTCTGTACGCACCGCTGGCGATTTTACAAAGCAATACGATAGAACGGAGTACGTTAGGAGCTGCCGTAGTTTTATTCTTGGGACTGCTTTACTTTAATCAAAACTTGCCAGAAATGGAAGAAAAAACGGGGCGCCATCTCATAAAAAACTGGAACAAGCAACAATACACCATCAAAGGATGGCGCTCGCAACAAAAAATGGCCCAATACATTCAACGTATCGTGGACAGGAATGTATATTGGAATACGATTATTTTGTTTGGCCTGTGGTGCGTTGGCGTTTTCTTTAAGCCGTCTATATCGGTCACGACACTCTTTATCTTAACATCAACGGCCAAGCAACACATTACCCAACCACTAAACTCATTGTGGAACTAATAATCAGAGAGGGGATTCCACATATTACAACAACGACTAGGGTATTTAAAAATACCCGGAGAGTTTGTTTACGTTCGGGGTATTGGACACGGTTCCAGACAGACATTTTAATTAAAAAAAATATTTATTTATACTACGCCTGACAAATATTTAGAACGAACTGTTTCTGGTATGAATACCGTATCACATAGACAACACGTACGGAATCCCCGTCGCACACGATTGTGCATACACCCACCGCAAAATTTGTGTCCACAAGGTAGCGTGTCGTACTCGCGCCCGGTCAAGTCCGAAGCACACTCGCCTTTACAGTCGTTGGCGCCGTCTGGAGGCCTCACAAACGTCGCTTGTTTTAAAACACTATTACCACAATTTGTACATTGTTTACAAGCATTTCCTATCTTCCAAGAGCAATGAGGGCACTTTTTACCGCGGCGTTCTTGCTGCTGTGGCAAATGAGCCAGAGCCAACTGACACAGACGTTCATAGTCTGTCTCGGTTATCTGTGTAAACCCCCGGGATTTGATATCCCGCACAAAATTTCGAATGTCGCGTGGAGTAGTCATCACATTCTTGCTTTAATATATATACGAAATTTAAATAAAATATTATTCTTTACATATTCTAAACTTCATTTTCGGTGGTTTTTTGTTCGTCGTCCGTTTGTTCTTCCGTATAATGAATATCGTCTATTTCCGGCATTTCGACCAGTCGTGCAGAATCTTCGTCCACCACAATATGTGTATAATTCCTAGACTGAAACGTACGTTTCATAATACGCTCTTTATTTCTGAACATCAAAAATAAACATAACAAACTAGCCGCAAACGCCAACAAAAATTGCTGCAAAGCAATTTCTTCTGTAGTAGGGATATACGGACTAGGCGTTATTGGTGAAAACGGCCCCACAGTCGTCACGCCGGGAGACGGTATCGTCACGCCGGGAGACGGTACTACTACACTGGGTGACGGTACTACTACACTGGGTGACGGTACTACACTTGGAGACGGTACTACACTTGGAGACGGTACTACACTTGGAGACGGTACTGAAGTAACAGTGTCGGCGGTCGTCATACTGGGAGACGGTACTACACTTGGAGACGGTACTACACTTGGAGACGGTACTGAAGTAACAGTGTCGGCGGTCGTCATACTGGGAGATGGTGTCGTCGCATTCGACACATTAGAAACGTTCATATTCTAATAAAGAATAACTAGTTATATATTTTTAAGATTATGTTTAACGTTTTCTTTTATTTGGCGACTGTCCTTGTACTGCACGACTTCTTTTCTTTGCAGGTGGATTCAAAAAATTCTCAATTTGATTTAAATCTTGGCACCACAACTCCTCGGGCGATGTTTTCTGCAATTGTTGCTTGGCGACGGTGTGCTTGCCGAGTTCCGTGGTCAATGAATCCTTCTTTTCTTGTGTCAAATTCCACATGGGCATGGACAGCAAATATTCCGGCGCCGCTTCGTCGAACGCGTGTTTCTTAAATTCTTCCAATAGTTGTGTGCGGCGCTTGCCGACAAACGAGAAATGTCCGGTGACAACCAACTGAATAAACTTTATTTTTTGTTGCAAGCGATGGCAGATATCTTCGAGGGCTTTCATTTGATAACGTTTGCGCTCGTGGTACAACTGTCGTCGAGCGGCAAAAAAATCTTGCAAGATGTCTAGTTCGCTGGCATACTTTTTCATATTTCCAGCGGCAGTGAAGGCGTGCATGTTGCCTATATCTACCGTCGACGCCAGTTTCAACGCCTTTTCAATGCCCACGTGGCGAATCTTTACGATGGCGGCACTTGACAACTGTACTTTGAAATCTACAATAGTATCGGTATGATTGGCCTTGATGGAGACAATATCGCCCTTTTTAAATGCGCCATATCCCTCAACGGCTCGCTCTAGAAATTCCTTGTAGTTGTTTGTCCATGTTCCAACTGGAAGTTCTGTAATATGAATAGTGGTAGGATTCAATAGGGTGTGTTTCCCGGCGATTCGGTATTTCGTCGTGCCGGGTATAGCCGTTACGGTTCCACAAAATCCTTTAAACCACGGTGTCATTCTTTGCACTGGCCTCCCTGCCAAAAGGTTTCTTATTTGTCGAATGATGTCTAATGGATTGTAGGACGGGATAGTCGAAGACCATCCTGTGCCAATACCGGCGGCACCATTTACCAAAAGCATAGGAAGCACAGGTACATAAAACACAGGTTCAATTTTCTGACCGTCGTCTTCAAGGGCCGTGTACAATGGCGCATCTTCTGGACGAAAAAGCATCTCTGACGTCTCTGATAGTTGCGTAAAGATATAACGAGGAGACGCGGCGTCCTTGCCGCCCATGAGCCGTGTGCCAAACTGACCGTTGGGCATCAACAAATTAATATTATTGGAACCGACAAAATCTTGGGCCATTCCAACGATAGCGCCGTTTAACGAAGCTTCGCCATGATGATAAGCGGCGTGTTCTGAGGTGTATCCGGCCAACTGTGCTACTTTTATTTCGCTATGCAACTTGCGTTTGAGGCATGCGAAGAGAATCTTGCGTTGCGACGGCTTGAGACCATCCATGACATGGGGTATAGCGCGCAAATTGCTTTGTACAGCCATGATAATGTATTCTCGATTGACGAAATCGCTATACGACATTTCCGAAACACCAAAGTCTACGAACGTGCCTGACTTGTAGGCTGCAATCCACTGTTTACGGTCGGCGACACGCTTTTTGTTGAAACACATATCAATTAAAGAACCGTCCCTTAGAACTTCAAAGGGAATGAGATGTTTCGGCAAATTTGAAAAGTATTCCTTGGCTTCTTTGGCAGACGATGTCCCGAGACCTTTGTAGTACTTGATGTGCCAACCGGTTCGGGCTTCAGACTGGTGCCATTGGTAGAACTCGGGTGTCGTGTAGAAGACTTCCGTCTGTTGACGCCGAGTACATTTAACAATGGGTGTGATAAAGACTTGTAAAAAGTTGGACAGTCGTAACAACGAGGGCCAAAAGTGATGGAAAAGATTGATGACGAGTCCCTTGATGTGTGAACCGTCGTGGTCTTGGTCAGTCATAATCATGACGCGCCCGTAGCGCAGAGGTGACACGTCCGTGTATGTCGTGCCTATTTTAAGACCCATAATCTTCATGATATTTTGTACCTCGGCGTTGCCAATGACGGAAGCGTTACTTGCGTCGCGCACATTGAGCAACTTGCCCTTCAGAGGAAAGACACCATATTTGTTACGTCCGATAACCGACAGGCCCGCGATGGCCAGGGATTTGGCAGAGTCTCCTTCGGTAAGAATGAGCGTACACTCTTGAGAACGACGCCCTCCTGCCCAATTAGCGTCGTCCAGCTTCGGAATGCCTTTGAGTTTTGTCTTTTTAGAGCCTCCCGACTTGCGTTCGAGGGCGCGTTGAGACTTGGCACGTGCGAAAAACGCTACCTCATCGATTATGCCAGAGTTTTTAGCGATGCGTTTGAGAAGTTTTTCGTCAATCACCGGCTTAAAGCGGGCCGGGCCAAAGTCTTTGGAACGCGTCGTCAGCGTTTCCTTTGTCTGTGAATCGAAACTGGGGTTGATTATCAACGCGTTGACAAAGATAAACATCGACCGCTGTACCATAAAGGGTTTTACTGACAAGTCTTTAAATGCGCGCAGCGGCACGATACCCTTGGCAATGCCGTCCGCTACGTACTTGACGTGTTCGCCACCGTTGACGGTACAAATGGAGTTGCAAAACGACACCTGTTGCGGCTGCTGGTCGGGAGACATCGTGACACATATTTCCCAGCGGTCGTTGACGATTTCATGCACCAAAGGTCGTTCAACATAGAGGCCACAATATTGCTTGAAATTCTTGATGTTTAGACGTGCACCGTTCAAATAGACACGCACGTCCGCTGGCGTGGTACCAGCGATGTCGTAGACGCGCTTGTACAAGAGGGCCCGAATGTCTGGCGTAAAACCGACGAGGCCAAACTTGGCGAAATCGGGACGAAAGGTTACACGGGTAAAGTCTTTGCGCTTGCCGGATGAGTAAATATTGGGCTTACTCACCTTGGCCATGTTGTCCGACCACGTTTGGCTGTATTTCTTGCCTGATTTGGAGTCCACTGTCTCAATGCAAAAGCTGGTGGAAAAGATGTTGGTCAACTTTGCACCGTAGCCATTACGGCCACCCACCACACGTTCCTCATCATCGTCGTAATTATCTCCAGACAATAGCTGTCCAAAGACCATCTGTGGGACGTAGACGTTGTGCTGGGCGTGCATTTCGACGGGAATGCCCGCGCCATCGTTTTCCACGGTGATATGGTCATCAGCGACCACGACTTTGATGAATTTCATGCCATCATCGCGCTGTTTGTTGTCCGCGGCGTTGACAAGAATTTCGTCAAATATTTTGAGAAGACCGGGTACATAGGTGATCGCACGGTTCACCATCTTCTCGCCTTCTATGACCCACATGGGCTCTGTCCTGGACTCTATAGACCCGATGTAAGTGTCTGGACGACTTTTAATGTGTTCCAAATGACTCTGTTTACGATACTTTTTGGACACTACGGCATTTCTAGAGGACATGTTTGTTTAGTATTAGTAAGTGATTTATTTGACGATTCACTTATGTGTAAGTGAATTATAAATTTTGAATCAAAAAAAAACCAATCTTAAAAACCAAATATTTGATTGCAATCAAATTTAGCGGAAAATTGTTCAAATATTTGATTGCAATCAAATTTGATTTGAATCAAATCAAAAAACCAATCTCAAAAACATCTCAAAAACAAATATTTGATTGCAATCAAATTTAGCGGAAAATTGTTCAAATATTTGATTGCAATCAAATTTAGCGGAAAATTGTTCAAATATTTGATTGCAATCAAATTTAGCGGAAAATTGTTCAAATATTTGATTGCAATCAAATTTGATTTGAATCAAATCAAAAAAAAAAACCATCTCAAAAACCATCTCAAAACCAAATATTTGATTGCAATCAAATTTAGCGGAAAAATGTTCAAATATTTGATTGCAATCAAATTTGATTTGAATCAAATCAAAAAAAAAACCAATCTCAAAACCAAATATTTGATTGCAATCAAATTTAGCGGAAAATAATAATAAAAAATAGTAAACTTTAAAAATATTATAGTTCCTATGTATTTGGCTTTGATTTAAATAAAACTCGTCGAACATGTACATTGGTCAAAAGGTCTACGTTCAAAAAAACGAGCTTGTCTTTCACAAGTGGTACAAAGCGAACATCATCGATATACACAGGGAAAAACGCCCCACGACGCAAGGAACTCCATTGTGGTGTATTTGGGATGTATTGACGTGTTGCAAGACACTACCCCTTGAATATATAGTAAGGTATGAAGATGACTCAACACAAGTGGTCACATTAGACCGCATTCAAGAACGTCTCTAAGCTTTCATCGACGCCTTTATCGCCCCGTGGCTCTGGTAATTCGTCAGAACAACGTCCTCTACACAAAACGCCCATAGATTATCGTCCGTTGGTCGGTTAACACTTATTGTCGGTAATGGAAGCGCTTCACGCGCCAACTGTTTCTGACACGCGTCCACATGTTCTTCATAGACATGAGCATCCCCGATGTTTATCCATAGATGTCCAGGGACGCGACCCGTTTGATGGGCAACGAGGGTCGTCAACAGGGCCGTGGACGCAATGTTAAACGGCAGGCCCAAGAAGACGTCGGCCGAGCGCTGCGTCATCATGCACGAAACACGCCCATCTTCTTCCACATTAAATTGGTACATGACATGGCACGGCGGCAGGCACATTTTGTCTTGATGCGACGGGCACCATGCGGAGAGCACCATTCTGCGAGACGTCGGGTCGGTATTGACGAGCCGGATGATTTGGCTCACTTGGTCAATGCCTTGGCCCGTGTAGTCATCGTGACAGTCGGTATACTCGGCACCAAAGTGTCGCCATTGGAATCCGTACACAGGGCCGGCGTCGTAGTCCCTGTCGGCGGAATTGCCGTCCCAAATGTGGATTTTTTTGTCTCTGAGTTCTTGGACGTTGGTACAACCACGTAGGAACCACGACAGTTCTTCAACGATGCCGCGCCAGAACATTTTTTTGGTGGTCAGCAGTGGGAACCCGGTTTTCAAGTCACAGTGCAACTGCGCACCGAATTTCGAGAGAACACGTCCGTTGCGGGTTTCTTTAGACGAACCAGTGTTTAGGATAGATTCTAAAAGTTGTAGATATTGAGATTCCATTGTTTTTTATCTTTTATTTATATAGTCGTGTTAGTTCAAATAAATGTTTAATAAAAAATCAATGTATTATTTTCAAAATTTTCCAAATTTAAAGCTCGTCTTTATTATTTTTTGGACGCTTCGCTAAATGATGGAGGATACTTTTAACGATTCCCGCATTGTATTTTTTTTCAATATTTTCAATATTTTTATTTTTTGTGTCCAAAAATTCTTCGTATTTGGCTTGTAATTTATTAACTTCGTTTTCAAATGTTTCTAGTTCTTGATGGCGCTCTTTTTCATTGTTTACGACTAAACTCTGCAACTCTTCTTTTGTTTTTGCTTTTAGTTCTTGTATAATTTTTTTGCGTGTCTCGTCACAGTTTTCAAGAGTTCCAACATTACAATGTGGCTTCAATTCAGAAGCAAATGTTCTCAGTATTGCAGGAGTGCGCCCACCATGGTAATCTTCCAAATTGGACGGGTCGCCGTACTTGATAGTAGGGAAACCTTTGACACCTTCGCATAAATCTTTTCCGCTTTCGATGCAGTCGATGTCGGCGACGAGTACTGTTTCCGAACTATCGAATTCATCCATTAACCGGTCCCACGCGGGTTTCAATGCTTTACAGTGTTTACACCAGGGCGCAAAGAATTTTACAAATAATGTTTTGCCAGTGGTTTGTTCGTCCCAATTTTCAGGCGTCAATTCGAGGCCGAATGCCAATGTAACCATTGTTGCCAGAGTGAAAATACAGCGCAACATCTTTTTTGTTATTTAAGTCCTCAAATACATTATTGTTGTTTGTACAAAACTGGATTTAATTGTTGTCCGAAACTTGAGTCGGGTGGATGTGTAGCATTCCTTGCATTATATCTGAAATCATTCGTGGATGGTGAGGTTCTAACTTATGGGCCTGGGCGTGGTTGTTAATTGTCGAATCAAACAAATCGCGCATCACTTGTCGACGATGTTCCAACGAATCAGAGTGATATAGTTCGTGTGCAATTTTTTTGTAGGGATTAGACATTGTTCTTACGATTAGCAACAAATAAATAAGTATAGTAATCATTGTTGCATTTATTATGCTTATTTATATACACATTTTTCATCTCTGTCATAAAATTTTCAAATCAATATTTTTTCAAATAAGTTACACATAATAATAATTGAAATTGTGTATATAAAGATGACATCAACCATTACAACAAATGACAAAGATTTTTTATATCTTGTTAGTAATGTTAATTAGTACTGTCTATGGACGTACCAATTTAAATAAAATGAAACATCAGGCGGCATTTGAGCATTTGCATCGCCACCTCGAAGCAGATAGCAAAGCGAAACTCGGCCATAGCGACGAACAACGCGGGCACAATGACGCTTTGTTGCACGCCAAGACCGTGAATGAACATTATCTTAGGATGGCCAATATATATGTTCAATACAAGAAAGAACAGCAGAAACATAGACGCAATCCAGACAAACACCCACGTCCTAAATTGAGCGACGGTTCGTTTTTGTATGTTTCGCCGCGACAAGGAAAGGTTGACAGAACACACATGCATGCGCAGTACCACGAACGACTACGGATGCACAAAGAATATGGATTAAACCATCCAATGAATGAAAATTCAACTTTTTCCTACGTCAAAAACCACCGTCTTGGTTCAGACTTCTACAACAAAACTTTCCTCAAGAGCGTGGAAATGCCCGACGCGGTAAACAAAGCCCTATCGTACGATATGAGTTGGATAACTTGGCATAAACCGGAACACAGAAAGGCCGTTATGCTTTGGATGGCAGCGGCGAATGGCCCGGTTATGACGATATTGCGTGTGGTTATTTCGGCAATTTTGACCGGTGTGGGCGAAATTATCTCGGCCTTCGCCTCTTTGGGTGATATTCAAGATACGTCAAATCAAACCCATAGTCATACGCCGCCAGGGATCGGACGAGGAATCGGTAAACTAATATCGAGTATCGGAAGAATAGGCGCTTTGCATTCGTATTTCAACTTCGTATCCTATCAGTATGCAGCGGACATGGTTTTTTCCATGGAGAATATTCTACCAGATTGCAATCCACTGACTTGTCACCAATCATCTTTTGCACGTTTTTTCGGTCATTGTGGTAAATCGGAAGAAGACACTAAGAACAACGTGCTCCTAACTTCAATTAACGAAAAAACATTTATTGGTCGGTTGTGTCTATCGTTGAGAGATGATATATTGTCCGCGGCCATCGCATTTGATTCAGAACAGACCGGATTTCAATTGCGCGTTGGTTCTTATTCAAGTGCGTCCTGGCGTAAATACAATGGTTTCTTCAGTGACAAGCTCACAGGTAAAACTGTCAGCGAATATCAAAAGGAAGGATACGAAAGTGTAATCGTTGCCGATAGTGTGACGGGTGCTATCGGATACGGATACGAATTATTTCACGAAACATCAATCTCTGTAGGTAAGGACGAGTGCGCCACTGATTACGGTACTTCTTGCAAAGATGCTCAGGAATCTTACATATGGAATCCCGCACTATCGGCAAGTATAGGGTTTACCATAGAGTTTTCTACCTACCAGCCACCAAAACTTAAGAAAGATGTCGTAACTTATATGAACACAATTAATACTGGTGTTAAACGGGATATCGACAAAGACAAAGTTGACAACGAGAAACAAATATCTAAACATAATGAGAGAATGATGAATTTCAATCCGTTTATAGCTTTCGACGGTTTACATATTCACGCGTTAGTCGGTATGAGTGCACAGAGTGCACACGCATCGGCAGGAACTCAACCAAATATACCTGGATGGAAAGATATTTTAAAAGCGATGGGAATGAAATTTGGAGGGAGTGCAATAGGCGGCAGGGTGGTTGTAAAAATGCGCTGGCCATGGGGCACCGACCACCACCTAAAATCACCTAAGACCATGTGGGACAATTGGCCCTACACGGCAGCCGACGAACCACATAATCCATACTGGTTAACGTGGGGAAAAACAGGAGCTGAATACAAAGTGCCAATCGGGCAAGCCGAAGAAGTAGGAAGCAACGACGTGCTTGACGCATGGTATGCTGAATATCGACTGAAGGAAAGAAGACCACCACCCCATTTTATATTAGACGCTCGTCAGGTTGTCAAAAAGACAAGACAAGATTACGAAACCAATCGTGATAATGAGCACAACAGATTACGCGCTATCAACCCAAAAACGCATTTTTCCAGTAAGGTGATTAATGGGGTTGAAACAGACCCCCCATACATACAAGAAGAAGACGTCGACTCGGGTTGGGCCTCTTTTTTAGGCTCAGGTATCAAACAACATTCGCCGATTGCTTCGCAACATTTCGATTGGTTGACAGGAAGACATTTTGCGAATATTGGAAGAAAGTACGAACACCTTAACCTCCCCCATTTTACCAGCGCGCCCTCGTTCAATTCGGGTATCAAAGTTGGGGCATCGGCGATGCATTTTAATAAATGCGAAGGTCTCGGGAAGCAGGAATATTTTGCAAAGATAAGTAATTCCTACGACAAAGACTTGTACGAATACGATGACCCAACAACCGTACTTACTGTGACAAATGAAATTAGAATGAAGGACCGGAGAAGATACATGATGTTCGCGGGTAAAAATTCATGGAAATACATGAAAGTTGAATATGATAAACCAACTACTAAGCCTAACCCTAACCCTAACCTGGGATTAATACCGACTAAAATGAGTGGTAAGTTGGAATGGAAAGAATCAGAAGACACACACGATTACAATTATTGTCCGAGTCTTGGCGATAACCGTAATGAGTTTTCATATAAATGTACTTATAATGCATTAAAAATTACCGAAATTTGGAATGCTCGTCGTGACAAAAAGGAACAGGCACTCCAGGATAGAGGAATGTCAGACCAGCACCAGGAAGTCGTTGACGAGAGGCAAACCGCCTTCAAAAAGGAGACAAATTTACGGGAAAATTCCACATATCCTCGCTATCATTGGAACAACGTGACTGTTGGCGTCAATAACGAATTCACACTGGTGTATGATACGTATTCCAGTGACACGCTTACAGAGTTACAAAAGACAAAGTTCCGTGATAATTTTAACAATTTGACAGACTTTAAAAGGGTATCCTGTTTTGATTCGTGTCCTCGCGATATAATAGGTAATGCTCCAACAGGCTGTAAAAGACTAGAAAAAAACATAATGAGGGATGTGGAACATAATTATGAGTGCTCCGATAAAAAGAACTTCCAGATAGGTGAGATTTGGGAGTTTGCTCCGATGCCCGACCTATCTGGAGTAAATAGCAAACTCAGTAAAATTGTCGAACAAAGATGGATGGCAGTACGTAAAATAGGCAATTACACTGGTTCCATAGACACCCTAGAGAAAACAATAGATATTCCAACCGATACCACTACAGATGGGCGGAGCACAATAGATATTTCAACATTATTTGCCGGTATTAAGATTGAATTAGACGATGATTCGGCGATAGCTTCGAACTTTCAACACATGGCACAGGTCAAGTACGCGCACGTACCCCTTACCGGTGACGCAGAATGGCATAATTACCCCTTCAACAATGAAAAATGGCTCTTAACACGAACGTGGCCCAATATCACTACAGATGTGTTGGACTGGCAATTAACGAGCAAGCTTTCAATGCCCGAACTGTTTAATATGAATATGAGACCGAAAATTTATAAACAAGCGTGCCGATGTTTTCATCAAATACCCCGAATCAATGAAATATCAGGCGGATTAGAGTGGGTTCAAGGGGAATTAAAATATAAAGGGACATTGTGTAAACATATAGACACATTGCTTCATCAAGAAAAAATCGACACTGAAGACCCGGTATCACACTTTCCTCCACAAGTGTGGAATACGCTTACAAACTGTACACAAATAGAGGATAGATACCATGAGGTTCTGAAACAAAAAAGAAGCCAATTGATGGTTCCTTGTGAAACTGGAAACATTCGGGATTTGTCAGGCAGTTGTGACGGTAAAAATTCTTTGGATTTAATCGGCACCGGCCCGCTAGACGTCGGCTGGTGTTCCTCGCGATACTTAAAAATATTAGGGCTTTCTTCTTTATTAAATCTCTATGGGAATGGGATAGGTGCCTTTGAACTATGTCGTAACTTTAACCATTGGGAGAGATATATTGGTTGGATACCGGAAATGATATTAAATCAACTTCATCAAATGCTTTTTGACTTGGGTATAGACGAAATATACAAGAAGACGTTCAGAAAACATACCATAAAACCCGCCCACGTGAAGGCCGCCGATGCGAAACGGAAAAAAGATAAAGGAAAAGGGGCCTGTCCCATTTGTTCAAAGGCCGGGAAAATTTTTGGCGACATCAGCGCGGCCAAGAAGAAATATAAGTATAGAGAAATGAAAAATTACTATCGCCGGAGAAAAAAAGAGCGTAGCAGCATTGTGCAGAATGGGGATAATTCAACAGCGGTTTTGGAAAAAATGGCTATGACGATGTTCGGCACTGAATTTATACGGGATGAAGGTGTATTCAACTATTTCAAAGGTATGTTTACGGACTTGGAAGGCGGTCCGCCGAACCCTGGGGTCATCGCCAATTCCGTGTCTGCAATCATGATGGGAATTGGGGCAATAATTGACGCGCTTGCGATAATACTTGCGTGGTTGATAGCGATGGTATCTTGGTGGATGGAGACTACTTTATGCCAACTTTTAGAGGGAGTTGATATCGCATTGTCTATTGCCAATGCAGCAGAAGGGATGGCGAAAGACGATATCATGAAGAAGAATATAGATACAGTGTTAAGACCGGAAATTATGTTTTGGGAAGCTCCCTTTGGATTTTTGAACCGGGCGGGCATGGTACAATCGGTAGGACTAGATTTTGAAGTCACGACGCCAGTGCCCGAGGCGATACAAAATGGACTTGGTTTGTTGGGGGCCGAAAGTTCTCTTACCACAGGAGCGAGCCATCTTTACGAGGGGTTAGACTCTAATTTACATGATCCAAAAAAAGTCCAGGAACAAAAGCGAAGAGAACTACAAATGCCCAAAGGTGCGCGCTTTGCAATTGGGTCGCAAAATAGTATTGGATACATTACAGTTGAACGGGAACACTCTACGTTTAAAGAATACTACGATTGTGCCAAATCTTATAACGCGCGGACTTGTTGGGCGAACACCGAATGCGCGTGGCGCATAAATGTACAGAGAGGAGGAACGGTGCTGCAAAGCGATGAACAATCGACTTCCGGAATATCTAATACGGACTCAACATATGTCAATGAATATTCGTGTTTGCCCAGATGTACAGGGCTGCCTGAGACCCTCTGTAATATTGACGTCAAATGTTCTTGGGACCATGCGCAAAAGAAACAAATAACAGGCGGGCTTCAAGGAGAAGCTGCTGATAGATTTTCGTATTATGCATCATTCGGAAAAAAAATGTGCACAAAAGCAGCGTCAAAAACTGCCAATAGTTTGACAGCGTACGAATACATGACGTGCGTAATGCCATGGCACCCTCAAATTGAACAGTATGCTTACATTAATGGAAAAATATCAGAATCGATGCATAAAATATGGGATTCAATTAATGAAACAAATAAAGAATACAGTTATAAAAAGTTGTATACCAAAAGTAATGGCAATGTTTGGACGAATCATGCCGTAGCCGGCAGCACAAGTCAGCTGAAGGTATCTGACTTTACATTTAAAAACAAAAATTATGCGTGTAGAGCGGGGGCCGGTGCAGGGGAGCTTTACGACATGAACCCTCCATGCGAGGCTACGAAATTTATCAAATCTCTTATCATCGACTGCCTTGACAAAATTGTAAAGCCGCGCGAGGTTACTTTTTTACCATCGGACAAATATACAATAGCGACAAAAGAAGGCAAGTTGAAAATACTAAAAGATTTATATGATCAGGGTCTTATTGAAACACTTATCTATGATGACCTTGTTAGAACACAGAGTATAGGACGGAGACTAACAACAGTCATAGATATAAACAGCAACGAACAGTGGAACCACTCGACCATATATGGATTGAAAACTGATTCGTCGGGCGTTGAAATTCAGAACCGAGATTTATTCAGATGTTTCTTTGACCCTACTCATGCAGACTGTGCCAAGGGTGAAGCACTAAATAACTGGGTGCAACAATTTCGAGAATATCCGTGGGCCTATCTCGATTATCGGTCACTAGGGGCTTTGATACAACCAACGCATGAAGAATTTGGAAGCACAACTAGATGTGTTGGAACCGGTAAAGAAACAGAGTGCATATTGAATAGTGACGGTAATTGTGCAACGTGTCCCGCCGGAAAGCAACTCAGTACATCGAATCCATACCCACTTTGCTTTGTCGAAACGGAATACACTGGTGTGGAGGGGCTGGAAAGTATGTTTGACACCACATGTTCTGTCGAATTGAACGAGGAGAATGAATGTCCTTCTGGGAAATTATGCAAAGACATATCTCCATTGTTATATAGTTGTGAAGATTGCCCCTCGGGCAAATACATTATTAGTTTGGAAAAGAACTGTTGTGTCGATTGTCCCGTCGGTCGACATGGTATGTTTGTAGAGGGCGAATGGAGCCTCGATAAGAGATGCGAGTGGTGTGATACGGGCAAATTTAACCCGGTTGAGGGCGCTATCCAATGCAAACTGTGTCCCAGAGGGTATTATTCGTTCAGCAACGACATATTCAATAAATACGTGAGTGATGGTAATGCGTACAACCCGTTTAACATAATAGACCCTACTGAGTTACAACCGCTTCCGTTTGAATCGTGCCTGTCTTGCAATCCTGGATTTTACCAACCTGCTGAAGGCGATGGTTTTATGGAAAAAAGTGTCACCAAATCACTGCTGCCTACGGAGTTGAATGTTCATAATTACAATAAACTCCAGAAAGAACAAGCGGCCGATAATTTTATTCTGATAAAGATAAACGACGAGGCGGCAACAGGCTACTGTTTATATGCCGAACATCACGAGAAAGATGTGTGCGACTGTTACCAATACGACCCAAACGATTCTCAACAAAACTTAACATGCAGCCTTGTTTGGCCGGCTACGGCAGGTAGTGGCAAGGAGAACCCAATGTGGCAAGGCGAATGTCTTCAAACGTTGTCGCGAAAATGGTACGGAGCGTGTACAGTGGATAGCGCAACGGCGACGTCAGAGGAACTGTGCGACGCCGCCGGTGGAAATTGGATTGAAAAATGTTCGGGACGTGATATTACAAGTGCAGAGGTACTGGACATACCAGGTATTCCTGCTTTTGCAACTCGTGAGACTTGCGTGGGTGTTTTGCTCGACAGAACTCAAAGAACGTGTGTCAATACCAGACGCATTGTAAACCAAATACGCTCGCCATGTACGCAAAAGACAACAAAGGAGCAGTGTACACAGTGGAACAACGAACACTATACATTAACATGGGACGAATACATCATTAAAGCTAGTGATTTTGAGATAGTGTATGGCACAGACGTAATAGGCATCTGTTCGGACTCTGATAAAATCGTCAGAACGTCCTCAGAAAACAACACTGAATATGTAAACGAAAAAAATGAATGTTTATCGGCCAAGTTTTGTTTTTATGTCAATCCTGAAGACGGAGAAAGATACGAATGTCCTACAGGTTATAGGGCCATAGATGACAGAGAGTGTCAAATAGAATCTCTTGCTGCCCTGCGTTTTAAATACTTGCCAGATGGGGTCGGTTGCACGTGGGGTTCTTACAATGTTTGGACGCAGACTACAGTCGCATACACAAACATAACATTTGTCAAAAATGATGCCGTTGTGTTGGAGACGGGAAAGTCTATAACACAAGGTAATAAAGAAGATATCATCACCTCCTCAGAGGTCGACTCTAACAATGCAACGCGTTGGGTAATTAAAGTGGATTCAAAATTTTCAACAAAGTTTGACATTCATATTAATTCCAGATGCATTGATGATGGCAATAGAGAATTCAGATGGGACAAGAACATATTTATCGAGTCCGACTGCAATGATGTTTGGAATCCGACATTGCAAGATGCACAGAAGGATCCGGGGGCCTGTTCTAACGACCAGTATTATAGCGAAAAGAACTGTACCCAAAACAATAACGTCTGGAACAGATATGCAGGCCCGCCGAGTAGGTTTAATACACGAACAGACTATGAGAATTGGGTAACTAAAAGGTCTGATTCGTATACTTTCGAATCGGACGTCACTAACAAATGGACTCTTCATTGTTGGAGTGACATGGTGGGGTCAGTTGGCAATAGTACATGTGGGAATGTCAAATTTAAGGGTTGTGAACACGTGTTGTCTTCAATGACGGAAAAAGAATGCAGTCGTATTTCGTGGAGACCGCCGCCACAAGAAGAAAAATCCCAATTGTCGACACTTACACAAGATTACGTTCGAGAATACCCTTTGAAGCTTAGCGAAGTTGTAACCCCCACTCTCAAAATCATGGATATCCACATGAAAGGCTTTGAGGAAACTCTTATTTTGGAAACGTCGTGCGACGATTATACAAACATCATCGAAGCGCGCCGCACAATAAGACCATCAGTTTTTGCGAGAATTTACGAGTTTGACTTTGGCAAGAAGTATCGTGCGCCTTGGGGAGAAGACCATCCCGTACGAAACATTTACGACACCGATTTAAAAAATACACAATGTTTTGGAAATCTACGCATTAACGTTCAATTGGATGAACCCAATCGAGCCGATTTACTCGTAATGAAGGTTCAACCATTTGGCCCGCCCGACGAATCATGTGGACCCACCCATAACACCAATGCATCATTTTACGTATCCAAAACATCTTGTGAAGAAGCTGGATATATTTGGGAAGAGAACGTTGACAACGACAACGGTCAATATTTATTCAAAGAACATCCGTTTACTCTCGAGGAGGAATTGATACTCGATGAAACAGAAATTAAGCCTATGATACAACATTTAGGTTTCCGCGGCAATTACCCAATTAGAAATAACGGACACGACGTAGCTGGTTTTGAGAAACTTCGAATCAGTTTCGAGCCATTATACTTTATGAATACCCCCATCGTTATTAAGGATATCCAAATCAGTTGTGTGGAAAAGTCTTACAGAGTGCCGAAAGAAATGTTCACCAAATCTTACACGCCTGGAGATATTGAATCGTGCGAATATTGTCCAGAATTTCACTTTAACAAATGGACACAAAATTATATTTGCGTGGATAGAAATATTTCGTCGGCATACACCACTCGAAACGATTGCGAACGATACGCTTATAATTGGACCGACACCGAATGCGTCGACAAAAATGCAGCACTCTTCACCGACGAATATGAATGCAACGAAGAACCCGGATTGTTATGGGTCACTGGTGTAAATTGCACCTCCGATTCCCATTGGAACCATTACTTTGAGGATTCGTGCGAGGCGGCAGGATTTATATGGAAAGAGGGTGAAAAATGGTTCAACGACATAACTGTAACGGAATGCGAAAATTGTGGCATGGGTCAATTTTTCCAACCACCGGCCGCCTCTGACAAATTTGCCTCTGCGACGTATTCGTATAAAGACAAATTGGGTACGAATCTCGGCCGCCGCGCATGGAATTCGACGTCTGGAAAAGGGTCCAGGATAATTTACGATTTTCTGGATTTATCCGGGGAGAAAACCACAGAGTTTTATGACGATGTCTCCAAAAAGGACTTGTCACTGTCGCAAGACCAATTGGATTGGCAAAACGCTTTTACAGGTACTTGTGCGAATTGTCCTTTAGGATGGTATATGTCCGACGCCCAACTCAACGAATCTCTCAAGGGAGAACTCGGGGGGTGTACTCCGTGCAAGCGTAGCAATAATTCATACGCAATTGAAGACTACTTGGATGGTAGCGTCAGTTGCAGACAATGTCCTCCGAACCATTATGCGTACGAGTTGCCTGATGATAAAGTCGACACGAACACGGGGTGTGTCGACGATTACACGGAGTGTGGTTTTGAGGTGTACGATGCAGATGTGACCGACTCATGTCAAGCATGTCCCATTGGTCGTTACAAACACGAACTAAACAAACTGGAGTGTGATGAATGCCCACCTGGTAAATTTGGATTTGCGCCTGGCGAGGATTGCCGGGAATGTCCCGTGGGGTTATTCAACGACAGGTCAGGTGCTTATGTCAAACACCATTCCACAGCACCAGTGGCAGACGCGTGGCGCATGGGTGACAATGACATTTCGTATTATATCAAAACGACATTAACGAGTGCGGCGTGCAGTAATGCCACGTTTATCAACATGCCGGATTGTCTTGCAATAGGCAACTGTTCAGACGTTCCGGATTTGTTGGTTGATACCGGCGAGGACACGTGTTTATCGGGAGGAGAATGCAAATCGTGCGCCAGTGGCAGTTGCACGCCGATTTCGGGCATCGGCAATGAAGACGAGTGTGTCGATAAAAAAGTATGTATGAGACTCGATGGTACAACAACCAACGATGATTCAGATTATGACTGTGTATTCAAAGGAGTCTGTTCAGTCTCGTCGTTGACTACTGAAGCGGACTGTTTAGCCGAGAAAGAATGTTCGCCTTCCGACGGCGGCGACACCGAAGAAGAATGCGTTTACTGGAATTTAAAGCAGTGGGTTTCTAAAAACAGTTGGACGCCTACTACGGACATATGGATAAAAGCTAATTACACGTGGGTTTCTAAAAACAGTACATGGACATCATATAACACATGGAACGAGAGTGCTTCGGTTCGTACCGTCGTAAAAGCCTACCAAGGCGACACCACAGCAGACAGCTTTACACGTATAGGGATATTGGATGCCTGTACGTTTTGTCACAAAAATGCGGCCAAAAATACCGAGGGAAATGATGAGGAGACGTGTGGAGGCACAACAGAAGGTTCCGTACACGGGTTTATAAAATCATCGTACGATGTTCTGGCGGATTTCGAATTTAAAGTGAGACAGAATCCATCAGAAGTGTTGTTTACAATTGACAGAGAGGATTTCATAGGCAATGTCGACGAACAACACTTGGAAGAAACAGTCTTTTGCGACGCCAATGAAATTTACCACCAAAAGATAACAATTCCTAGTTATTTAACGCGCCTGGGCGCCCCGAATATAATTTTACCGTGGCAAAATACATTGTTTTCGGTAGTGGACAAGTTTAACCCTGTCAAAGTACAAAAGACATGTGGCCAAAACATTAATTCTCCAATGGCTTGCATATTAAGTTTCAACCAACTGAACATACGATTTGGAAGCATCATAAACATGTCAAATACCGGAGTTCATGACATCAAGTACGTGAACGACTCCTCAAAACCTATCGGGTGTTATTTTCAACTCCGAGAGAAAGAGATCCAACCACAGTGGGAATCGGATGATGACATCAATCTTATCAAAAACCCGACCATACGCAGGAGTGGCGTGTTGACGTTTAATCAACTTCCTTATCAAACACAAGCAGCAGCATCGCGTTTGATAGATTACCGTGTGATACAAATATGTGCTGCAACGGAAAGTGATTCGACATGTTCCATTACCATTAATGACCGTTTGACCGACGAACCCGCCGACTACACCGAAACGTACACCGCCACCGAAACGGGTATAGATATGTGTATAACGGATACGATAGAGTCAAACAATTATATGAGCGGAGAACTGACCACCCTAACGGTTGGTAACCCATACAAATTTACGGCCAACGGAAACTGGAACGGAAACACCAAAACCTACTGGGCCGACCAACAAAATAATAAACTTTTTGATACAGATGCCAATACCTTCAATATCCGCGTTGATTACCAAAACAACGCCGGTATTCGCATTTTGGAAGAACAGTTTAGTGATTGTTCGAAAAATTGGCAATATGTTTATTTACCCTTTGCATCTCCGTTATACGAAGGGGTGCAAGAAATTGGGCCACGCGCTTTCTACGGACTGACGGCACTTTCCGGTTTTATTTTCCCGGGAAAACGTATTGTTCATGGTGCCCAAAATATGGATATTAACCGCTTTGGGACGACATCCGCAATAAAAGTAAGACCCGGCAGAAGACCCGGCATAACGGAATCATGCACTAAAGGCACGCAATGGGGCGCTTGTTTGGGGTTAAGAAATCCATTGGACGGCACACCAATGCCACTGAATAATATCAGGGACGTATTTAAATTCTTCGACGAATTTCCCAAGTGCACGGGGAGCGACGAATGTAATTTTTGGATCAAGCCGTCCAAAGAATATTCATATGGATGTACTAACAGCCAAGGACGAATTTTCTATAGCGAAGATATAGACAACACAGTCTTACCCAACGGTTTTGAAAACGTGTGCACGCGTGTCCCAACCGAATGTAACCATTTAGATGGTGTGGCCAAGAACAATGAACATTGTTTATGTGGTGCTCAGGTGTGTATGTCAAACTCGTATTGTAAACAATCCGGGGGAAATACGTTGTGCAGCAAAGAACCCATAACATTTGATGTCAACGGAAAGTTGAATGTTAGCGGACAAGTATATTGGAATGATGGCGACGGAACCACTCCCGGAAACATGTGTAATTCGGATTACAACGAAAAAATAACAAAAACGTGTCAATGTGGCGAAACCATATGTCACGCTGACACATATTGTATCGTGGGACAATGTTCCAATATTCCGGGGAGGGAAGCCATCGACGAGGGTGATACGTACATATCGCACATGCACGACGAATGTGGTACCAGACAAACCAGCTCTACTTGCGAATGCCTAAATAATACGTGCGTCAAAGGCCAGTATTGTGTGTCTGGCCAGTGCTACAACGTTGATAAGGATAATATTACAACCGATACTGTTGCAAACAATACAATACCCGTGTGCGGGTTGTCGTCTGACACGCATCTGAATGGTAAAACTATCGATGACTGTGCCTGTGGCAATTCGGTCTGTGCAAAGAACACGTTTTGCATTGACGAAAGATGCTACGATTATCTAGTAAACCTACAAAGTGTTCGCAACTGTGTGCATAAGAACGGTATTACAAAAAATGACAATCAATGCAAGTGTGGCGGCGCCATTTGTCACAAAGAAGTGGGATTATACTGTCATATCTCGGGCCATTGTTCCGATGAACCGTTCGTTGCCCTTTCAGGCTGTCAAAATACCACCATAAATAAAAATGAATGCAAAGCATTTGCCGATGATTTGGGTTACAAATATTACGAAATAAATATCAGACTTGACGGTACACCTTATATGAAATATCTTCGCCCGGCATATATCGAATTATCTATGCTGTACCCATCAGAAAGACAGTTAATGTCATATAGTGTTACCCGAAATGTTCGAAATGTTGGAGAAGACGAACTCCAACAAATCAGCGGAGATGTATGGCCAATTCACCGCGAGTCGTACGATTGTGATGACTATGACTGTACAAGTATTCACGGCCGATATTCCAGTATTACGAAAGTGGGCTTTGACGCTTTCGGGTTCACAACGATTGCAAAAAATGGTATTGAAGCCATTTCAAACCAAGACCCCACTGTCAAACATTTAGTAGAAACATGGGAGAACGTCGTAGAATATAATAGGTGGTACGGGCCAACTCAAATAATGGCAGAATTTGGCGATGGGTTGTACAGTGGAATACGAACCAAAGGCCCAACATTTTGGAACCGGTGGGATTCTCTCGCAGATGGTGCATTGTCCGGATGGAAACAGTACTTAATATGTAATGGGGTCTACCGATTCCAGATTCCAATTGGTGACAATAAATTTGGGTATGAATGTTCAGATTTACCATTGTGTATAGACAGAGACGGAGAGACACCCACTATCGAACCATGTTTGTGCCCAAATTCCGAGGGTGAATTCGGCGGAACATACACAAAAGAAACATGGGACACGTATGCGAATACTGTCAAAGCATTGGAATACACACCGACCACTAACGATTGGAACAAGGCCCCATGGGAAAAGTACAAAATGATACTGGACACTCGCAAGATAATATACGAAGGAAAACTTGAGAGCGAAGCAACTGACATAGACCGATTTAAATTCGGAGATTATAAGGATACAACGGGCTACGGAAATGTTTGTCAGCAAATGCAATACTGTAACTCAGCAACGGTCGTTGGAGGCCTGACGCGCGCTGCTTGTAGTGAATTGCCCGTATCACAACCGAGCACCTGTACAGTCGATGAAACATTTCCAAACAACCCAACGGCAGTGGCACTAATACAAACGGACACCGACAGTACGCAAAAGTCGCACAAATGTAACTATTGTGACAAATACACGGGGCAATGTAGTGACGATAACCGTCTAGCCAAAGAACTTTGCGTAATTGGCAGTAGAAACACAAAAGCTTGTTGGGTACCAGGGAAACCCCTGGGTTCGTATTCAGAACGAAAATATTTGCAAGAAATCGATGTTGAATACATGGCGACGACGACGGTCGATTTGTTCAAAAACAAATATTTGTTGACACGCTTGTTTGAAACACTTCCTATCAATTTCAACTCCATCGAAAAGGTGTATTCAATGATAGTCACCCACGTGAACGAAAATGATTATTGGCGACATTTGGACATAGAAGATATTATTATAGATTTTGCTCAGGACATCGGAAATCTAGACCCGATGATTGAAACTACTACGGTCACGACAAACGAAGAATTTATAAACGGCGAAATCGAGTTATATCACGATGTTGGGTTTCCGGGCAAATTTACAAGTGAAATGACGTGTTGGAACGAAACACTGAAAGTCGACCAAACGTGTTACGAAGGAACCCATAATTATCCACATGTTATAATGTGTAACGAGGATACATTCATGAACGCAACCAGTGAAGCGTGCGAAGCGTGTCCAGTCGGTAAATTCGCCACAAAGTATCAAGACAATTGTTTGGACGCATGTCCGGACGGATTAATATCTATAGACGTTTGGGTCGCTGTAAATATCCACAGATTCGACGGTCGTTATATTCGTCAAAAAGGACGAACGTGTACAATGTGTCCGGCCGGTAAGTATAATTACGAAAACGAATGTTTCGACTGTCAAAAAGGCAGATACAACGACATTGCCGGACTGCCTTCGATTACAATCGACCTGCCTTGTAAGATGTGTCCATATGCTAAATATGCCGACGCAAAAGGCCTGACAACCTGTAAATATTGCGAACCCGGAAATTTTTTTAATGGTGCAGACAACGCGTGTGAGGAATGTGAAGCCGGGAAATATAATGATGACACAAAGACACAGACCACTTGTCTCACCTGCGCACCAAATACGCAAGAACTAATATCGGCTACATTAGGATGTGCAGATATCAATCTCTGTGGCGCGAACAAAGAATACCATAAAAACATCTGGACATTATATGCAGGCTGTTCGAATGCGGCACTTACAACAGAATCTGAATGTGTAAATGCGAACAATATCTGGACACCTGGTCCGGCAGGCTGTTCGAATGCGACATTTACGACAGCATTCGAATGTGTAAATGCGGACAACATCTGGACGGCCGGCTGTTCGAATGCGGCATTTACCAACGTATTCGAATGTGAAAATACGAACAATATCTGGATAGATGGAGGCTGTTCGAATGCGGCATTTTCCACAGAATCCGAATGTGTAAACACAATAGGACAATGCAAAAATTGCCACGGTACCGACGTTAGTCCCGGGCCAACGTTTTGCAGCTCCGAACAGATATGTTTATGTAAAAATCGTGCAACAAACAACTTGGTTGAAAAAACATCGGGCAATTGTCACGACGATTTAGATTTGACGATTTTTGCAAACATTGACGAGTGCAAGGAAGCCTTTAAAAACTATCTTAAACCCTCAATTATAACCAACGATATCCTAAATACAAATCACATTACACACCTTGAGTCATATTTTCCGCACGGGTGTTCTGTGAAACCGGATAATAGTTACCAGAACGGGAAAACATTGCATTATAACGACGGTACAAATCTCGCCGGTAAGTGTTTCAGTTGTGACACCGAAAACATGGAATATAATCATAGTACCGGCCAGTGTCAGGAATGTCCAGTTGGACAGGCATTAGTCGGTACCGAATGTTCAACATGTCCCGGAGGAAAAGGTCTATTCGACGAAAAATTTTTTAACGATTGCGAAAAGAACGGACACGAAGCCTGTTCCAAGCGAGCTTTTCAGCCCCATACAAGGCAACAAGATAGTTGGAGAATGACTTGTAAGGAGCCTACCTTGGAATTGGAAGATTTCATAAAAGATATGTATGGCAACGGCACATGTGTGCAACGACCAGGGCGCTCAGGGCTCAAATATGCAGGGCTCGAAAAATGCTCTTCGATGGAGTATCAGGACGACGTACCGTCACCCCGTCGAAATATATATGAAAAACACACAATCACTCATGTACCAGATGGAACAAGTATTCAATTCGGATGGACACAGCCTCCCTACGCCGATAGCGTCACGTTTGATAATTTTAATTGTACAGGCGAATTAAAAGATGGTGTCTGCGGCCTTGGATGTAAGTTTAAGGACAACTCTTTAAATCAAAGACGTTGCTATAAAGATGGTACGTGTTTGTATGGGACGTCAATTAGATACACGGATGAATGCGGCGTAGGTTGTTTTCAATCGGTTGAATCTGTGCAAAATAATTACCAACTATCAGAATCAAGAATTAGAACATTTTCTATCGACACAGATCAGGTCAGCGCCACGGGAAGTATAACCGTCGTATCACTGACAATTAACGACGATATTCCTGTTCAACTACATTATTCTAGTCAAAACATCACAGGCGGAACCATCCTTATCGTAGATCCATGTTCGAATGCGACACTTACAACAGAATCCGAATGTGTAGATGCGAACAACAGTTGGACACCCGAACCAGCATATCCATGTTCGAATGCGTCACTTACAACAAAATCCGAATGTGTAAATGCGAACAATATCTGGACAGATCCATGTTCGAATGCGTCACTTACAACAAAATCCGAATGTGTAAATGCGAACAATATCTGGACAGATCCTCCAACAGTCGATTTTTACGTGTCAGATGACGCATATGATTCCACCCACCAAACTTTCGTAAGGGGGAATACGTACAACCTGTCGTACCCTACGGCTTATCCACTCAACTTGACGTCTGGTATTACTGAATCAAAGTGTGCTAAAATAAGCGGGACGTGGCACACCCCAATATGCAAATGCGACCGCGAGGATTTAACAGTAGCAATATCCGAGTGGGTCTACACTACCACAACGGTGCGTAATAACTTTTCACAATACGTGGGCTGTTTAGAAAAAAATCCGATGACAGATTTATGCGATACGCAGAAACAAGGGGAAATAATCGAGTACGAGCATTTTCAGATGGACAAAAAGACATGCATACCGTGTCGCTTAATAAACAATGAAAGTTTATGGGTAGAACAGCATGGTTGTGGCTGGCACTGTAATAAGGGCACGTACTGTGAAAATGACGGCACGCAGCCTTGGAACAGTGGTAAAACAGCCTGTGAAACCAACGGTGGTGTGTTTAAGAGTGTCTATAACACCAAAGCAGAATGTCTTGCCGTCAAAACAATTTCGAACCCAGGGACTTGGTGGTCGGGTGTGTGCCTAAACAATGTGTCCAACAAAGTAGTGTCCACACAAGGTAACTGGATAACGTACCGCAACGGAGTGGAATTTGTCGGCCCAGAATTGGATGTGGAACTCAACGGTGTTTGTTCCAATACCTCTCTGACAACGAGAACCACCTGTCGCAACGAAAGTGTGAACACGTGGGTTAAAAATGTGTACACTGGAAAATGTTGGTGCAACATTACAGAGTGCACGTGCGGGGGTGCCGTGGGGTGTTCAGATTCATCATATACAAACAAAGCATCATGTCTATCAGCTCAAGAATCATGGGATTCTAATTGCGGAACACCCTTAGATAATTCTACAAATTGTCGGAATGGTCAAGGTAACTGGATAACGTACCGCAACGGAGTGGAATTTGTCGGCCTAGAATTGGATGAGGAATCCGATGGGAATTGTTCCGATACCTCTCGGACAACGAGAACCGCCTGTCTTGAAGAACGTGTGAATAGTTGGACTGTCGACGTGGAAACACGAAACTGTTCGAATTCCATGCGTCCGAACAACAAAGAGCAATGCGAGTCACAGAACACCTACATAGGCGGCGTATGTCGTGACAAAAACGGAGAAAAATTGAACGATACTGATTATAACGACTGTATAAGGGTACAGAAAACAACTTGCGAAGACAGTTCTGACACGAAATGGTGGCCTGGGTACTGCGACAACTCGCAAGCCATAACTGAAGATGAATGTACAATAGTCGTCGAAGAGAAGCCGCAATGGGTCTATGGAAATTTCACCGATTACTCGTCCACTCAAAACTGGACAGATTGGACGAGCGACAACGTAGATAATGTGGACTACGTAGACAAAAATGGAGAGGTAGTCCACATTGGTTCGCCAGAATGTCTGCCGGGATACAACACCTTTCTCAACGGAGACAAACGCGAGTGCGTCCAGGTCGAAATAATGACGGACGGAAATGGAGCAATAAACACGGCCAAATACGCTACGTTATTAACGGGAGAAAGGAACTTAATAGCCAGCGGTGTGGCAGGGACGTTAGTTGTTAATTATTTTGAAGATTTTGGTTGGCAAACACGTGTTTGCCAACCACAGAATGTGGTTGCTGAGAACATGTACGCCGTACCAGTCAATTCTTTCGCACAAACATGTGGTGTATCGGGAGATATCCCCAGTTTGGGGAAACATTGTAAAGCGAACAATGATGGGAAGATAACATGCACAATTTGTAAACCCGGCCAATACGGTGATTATTATAACTCGGAGGAACAGAACGCGTCACCCGCAATAAAATTTGCAAAAAAAACAGAAGTTATCATCAACAATCCAATATTTAACGGATGGGACGGTGCGGAAGACTATAGTTGGCACGACTACGTCACCTCAACGAGGTATTCGCAAAATTCTATACAAAACAACCCGATAATATCATATGGCGACGAATTTAAGGTTATCAAGCCACCCGATGCAAGTAATTGGGTTTATCTTATCCCAATTGGGGCCGGGAATAGTGCAACCGCCCTTCGTATTCAGATTGATGATATAAAAAGAAAGTACCCATTGGATGAATCGGGAGATAATTGTAAACAAATTGAAAACTGTCAAGACAACAAAAAATATCAAGACATGTTCGGCCAGACGTCCGCAAAAACATGTTACGGAACTGTGTCAAGCAGCTGTGACAAGTGCATCTCGTATACATCGGATACAACTGTTTGTAGTAATCCACTGACTTATCTAAACGCCGCGAGAGGTTGCTCGCGATGCGAATTTGGCGAATACACATTGTCGGTCAATTCCACCAAATGTACGCGGTGTCCCCTCGGCAAAGTTTTCCACGAAGCTTCAAAGTACTGCAATAGCAATATGAATGAACACAGCAGCGTTTTGGATGAAATCTCACCGCGATTGATTACGGACGCACAAAGCATATTTAACACTGCTATACTCCATCATAAAAACGGGACAAGCGTACGTGGGGCGGATTTACAAACAGATGTATACTCTACGCCATCGACATACAGCGATTGTTTTAAAGAATCTTGTATAACAACGTTGTATATGGAAGGGGGAACGGCTGAATTAATACTGGCTTCCAAAGATGGGTGTACCGACAAAAATTGGACGTTTTTAGAACAATTTGAAAATTGCGACGATGTTGGTAACGCAGAAAGTTGTCGTTGTGGCAGTCGGGATATTTGTTCTAAAGAAGGATGTATAGATTACAAATGCCAAACAACTGAGACCGCATACTCGCAATCGAACGGGAACGTGTTCGAAAACACGTCCGTGAGCGTTTCCTCGAAATGGCGCGACGAGACCACCAAATTGAGATTCCCCATACCGACATACGGCAATGAATGTGAACTTTGTGCGGCTGGCCAATATGGAAAAATGTCAACTACTATCGTCCGCCAGTTATGGGGGGGTAAAGCACAGACAGAGGTGAAACAAGTATGCGAAACTTGTCCAGACGGGTGGGTGTCCAACGATGACGGCCAAACAACATGCTACGATTGTGCACTCGAGAACCGCATTACAAACAAAGATAAAACACAATGTGAAGATTGTTCTGGAGACACGCCATTTTTCGACGAAACAAGAAAAAAATGTTCAATGGCGTGTCCGTCTGGACACTTTCCTCGTGTTTTTAAACGTTATACGCCTGGAACCAATGACGAAATTAATACGGCAGAATGTGTGAAATGCTTTGGCAACGTTGTAACGACATGGGTGTATGACAGGTGCACTCTATACGGTTGGAAGCGCGTCAAGATTGGAACCATATACAACTATGGACAAGTTAAACTGAAGCAAGAAATGGTGGGAGGATATACCAAGTCGGAGTGCGAGAAGTCTGTCTGTTTAACGGGGTCAATGGAAGTTATTGTCGATTACACATCCCCAGCGCACCAGGTTGATATACGTTTGGGAACACAAAGGGCAACTTGCAAGACAAACGGCGGCACCTGGGAGTTCGTAAGAGAAGAAAACAGATACGGCGGCGGCCTTGTTATATCCAGACATTATTTCAAGTGTGTCACCCAACTACAAACTACATCTGATGATATGAACAAAACGACTTGCATGGACAACGGTTATGAGTGGAGAACCGGTGTGTTCACGAATTCATCCGTGAGCCAACGATGTTATGAGTGTGACATCGGCGAAACTTGGTCGGCGGGACACGAACGATGTACAGCATGTCCAGACTTTGGTAGATCGGGATATGTTACCCGGTACGCGGGCGAGGCACGACTGGAATCGGATGGATATTATCCAAGAGAAAACAAATGCATGCAATGTCCCTCGGGCACAGTTTCCGAGAACAACATTTGTATAACCACTCCACTGAATTGTGGTCCTGGAACAGCCTTTATTGAATATAGCACGGAACAGCTTTTCGAGACGTACTACGCATCTCAAATCGATACCGGTGAATTTTCAGTCATTAGAGAACTTAACGGATTCGGACAAAAATATTTGTCTCAGGGGAACGCCAGTTGTACAAGGTGTCCACCGAATACTTATTTGGTATCCGGGATATCAATACAAAAGACTCACGGCACCACAAAGAATAATAATTTGTGTGTCCCGTGTCCTACTGATACATTTTCTCCTGTTTCGGATCATGTTCATACGGAGTGTGTCCCCAAAACGTATACATATGTCTCGCGATGGCCGGTATATGTTGCAAACAAATTTAAAAGGAACATCAGACAATGGACGCGGAACGACTTAAGTATATATTCGGAGGCACGAACCCTTAATGTAGGTGGTTCAGACTCCAATTTTATTGTTGAAAATCAAGCTGTGCCGTTTGCCCATGGGAACGACAACACGATATGGTGGGACGGCTGTCAGCCGGACGGAGGTACGAAATCGCTTGAACTCTATAAATATGTAGCGTATAACATTGATAATACCATAACCCGGCATGACGAGCGCTACGTTGATTATGAAGCAACAGAACAGTGGATATCAAATAATGCAAACACTTTTTTAAGAGTCCTGAATACAAGATACTCAAACAGGGGTTGGGATTTATTTACAAAAAATAAAAAAGCCAACCAAGACTGTGGAACGGGTAAGGGTCGGAATTATCAATGTAATAACGTGGACCCCCTGACTGGGCGTTTTACCAAAAGAACTGCAACACTAGCGGAATGTCAACAATATTACGATTTGCCTGAATTTGTGACGCAAGACGTGAGACACGGTAACCAACACAGTTCAGACCCCAACACTTACTACATTTATACACAAAAGGTTGATGAAAAATCATTTCCAACGCACGGCACCGCACCAGGGTGGAAAGAATCAAATGGTCTTCAAGCCGGCAAGAACTGGGAGGTAATTAACGTTGCCTCCAAACCGCCCGGGTGTTTAGTAAACGGCAATGAGGTTCTGTACAACGAAAACACCGATTCGACGGAGGAATGCGATGTGAACGGGCCTGAATATTGTGTCTGTTGGCAAGGGCCCGACATACGATTTGACACCGCTGAACACGGGTATATTCATTCGACCGAGGCCCGCAACGTCGACATAGGGAATTTCAGAGAAGAGAGAACTCTTGACGTTCCACAGTGTGGCAAAAACAATTACAAACCATATTATTCTTTTGTTGACGGTGGATACGAACCCCGTTGTAGGCATGTTCAACCCGGGTATTACTCTGTTGACAAAAGCCGGGTTCAAATTCGCGTGCCGGATGGATACATCAGGGCCACGAATATATGGTCAAAACCCCTTTTCGCAGAATTTTCCAGCCCGTCTTTGATTGTATCTACCATTGACAAAGACGAGTGCACGCAAGATAAAACTTCAGACTGTCGGTGCAAATACATTGATTGTACTTCGGACGAATTATGTTGGCCGACGGAATACGGAACATGTGTTGACAAAACCGATACGACGGTGATGCGTCACGGCAATAACATAGACAATATACTTTACGACACCACAAATATGTTATACAGTTGTGGCCCATATCAAACGTCGGTTCGTTCGACCCGGCATTACTGTGATATTTGCCCGGCAGGCACGGAATTAACAGACGACAGCCTCGGCCTCGGTAAGAAATGCGTTCAATGCCCAACCGGCAAAATCAGAGAGGTTACTAAAAAATGCAGTCGAAACGCCGCCAATACCGATGACTGTTTGTGTGGCAATACGATGTGCACCGACGGAGACTATTGCGACCACTTTGCTGGAATATGTCACCGTGTTGATGACCTATCAACCCTTGACAATAATGTGAAATGTCAGAATGACGAAGGCCAAAGTCCCCACTACAACCCTTGTAGATGCGGGACTGCGTTTTGCAAAACGTATGATTATTGTATGGCAAGCACAAACACGTGCAGTAGCGCCCCTATACACAAAATTAAAGTAACAGATAGCGGAGATGTGTGTCGAGCGCCAGCAATACCAACATTTCTTGACACATGGGGTACATCCAGTAGTGGAGATAACACGGCCGCGGACATCTCCAATAGGTGGGAGAACAATAATTTTTCGGGAGACTTTGCTGGATGGTTGTATACTTCCATTGAAACACCACTTGCCAGTGGTACGGTGGTTACAATGAATTATGCAAATTATGCAAAAAATTTGCAATCGTTCGCAGGATGTAATCTGCCCGCGTCTTACAACTTGACTGAATTTACAGAAGCCCAATTAAATAACGAAACTTGGTGCAAACAGCAGAAAAAAGATGATGCTGACGATAATCCAAACCTACTCGACCGTAAATGGAAATTTTACGATGGGTGGAGAGACGACGTATGTAATTGTCACGCCAAAAGCACAGGAGTTGTGGGAGGTTATCCCATTTCTGCAGAAAGGAAAACGCAATGGCACAAAAATCATTTGGTGTGTACGTGGCCCTGGGTGACCACTCTGAAAAATGTGACCCACACCGATTGGTCTACTGGTATTAAAAATGTTACGACCGTTCTGCAAAATGTGACTGAACAGACAGAACAACCAATTACCGTTCGGTTCAGCGAGACGACCAAATATCAGAATTTTTATTGTTTCACCGAAGTTTACACCGAGGGTGACTTTTGTAGTACCGATAAACTGACATCGCAACCTTATTTAGACTTTAACGCCAATAAAGTCCATGAAAGCAACTTACAGGGGGATGCATGTTACAAAGACGGTCAAACTATAAACGCCGAGAACTGTGTTTGTCACGCCGACAAGAAATATATTTCTGGGGATTACTTGCAGCCCGACTTTTACACGGGCAATCTTATCAATGTGTTTTATTGTCCCGCCAACAGTTATTGTCTGGACACGCAACTATTGTCAAATGACGAGCATTTTGGAGTGTGTTCCTCCGGAAAAATGACATCGAAAGCGGACGACTCGCTGTTGCAATTGGACAGGTGTGTTGAATGTCCAATCGACACTGAATTTCAATCCGCTACCTATTGCAAACCGTGTTCAAATACAGAGCTAAATGACGACGACGGTGATGACTTTTGTAAACCTTGTCCCACCGGGACACACATTTACACGACGACATTGAAGGGCAAAGCGGTGAAGAAATGCATCGCGGACTTACAACATCACCGAAAAAACCAAACTTTACCCGATTTAAGCAACCCTTTCACCCCCCCAGCCGGCTTTGACTGCGGTTCTGGGACGAAAAAGAACGGTACTGGTTGTGTCAATTGTCCAGCTGGTAAATTCCAAATGTCCGTCGACCAGGACTCGTGCCACGATTGCACCACGTCTATACCGGGGTATTACATTGAAACGATATGTGAGACCGGTCGGGATTCTATTATTAAAGAGTGTCCCGATGGTGAATACCAAGACGAATACAATCAACCATCGTGCAAAGTTTGCAAGGATTTATCAACAATGAATGGTTGTTTCAGTAACCACCAGGAATATTTACTAACTGCTTCGGGATGGTCTGGCCAGAGCTATAACAAAAATCAAGCGACAGCGACGATGGGAGACTGTGACTCGAGAGGGATACCAAACTTAGTGGTGTGTCAATGTGGAGATATCGTCTGTGAAAAGCAATCTTATTGTAAGGTTGATAGTTCTGAAAATGGCTATTGTTCGGCATCGCCCATGAGCTATGCCGAACAGAATGTCGCCCTTAAAAAATGTGACAACACGGACGGAACTGTTAAAAATGTGAATTGTATGTGCGGTGGAGAACTATGTGGCGGATACTGCACTGAGATTACCCCGACGAACGGACATTGTGCCAACCATCCATTACCCACCGTTATCACGTGCGCGAATGAAGACGGAAGCAAAATTAACACTGACTACTGCAAATGTGGTACAGAAATCTGCAAAACAAATAACTATTGTCTCAGTACTGAAAACAAATGCTCAGAAACTAAAATCCGTTTCAACGAAGACGTTTTTATAAAAAAATGTACTCATACAGAAGGCCGGACACCAAATAAGGAGATTTGTTCGTGCGGAATTAGCATTTGCCGCAAGAGGGGTTTATTCTGCAAAGCCTCTTTAAACTTGTGTGGAACTGGAGAAATACATAAGAAGCTAACAGCCGCCAACAGCGTACTCAGCGATTGCCAAAATAGAGCAAACGATGAGACGGCAAACTCTGAACACAATTGCGTGTGTGGAACTACCTATGGAACGAGCGGAGAACTGAAACCGGTTTATGTCAATTTGACGACGGGCGAAAACGCAGTATGTTACTGGGACGAGAATACATTTAAAGAGGCCGTCGTGGTAACATATCCGGATAATAGTACGTCTCGACCCTTCGGTTCGGGCTTTGGATTCGAAAGGTGTACGTACGATAAGAGACAATTTCCAAACAGCAACAAATGTTTATGTGGAAATGTTGCATGCGAAGAAAACGAATACTGCGATAGATTTAATAACAAGTGTTATTTGGAATCCGCAACGTACGACCACAGTGAAGGACAGAATTCCGGCTATGTACACATTGAGTACGAGGCTTGTGACACAAACAATTCGGCAGAAAAAAAATGCGTGTGTGGCAATTACAGGTGTAATCGGGGAACTGATTGCATATATTCCAGCGCCATGAATAACGCCATCGGTATATGTTTGGATAACAAGTATGTCAATAGATATACGGTTGACACCATCGTAAATACACCAACTACATCCCCGTGCAAGCATTCTACCGGACAAATATTGAACGACGCCAATTGTAAGTGCGCCAACAATGTTCATTGTGATTCAGCTATCGGATTGGGCTGCAATAGGGCGCTTGAAAGTTGTACAGATATCGTACATCCAGCGATTGAAAAATGCTCGTCCAAGGACAATGAATTTAACGAAGCCAAATATAATTGGTTCCAGAATACCGAAAGTGCCACTTGTATATGTGGTGAACAAATAGACTACCGTGGTGAGTCAGGGTTAGGGTTAGTAGACTACCGAGTGACATGTCACAAGACTGCCAATTTAGCTTGTGTCAGCGAAGGTCGATTCGATAAACATTATTGTAGTAACGGTAACTATACCGAATTGCAGCGTCTAGACGCTGTTGAAATTAATCCCGTTCAACCGAATTATATCGTGGGTGATCCGGATAACCCCATACCGGGTAACATTGAGGAATTCTGGGGAAAAGAAAAACAGGCCAAACCCCATTATACATTCGGTAGTCTACCATACAATAAATGCGCCGGCTATGACAGTAAAACGCAATGTGAAATTGGCCTTTGTGTTTGGGACGCAACGGTCAGTGAATGCAAAACATGTGATACAATTACACAGCAAAGAGTGGACGAGCAGGATTGTGACACCCTGTCTCAGTCAGATTGTATAAGTAACGCTTATTGCAATTGGGATAATAAATGTGAAGCAACCACAAAATCATTGGAAACCATATGTACTGATAAGGGTTGTTTCTGGGGGAATACAACATGTCAACCGAGTTATTGGTGGCAGCGCGGACGTTACAGAAAAGAAACATTCTATCCGCGCTGTCGATACACGGATGGGACAACACCTACTCAATACACTTGTACATGCATGATGGATACGGGCTATATTGTGGTAACAGAAGAAGGTCATTATTGCAACGAAAAGGTCGGGTCGTCCGCTTCGGCACATCCAACTATACAATGGTACCCTACGAAAAATCATATCGATGCCAAAGTTTCACAGTATGTCTCCCGTGTCCATGCATGTACTGACACGACAAAAGAGTGGCAATCTACCAAGATATGTGCAGACCAGAGCGACCGCGATAATATTGCATGCCTGTTGGGCGCGAAAACATGGGGAAAATGTGATGATGGTAGTGGGCGCAACGAGGCCCAGTGTGGTCTAAATGCATCGACATGGGACTGTAATGATGGTAGTGGGCGCAACGAGGCCCAGTGTGGTCTAAATGCATCGACATGGGGCTGTGTTGATGGTAGTGGGCGCGACGAGACCCAGTGTGGTCTAAGTGCATCGACATCTTACTGTTATGATGGTAGTGGGCGCAACGAGACCCAGTGTGGAAAAAATGATTTGCTGGTTTCTACCGCGGGAGTCGACGTTCTGTATCCATCGACATGGGCCTGTTATGATGGTAGTGGGCGCAACAAGTCCCAGTGTGGTCTAAATGCATCGACATGGGGCTGTTATGATGGTAGTGGGCGTCAAACTGCCTTGCGTTATGGAGGCAGGGTAATTGCTTATGATAGTAGTGGGCGCGACGAGACCCAGTGTGGTCTAAATGCATCGACAGGGGGCTGTGTTGATGGTAGTGGGCGCAACGAGGCCCAGTGTGGAAAAAATGCATCGATGTGGATTCTCGAATGTGCTGATGGTAGTGGGCGCAACGAGACCCAGTGTTTAATGAACGCGTCCACTCTTGTCTTTCCACCCAATCAAGACAACCAAACAGACTGCGAAGCTTCGCTTCGAGGTACGTGGGTCCCTGCAAAATGTCTCCACAGGACAATGGCAAGGTGGGGTGATAGTGCTCTCTTTGTCACGGCCAACTTTTCGAACGATTTAGGTCTGGGCGAGCCATCTGAGCGAACGACCGAATCACAATGTGAAGCAGACCACGTTTTTGAGTGGGATTCTAGCATTTTCTACGAAGAACAGCCTCAGCTCCGTAAGACAATCAATTTTGAATCCGATTACTATTCAAAACAAGGAAAATGGATCCGAGAAGTACTTTTCAATAACTATGAACAAAGTTGTCTACTGGGAGGGCTGCACGACTTTGATGATGCTTACGCCGAACCCGGCTATGAATTGGGTGAGCTTTCATTGCAATATACGCCCAAATACAACAGAATTAGTGTGTACAACGTACCTCTCGAGGCAGGGTTGAGTACACGGAATATTATCCCACACCTGGAACGGGAACACAAGCAGAAGAAACTTTGTTTACAAAGTCACGAACTGGAACATGATGCTTGGGGGGGAAAGTACGCCAGGAGGGTTACCAAGTACGCCGGTCAGTGTGTCTGTCGAACCCACCGATGTTATGGAAGGTGGATGCACGAGACAGTGCCTGTGGACGAAAATATTAGGTATAAATCCGTCGAGGGCAAGTTCCACCAGAAAAGGGTTGTTGACAAGACATACGATGACTGCTTGGCTAGATACAGCGGCCTATTTGGTAAGTCGATTTACCGGTGGAAAAAAGCAGAATGCAGAAACGACGATAACGAACTCGTTAAACATGACGGCACGCAGGAGGACTGCAACCTAAAACTCGGATACCATGAATGGTACGACACTGAACCTGAAAAAGTAAACCAAGTTCCAATGTGTGATGGAACGCCGGAGCCTACGACAGTCACGAGGACATTCGATTCGACACCAAGCAAATTACAACAACGTTGGTCTGGACAAGCGCACTTTGAACTGGGATGTTATATACAACGAAAGAAAAAGGTGGTAACCATGCGCGATGATATTACTGTCGGAAACTTTCCCACTAAACATGAGAAAAATAGTCAATATCTATGGTACGACATCCCCTCCTCTAAGTTTTCAAAACCCGCAAGGTGGGACATAAATGTTGCGGATGACACATTCAAAGAGAGGTCTGGAAGAACCGAAATTTTATTACAGACGAACGAAAGTCCTATGACGCCATACAGTAACCAACGTTCTATGTACGGGCCAACCGGTATGTCCGACCCGTTTATTCGCGCGGAACGGGGACTAGAACAGACGATGCCTAATACAGCGCGGAGAGCCGAATATTATAAGGTCAGACGTTCACAAGACGTCACTAAACAAAGACATAATGATCCCACAGAAGAGCAGGAAAATGCTACAGAGTATGCGTACATCAAACCTGGTCAGTACTGGAAATCAAATTGGCGCCACACTGAAGTCGGATTGACCGGAGAACATTTGCGTTACCAAGTCCAGCAAGACCCAGATACAATGTACACAAGCCAAAATGTCTTGGAACCCTGCAAGCCTGGATGGCATGACCCACGAAATTTGGAAGAATGTCATCGGGCTCTAAACGCGCCAGTGAACGGACATCGCGCCACTGACGACTTGAAGCCGTGCAGCAACGCCGGCAGCAACGCCAGCAGCAACGCCGGCAGTAACGCAATTGACTCTTGTCTCAAAGGAATAGAACACAGATTTCATTACTTGACTTGGCAGGGAGACAGTGGGATGATTGAAAAGGTAAGGGAAGGATATCCGGATCAGCTTATACCCTCCCCTTACCTGACCAAATGGGAGACGGCAGGCGGCGATGATTTCGGCGCAGATTTTACGGGAGGATGCCGATGGAAAAAAGGTTGGAAGAAAGAAAGTAACAACGGATATCCGCCGACGGAAGAGAAGGAGAATGCGATGTTCGAAAGACGCCCTGTAGGAGTAAGTATGGGATGCCAAGATACGAGGTTGATTAAGATTGGTTCCTGGTATCAGATTAGAAAGGTATGGGATGCATTCTACGAATCAAGAAAAGCATACACTTCGGCCGGCAAGAAGGACAAGTACGACAAGATGGGTATTTCCGCCTCGCGTCGCGATGATCACATATGGATGGCGCCAGTACCTTATTTTCCATCTTGGTGGAGGGCGCCATCTTGGTGGCAAGATTGTTTACATGATAATACCCGATGTAATCAAACGGACTCAACAGTTATAAATATGGACACATTCCGGAGTGGAAAGCTTGCGTGGAACCCTGGTTTATCTTATAGGCAATGGTTCACCCCTGATGGTGCCCCTATCAATTTAGATATATATGAACCCCTCGCTTTTCGTAAGGCATTTACGGATTTCGAACCCCGATACTATGTTAAAGAGTTTGGATGTATGACTGAAAACGAAAAAAAAGGCATACATCGATTTTTGTCCGATGGTTCGTATGGCATACCGACGGAGATAGCGAACACGAAAGATGCTGGAACTGCCAATAAAATAACCGATGCTTCAGGCAGAGTTATACATAATACTAATGGTAAATGTTACAAATATGAATCAAATCCGTACTCGCCATCGTCGGATACCGCTGATATATTTACGAATCAACAAGAAAACACGAAGATACTGGACTTTACGGTCACAAACGCCGAAGATTGCTACAGTTTTTGTTCGACTAACGGCATTGAAAACCTCGGTAGTGAGGAGGATTCAGAGGAGGATAATGAGAAGGCGCTATTTATTTTTAGTAGAGCTTCACAACAAAGCAAATTTGTTACCACCTTGGAGGATCCGGACATGGCGATCTCTAAGAGATTAAAGTTTAAAGGATGTGAAAGCAGTGGTTTTACATGGACACGACGTAGGTGGATTCCGAATTTTGAGTGGACACAACCACTAAGCCAACTTGACGAGGCCACAGCCTGGGAAGACTGGAGAAAAATGTGTGTGCGAGACAACATACGAGACAACGAGGTTGACCTCTACCCAGAATTGGACATCGAAGCCATTTCATATGTCGATATGCATGTGTCGTCGTCGCAGTCGTCATACGCACAAGGGCAAACCGTGTCCAGCGTCGCCCCGCTCCACACCAAGTGTGATTACAATTACGGTAGATTGAAAAATCCAGCGGGATGTAAGTGCGGGTCAGTTATGTGTTGGAAAGCAAACTTTTGTTACGAGAAAGGAAATGTTTGTTCGGACGGGCCCATTAAGACCAAACATGACGTGTGTACTAGTAATGTTACTTCGAGGACATCGACGTTAGCCACTCACCAGTGCAAACCCGTTATTGCGAAATTCAGAAGACATATAAAAACTTTACAGGATATTGCTGTTGCTGCTCACAATGCTGCTAACAATACTAATAATGCTGCTGCTGATGCTTTAGCTACTGCTACTAATGATGATGTTAATGCTACTAATGCTGCTGCTGTTGCTCGACAGGAATATTTTGATGCTGGTGCTACTCTTAGAGAGTTAAGTTTAGTTTTGAGTTCAAACCCTTCAGCAATTACGGCTTACATTGCTGCTAATATTACGCATCTGGAAAAATTTTACAATACATTACAAAAAGACGACGAAGCTGCTGCTGCTGCTGTTAAACTTGCTACTGCTGATACTGCACATGACCGTACTGCTCATTTATATGTTATTGCCAAAAAGAATGCTAACGAACTTGCTGGTATTAATATTACTGACCAACTGTTAAATCATTTCAACAACGCGGCGTTCACCACAACCAAAAAAGTCCACGTTCATTTAACAACGTTCGAACTGGAACATTTAAAATACGAATTAGATACCAACGAAGATGGAATTTTGTCCGCTAATGAAACAAGTGAACTGGAAACTTATCTTACTACTGACCTTCAAAATTTGGCCAAATGTGATATATGCGAATGTAGTTCGACACCAAGTGGTCAAAACCTCCTAAATGGCGTGGGAAACTACAACTGCGACGGCCATTGCAATTCGGCGGGATTATGTACCCGAACTCCAATTCGGAGTAAAGGTGCAGCCGAGTCATGGACTATCGATCTGGAAAATTGTCCAACCAACGAGTCGCCCGCCGACGAACACGACTTGGGGATTCTGACTTCCAATGCCTGTACATGTGGAACCTACACTTGTCCAAAGAATACATATTGCCTTTTACCAGATTTTCACAGCAATTTTAACCACATTTGCAGTGACGACCGCTGGATACATTATTATTGGTCTGGTATGGGTCACACCCGTTGCGACAATACGGACGGTTCAAGCGAAAACGCTCACGATTGCAAATGCGGTTCTAATATGTGGTACTCAGAACTAACATGCAACAAAGATACAGGACGATATTGCATATTTCAAGGTCGGATGCCTTTCCCTGTTTGTTCAAAACAACCCATAAATGTTGACACAAGCCCAGACATGTCCGATTTAGATTGTGTGAACACGAATGGTACAATAAGCAACGGTGCAGCGTGTCGCTGCGGCGCTTACGCTTGTACAAGTGAAAGTGGTCTTTTCTGCACCCTGAATAAGGGTTGTACGAAAAAAGTCGTAAAATTACAAAATACGGAAAGCAATGAATGTACTGCCGGTAAATTTTCCAGTGTATTGAACGAAGGCGCTTGCGAAACTTGTCCCGTGGGTCGATATTCCAATAGCGGTTCCGCCATCTGTTTACACTGTCCCATTGGGTGGTCACAGAATCAAACGGGTCGCAATAGTTGTGACGAATGTTTGGGAAATACCGAATCCTCTTTGGGGCGCGAAAGTTGCGAGGAATGTGCGGCCGGTCGACATTTTGACAGCGACACGTCGAAATGTGTAAATTGCAAAGTCGGAAAATTTCAAGACACGATGAGCCAGACAACGTGCAAAGCATGCACCGCTGGTAATACATCATCACCGGGCAGCACAACATGTGCACACTTCGATTATATTTACAACGCGCGGATAACGCTCAAAGCAGTGTACGAGCGGGAACAGTGTGACGAGTGCGGTTCGGGCAATGATTTCTGCAGTACCCTAAAAACCGAATGGGACGGAATCGCGGACACGAATACGCCGTACATTAGTATTCCATGCCCGATTGGCAGTGGTCGTGACGCCGTGGGATTGTGTTTTGCGTGCCAGGCGAACCAAATAAGTATTGAAGAAAGATGCGTCTTTTGTGAAAGCGGTAAAGAGAAGTCGGATAACACGTGCGTATCGTGTTCACTCGGCAAAAACAGTTATTCAGGCGGTACTTGTAAACCATGCACCGCTGGTACATTTTTAACAACGCCGACAAACAGCCCCATAGACGGTACGTGTTACACGTCGGCGCGTGGATACCAGGTTGTCTCTTCGACCGAACCGGCCTATGAATGCGGGTATCAAGAAATCGAAAGCGCCAGCGGATGTGTTCCGAAGCGCTGTGGAATCAATGAATATTCCTATGGACGGTTTGGAGTTTGTCAAACATGCGAACAAGGTACATACAACGAATTGTACGGTACGATTCAAAATGGTACGTGTGAGCATGATTCATACCTAGCGAGATATTACAGCGGTCGAAAACAGGAACACATAGCAAATGTGGGAGATAATCGAAAAATGGTCGTGATAAATAGCATTACACCCATACCTGGTAGAACTACAGTTTACGATGGGCGTAATATCACTCATGAACCAGGGCGCTGCGATGCACCTGCGTCTGGAGACCATGGTTTTATTGTTTACACAGAGGCAGATTTAAAGAACAAAACATGGTGCGAAACCGAATTTGGTACGGAAAATAACTATTATTACGCTGACAGAACGAGGGGTGTATGGAAAGAAAGTCCATGCGAGTGTGATGTATCTCTCGAATCAGGATTAGATACAGAGAACGAAGGTATTTGTATAAATGTCATCACGGGAGAAAAATTGAACACTGCTTCAACACAAACAAAAACACAGTGTGAAAATGGTCACAATATGTGGGTCGTTTTTAATGGAGTATTGAATACACAGCTGTACTCCATAAATAAATGGGACAGTCCACCCGATGGTCAACAAGCGAATTTAGATAGACATGTTTGCACATGGGTCGATGGCGCCCCCATTGTCAAAAGATATTCAGATACGTCAGACAATGAATTATTCTACTGTTTCCAAAAAATGTACACCGTCGACGGTAATACATCAGACAGTCAAAAATGTAAGACGGAACCATTTTTGAACGAATACCCTCCAAATTTTTGTTCCAAAACATGTCCGAAATACCAAACGTTTGTCGACGGCAAATGCAAACCATGCAGACATTGGCGAGACGCCAGTGACTATGACTACGGTAGTAAGAAGCAACAACCAACCGAATTAAATTGGGAATCCTCCCATCCCGTTCACTTTGGACCAGAGTCAGTAACCGAACATTGGAGTAGCACGGTGGTTGATACACCGATAACAAATATGTGCCGTTTTATGGTGGGCGACCGGTCGGACAAAAATGCATGTAACAACGGTACACGATACCAAGCACCAACCGATGCTTTGGACGCTGGGTGTTATCACTGTCCTGCTGGCAAGACGACCAACGAGACCGACAATACTAAATGCCAAGAATGTGATTTGGGTAAATACGGCGCCGTGGGACAGGCCGGTTGCACAGAATGTGCCGTTGGCCGTTACTCAGACGGTAATTTAGCCAATCATCAAGGTAATTGCGCGCCCTGTTTGGCTGGAAAGTATTCCGACGAAAAGGGTGCTACTTCGTGCAAAGTGTGCGATAGAGGGAAGGTTTCACTTGTCGGGGCGTTCAATTGCACACTTTGTCCTGCTGGTTATTTTGAGAATGCTGGCAGTACCACCGGTGTTTGCGAACAATGCGACCCTCAGTCACAGCAATACCAGGACGAACTCGGCCAGACGGTTTGTAAACCTTGTGCTGCACCAAACGTAGTGTACGGAGATACAAATGGTACCATGAGAGGAGATTCGGCGTATTGTTTAGAGGACAACTGTCCACCGGGTCAACACACCTCTTACGGCAACGATGGCCAAGGCAATTGGGGGGCGTGTACGAACCTCGTTTGCAATGGCGTACAAGAACCAATAGGCAACGAATGCAAAGACCCGTGTACGATGGGAAAAGGCAGGGAAGGATACGGCAAATGTGCTATATGTCCACAAGGGAAATATAGCGGAAAGGTATATCCTGGAGGGGTTAGGACAAACAGTTGGGATTGCACATCGTGTCCAATGGGATACGTGCCAGATTACGTCGACCCCGACACACACGATCAGGGTGATTTAATCTCTTTTGAATTTTACGGTGGTCCAAACGCGAACACCGTCATTTCGACCAACTACACAAACACGTCTTTACCTTTCAGATGCAGCGCGTGTCCATCCGGGAAAACAACAGAAACCCCTGGTACATGTTCTACGTGTCCCTCTGGTAAAGTTATGTCAACTAAATCAAACACCAACTCGAGCGAAACGGGATGTAGTTACTGCAAAGATGGATATGGTGCTACAACAAACGGGGCATGTGAAGAGTGCGTGTCAACGACCTCGCCGAGTTGGGGTAAGAAGTATTGGGACGGATACGGGACATGTTCTGAATGTCCAGCAGGGAAGTACTTTAGGTCGAGTAAGTCAGGGTATACGGACATTGACGACGACCGCGCCACGGATAAATGTCACACGTGTTGTGGCATTTTGGTCGGCCCCAATGCACCATATTTATGTAATACAGGCGCGAATAGCGCGGATGCACAGGCCTGCGCAAACGGCCAAGTAGGCGATTGCGACGTCGGCCAAGGCAAGTCGAACGGCAATTGCGAAGATTGCTCGGCCGGCAAATTCGGTCATGAAGACCAATGTAAAAATTGTCCAAAAGGATTCTATCAAGACCAAAACAAAAAGGGCAATTGTAAAACATGTGACGATGGGATGTCTACGGCGGCGGCCGCCGCGACCACTGCATCGGAGTGCGTCGATTGCGCCGCCGGTACATACGAATCTTCGGGAGTATGCAAAGATTGTTCGGAAGGAACGTATCAAGGCACGGCCAAACAGACGTCGTGTGACGATTGCGCCGCCGGAAAGTATTCCAACCAAACGGGGGCCACAACATGCGCATACGAATGTCCTAAAGGAACGTGGTCAAACGTTACCGGTTTATCAACCAAAACGGATTGCAAAGAATGCACCGCCGGCAAATATAGTAATACGGCCGGTCGGGTCACTGCTTGCAGCGATGAGTGTGCCGCGGGGTACATGACTAACGGTACAGCATATGTTAACCAATACAACAACGAATATGGCCGCAGGAAAAGAACGGGATGTACAGCATGCGTCGCCGGTGCATATTGCCCGGGTGGTGATAGAGAACTGTGTCCCGAGGGGAAATGGTCGAACGCTGGTTCGACCCACGAGGACAATTGTACTGATGTGACCGGCATAGATTCGAATAAAATCGAGGTCTGTCACTCAAATGACCCACTCATGTTGGGGTTGTACAGCTTGCCAGACTGTCCATCTTATAAATGCGACCTAGATTATATGAAACCGTCCGACGGACAGACAACATGCGTGCCTTGTCGGGCGGGGGCTATCTGTAACTACGATTCTGACGAAAACGACCCGAAAAACAATTGCAACGTCGATTTTAATAGCGTTCAGAGCGACTCTGCGTGCCTAGGGTTTCAACAATGTGAGACGGGCACGTATCCATCCGATTCAACATGGTCAGCAAATAATTCACGCTACTACAAATATTGTGCCGATTGTCCCGCAAGACACACTTGTGTCGGCGGTATTAAACAGGCAACGTACTGTACCGGTCTTGGCAGAGCCAACGGCCAGATGCGTTACGGTACGAATGCGCAGTGTATGTCTTGTCCAGAGGGCGTCAGATGTCAAAACAATAGAAATATTTCGAATTGCAGTGTCGGTGAATATTTCATTGACCCTAAGGACGACCCATTGTCCGAATCATACGACCAAGACATTGCTTATGGTTGTCAACCATGTCCAGAGGGATATAAATGCGATTCCACAAATAATTTCCAAAGCACGGAATGCAATTTCACACTTACTGAATATCAAGACGAAACCGGCCAGACCACGTGTAAGATTTGTACCGCAGGAACGGTCACATCCACATCGTGTGAACAATGTCCAGCAGGTAAAAAAACAACCAGTGGCTCATGTGTCGAGTGCACTATTAAGGACGGTCTATATCAAGACGAAGTGGGCCAGAACGAATGCAAAACTTGTAACAAAACAATCACGCCGGGTTCGAACAACGGATTTAATTATACCAACAGCGACATTGGCAGTATCGGCGATTTTACGGGCATTGGTTGCCAAGACTGTCAACCCGGAAAATATAGGATGGACATTAATGCCATTAAAGTTTGCCAAGATTGTTCCAATTTGGGCGGCGTCAAATTCCAAGACGAAGTCGGCCAGACGGGCTGCAAAGATTGTTCGGGAACAGTAAACACCGAACAAACGACGTGTACAATCCCACTAACATTAACATGTGCCGCGGGAACATACAATGCTGGAGGCGCCGAATGTTCCGCTTGTCCTGTGGATCACATATGTGAGGGTGGAAATGTAACTACTATTAGTTCTTACAAAAACAAAGCAATACCGTGCAAAACCCACATCATGATCAAGAACAGTTATCAGTATCCTGATAACTGTACGTGCCCAGCAGACACGTCGACGTACAAAGGATGCAGCAACGGCGGAAGCAGTGGCGGAAGCAGTGGCGGAAGCAGTGGCGGAAGCAGTGGCGGAAACCAAGGCACGATATTTTGTGGCGATGGTTCATGTAATGGTGGCGAGACCCAACAAACCTGTCCGGCAGATTGCGGAAACCAAGGCGGAAACCAAGGCGGAAACCAAGGCGGAAACCAAGGCGGAAACCAAGGCGGCACTGGAAATGCGACACAATGCTTGCAACAGTTGGGAATGCCGGGTATCGACGCGGATGTCTATAGTAGCTTGACACAACGCAAGTGTAATGCACTATAAGAATGAAAAACACAACAAAAATTTAACATCAAAAATTTATCAAAAATTTAACAAAAATCAACAATAAATCAACAATAAATCAACAATAAATCAACAATAAATCAACAATAAATCAACAATAAATCAACAATAAATCAACAATAAATCAACAATAAATTTAACATTAAATTTAACATTAAGATTATTATTTTTTATAAATTTTATTTTCTAACGTTAATTATTCACCATAGAAATATGTTTGATAATAATTTTAATGAATAATTACGACGAGCAGTCGCCTGCGCATCCTTTTTCTTCGTATGCCTGTTCTATTTCGCTACACGTTGCTTTTACAAAAGTACCGGTCGCGTTTGTATATAAAACGAGGGGTTGTCCCGATGGTCCCGATGCCGATGGTCCTTGTGATGGATGCGATGCCGATGGTCCTTGTGGTGGTACCGATGGTGATGGTGATGGATGTGAACCCGATGCCGATGGTCCTTGTGGTGGTACCGATGGTGATGGTGATGGATGTGATGCCGATGGTCCTTGTGGTGGTACTTGTGGTGGTACCGATGGTGATGGTGATGGATGTGATCCCGATGCCGATGGTACTTGTGGTGGTACTTGTGGTGGTACCGATGGTGATGGTGATGGTTGTGATCC